>Ga0302273_1001028_pt1 | contig 11952 bp, 10 predicted proteins | sample III_Bog_N1_3_FD_198774 | JGI IMG/M metagenome (GOLD analysis project Ga0302273, IMG submission 198774) | Peat permafrost microbial communities from Stordalen Mire near Abisko, Sweden - III_Bog_N1_3 | ecosystem: Environmental > Terrestrial > Soil > Wetlands > Peat | place: Sweden: Abisko... | reverse complement strand
GTTCGCCTTGAAAAAGTCATTGTGGTCAAAGTGAACATTCTACATTCAGTTTCATGAGCCAGGTAAAAATACCCTTCACCAAGGAGGGATATGATCGTGCTGTCGCTGAATTGGAGCGTCTGCGCAACGTGGAGCGCCCCAGTGTCATTCTTGCCATCCAAGAGGCCCGTGCCCAGGGGGATCTGTCGGAGAACGCCGAATACGATGCCGCCAAGGAGAAGCAAGGACAGATTGAGGCGCGCCTCCACGAGCTGGAGGACAAGATCGCTCGTGCTGCCATCATCACGGCCAATACCGCCAATTCCGAAACGGTGGTTTTTGGGGCCCAGGTGACGGTGGTTGATAAGGCGCTCGACAAAGAGATCGTCTACACGCTGGTCGGGCCTGAGGACGTGGATCTGATGCAAAACCGCATTTCCATCAGTTCTCCTATCGGCAAGGCTCTGATCGGCAAGCGCAAGGGGGACTTGGTTGAGGTCCAGACTCCGCGTGGGCTCAAGCAATTGCTCGTCAAGGAGTTCCGTTAAGGGCACTCATGGCGGCCCCCTTTCTGCTCATCACGGGGGACAATCCTCCCGAACGCCAGCTTCAGGAAGCCAAGGCGCTGCACGATTGGCTGGGTGAAGATCCCGACAATCTAGGGCGCAATGTCTTTCAGGGGGCCGAGACCGATCCCGACACGCTGCTGATGGCGCTCACCCCGTCCCTGTTCGCGGCCAAGAGTGCCGTGGTGGTGCGCGGTGCCCAGGAGTGTCCGGTGGCCGTGGTGGAAGTGCTCACGGCTTCGGTTCCCGCAGCGCTAGAAAGCGATATTGCGGTGTTCGTGGTCGGTGAGAAGGGGCCCAACGCCACCACCAAGGTGGGCAAGGCCTTTGCGCAGATGGCCAAGAAGTTGGCTCGCGACATTCCCTGTCCGAGCCCCAAGGTCCAGGATCTGCCCGGTTGGGTGATGCGAGTATGCAAAGAGCGGCAGGGCCGCGGCATCGAAAAGACGGCGGCTGAACTCCTGGTGGAGCGCGCCGGCACCACCGATTTTCGCGCCGTGGGCGAAGTGCTGGGTGATCTCGAGCGCGAGCTGGAAAAGCTTTCCTTGGGGCTGGAGCCTGGCGAAGGCATCACCGTGGCACGAGTGGATGACATGGTGGGGGATCGTCGTCCGGTGAGCTTGCAGGATTTGCAGGGGGCGTTGTTGCAACGCCGTCCGGCAGTTGCCGTGGATGCTTGGCAGCGCCTGCGTCACGAGGGAATTCCCGCCTTTTTGCTGGCCCAGATGTGCTTTTCTGATTTCCTTTCCGCCTATCGCTTGCGCCTAGCCATGGATCGGGGTTCTCGGGCCCGCGAGGCCGCCCAGTCCTTGGGGATCAACGCTTGGGTGATGGAAAAACGCGGTTTGGAAGCCGCTGCGCGAGGGCGATCGATCGAACGCTGGCGAAAGGATCTGCTTTCGCTGTGTCGAATCGAAGCCATCGAGAAGCGCGGAGGTTATCCTTTCGACTATCAACTGGATCTTGAGTTCTATCAGCTCGCCCGTTAAGGAGGGTGCCATGTGCAAGGTATCGACAGGTTGTGAAGGCCTGGATCGGATGCTTTTCGGAGGTCTTGTCGAGGGCTACTGCGCGGTCTTGGAAGGATCGGCGGGCACCGGCAAGACCACGCTTGGCTGGCAATTTCTGGTGGACGGCTGCCGCCGCGGCGAGCCCGGCATCGCCATCACCTTCGAGGAATTTCCTGAGCAGTGGTACGAGCACGCCCTTGAGCACGGCTGGGACCTGCGCGAGTGGGAAGAGAAGGGACTCCTGAAGATCTCGTTTTCCGATCCGCAGACCTTTCTCGACGACATCGAAGACTTGGACGGCCGCATCTCCGGCATGGTCGAGGAGCTGGGCGCCAAGCGCATCCTGCTCGACAGCGTGAGCCACTTCGAACGCCTGACCGACGATCCGTCGCTGCTGCGCCAGATCGAGACAGAACTTGTCAATGCCCTGAAGCGCGAAGGTCTCACTTCGATGCTGCTCAAGGAAAACCCCCACGTTCTGGGGGGGTGGGATAAGGGCGACACCCGCATCGCTTTCGTGGCCGACGCCTTCATCACGCTGCGCTACATTGAGTCGCAGAGCGAGGTGAAACGCGGCATTGCTGTACTCAAGATGCGCGGCAGCGACCACGACAAGGCCATCCGCGAATACCGCATCAAGGAAGGCGGCATCGAGGTGGGCGAGCCGTTCCAAGGGCTCTTGGGGCTGTTTGCGGGAGCCACGCAGAAGGCATGAGCCGACCCGGACATCGCTACGAGGAGAGTTGGGTCCATCACCCCGAGGCTGCCGCCGGCACCCGGGTGGTCATGGAGCCTTCCGATTCCCAGCATCTGCATCGCGTCCTGCGGCTTTCGTCGGGAACCCGCTGCACCGTCACCGACGGGCGCGGTTCGGTCTTTGAGGCGGTGCTGACCGCCTCCGATCCGCGTCGCAGCGAGCTGGAGGTGGAACATCTCCTGGAGATTCGCCAGGAACCGCCACGCTTGTCGCTAGCCCAGGCGCTTCTCAAGGTCCGCGGCATCGAGGACGTCTTTGAGCTTTGCGCCCAGACGCCCTTGCGCGCCTTTCGCCCGCTCTGGAGCGAGCACTGCCAACTGCCGCGCGCTAGCGACATGGCCGGGCAGCTCGATCGCCTGCGCCGCAAGGCGGCTTCGGCCATACAGCAGTCCAAGCAGGCCTGGCTCTGCGAGATCCTTCCGCCGATGGAGTTTGAACAATTTCTGTCTGAGCTTCCCGACGACGAGACCTTGTGGTTCTGCGACATGGAGGGCTCTCCGGCCCCTCAGCCGAAAGCCTCGGGTTGGATTGCCATTGGTCCGGAAGGGGGCTTCTCGGCGACCGAATCGGCTCGGGCTCGCGAGCGCGGTGCCGTGCTGCTTTCTTTGGGAAGCACCCGGTTGCGGGCCGTGGCGGCAGGGCTTTACGCGCTGGGGCGACTTTCGGTCTAATTTCAAGGCGATTGCAGAGGCGGGCGAGCTATGGGATTCCGGCTACCTTGAGCTTTAGGCGAAAGGAGCCATTTCCCTATGGATGCTCGCAAGATCTTCGTTTTGGACACCTCGGTGGTGCTGCACGACCCTAAGGCGCTGGCGCAGTTTGGCGACAACGACTTGGTGGTCCCTTTGGCGGTGCTCTCGGAGGTGGACACCTTCAAGAGCGGGGAGGACCAGAAAGCCTACCATGCCCGCGAATTTTCGCGCCAGCTGGACCGCCTCAAGGAGGAGCACGAAACGCTGCTCACCTTCGTGCCGCTGCCCGAGCCTGCCACCGGTGGCATCTGCCTGTCGGGGGCGGGGGATTGGTACGGGCGGGTGCCGCGCGAGTTTGACCGCGACCGGAAGGACAAGGAGATCATCGCCACGGCGTTGCGCTGGCACGAGGAGCACCCCGAGCGCGAAGTGGTGCTCGTCAGCAAGGACACCAACGTGCGCCTGATGGGGCATGCCTGCGGTCTGCGCACCGAAGACTACAAGCGCGGCCAGATCCGCGACATGGACGTGCTCAGCCAGAAGCCCTTGGTGCTGGATGTGGATGATGCCTTGGTAGATCGCCTTTCGCGCGAGGGAAGCCTTCCCCTCTCCGAGATTTCGGGCGCGGAGCTCGGGCGCAACGAGTGCGTGACGCTCCTGGGGCTGGGCCACCCCAACAAGTCAGCTCTGGCGGTGGTGCAGGGCGGCGGAGACGGCCTGATCCTTCGGCGCCTCTTGCGCGACGAAGCGCGCTTGTGGAACCTCGTGCCCCGCAACCGCGAGCAGATCTTCGCTTCTAATTTTCTGCGCGATCCGGATGTGCGGCTGGTCTCGCTAGTTGGCAAGGCCGGCACCGGAAAGACGCTTCTGGCCTTGGCCGGGGCGCTAGAACAGGTACTAGATCCACGCCGTCGCCTGTATCGCAAGATCGTGGTGGTGCGTCCTTTCGTAGCGGTAGGGAAGGAACTGGGCTGGCTTCCGGGCGACGTGGCCGAGAAGATGTCCCCCTGGATGAAGCCCATCTTCGACAATATTTCGCTGCTTCTGGGGGACGAAAAGGAAGCACGTCGCGAAGGGCGAGATCCGGTGCGGGTGCAGGCCATGTTGGACCAGGGACTATTGGAACTGGAGCCACTAACCTTCGTGCGCGGCCGTTCCATCAACGATGCCTTCCTCATCATCGACGAGGCCCAGAACCTCACGCCCCATGAGATCAAGACCCTGATGACGCGCGCTGCCGGTCGTTCTAAGGTGGTACTCACTGGAGATCTCGGCCAGATCGACACCCCCTATCTCGACAGCCATTCCTCTGGGCTTACCCATGTGGTCAAGAAGTTTGCCGGCCTTCCCATTGCCGCTCATGTGACCCTATCCAAAGGGGAGCGCTCAGAATTGGCCGAATTGGCTGCTGACTTGTTATAGCCAAAGAAAAAGCCCCAGCAGGAGTCTCCTGCAAGGGCTTTTGAACATCGGAGTTCGGGACGCTTACTGGATGGGCACGAGCTGGGAGTTGTGTCCCCAGCGCGCTAGGTAGACGCCGCGCTGCAGCTTTGAGATGTCCATCTTGGCCTCTTGGCCGTTCGAGATGGACACGTTTGTCAGCTTTCCGAGCATGTTGTAAAGCTTCAGGCTTTCGCTTCCATTCACCCACAACGAGGTGCCGCTGCGCATCAGGCGGGAATCTGTTACGGCAGAGGAGGTACGGATGCCTGTAGATGTTGCGTTGGTGTCGATGGTGCCATAGACCACGCCGCGTCCGTTGGTGCCCACGTACACGAGGCCATAGGTGCGCATGTCACCGGTGATGGCGTAGTTGATGGAACCGTACTGGTGGGCGTCGTCATTGGCGCGAACCCAGGTGGTGCCGGTGTCCTTGGAGAGAAAGACGCCTTCGACGCCGGAGACCTTGCCGGTGATGTAGAGGGCTGGATACGTCTGGCTTGGCGCTGCCTTGCCGAAACCGATGATGTCAGCTTGCTGCACCACAGTGGTGTCGATCAGCGAGAAGCTCTTGCCACCATCCTTGGTGAGCCAGAGGCCGTGGGTGCCGGTTGGGACCCAGACTTGGCCTTGACGCCCCGGAACCGCCTTGATTGGCCAAGTGCCGCTGGCAAAGCCTGGCTTGGTGTTGGCGGTATAGCTGGAGCCAGAGCCGTAGTAGAAGGCGCTGTCGTAGGAAGCGTAGTAGGTGATGTCGTCGAAGCGATCTGAAGCGACATGCGCACCCACCGGGATATCCGAGACGGTCGTGGCCGAGTAGGACGAGGCGTTGACGAGCTTGACTGCCTTGCCGCTAGCCGCCCACAGGAAGGTGCTTCCCTTGGCCGACATGGCTACGGTACCGTCCTTGTAGGTGGAATCGAGCAGATACATGGAGCTCCAGGCTTTGCCGCCGGTGGAAGACGTGGAAAAGCTAAGCACGTTGTCGTAATCACTGCTCTTGGTGCCGGTTCCCACGCGGATCACATTGGTGGGTGCGAGCTCGGCGTAGTCGATGGATGTCGTGTGGCCAGCCAGGGCACCTGTGAACATCTGGGTGGAGGTCTGCAAGTCGGTGTGCGTAAAACCGCCCAGGTCACCGACTCCGGTGATCAGTTTGACGTCGGCATTGGCGCCTGTCGTGACGGGCGGGACCGCCAGCGCGAGCACAGCGCATTCCTCAATGCCTTCGGCGACGGACTTGAAGGCCACCTTGTTGGTGGTGTCTCCCCAGTTGCCGAAATTCTTGGTGCCATAGATGGTGGCACCGGTGCCGTACATCACTTCATTGGAGTCGAAGGGATTGAAGACGATGTTGCTCACCATCCAACCGAGTTTGGGAAAGACGGCTGTTGGCCATTCAGACTTGGTATGCCCCCAATTGAGCCACGGATAGATGGGCTCGATGGTGTACTTGAGATTTGCCGAGGGGTAGCTCGTCCAATAGAAGCTCTTGGTCCAGCTCTTACCTGTGTCGGTAGAGCGGAAGATGAAGAAGTCGGGCCAATAGCTGTTGAGCACCGTGGTGATCAGTTCGGCCGGATTCTGGGGGTTTACGGCGATGCCGCTGTATCCGAAGTAGGGCGTTTCTTTCTGGAGCGTGGTCGTTCCCCAAGCCTCGTCGGCCTCGCGATTGTGGGGGGAGATGTCGGTCCAGGTCTTGGCGGCGATATTGTACTTCCAGACCTCGCCGTAGCTTCCGTCGTACGGGCCGCCCTTGTTGTTGTAGGGAATGTAGAGATAGCCGTTAGCGATCACGCCGTGGTGCGGCATGATGTGGCAACTGTCGGCGGTGCAACTGCCCTTGTATTCCGGCTGGTTTGCAACCGAATCCCAGGTCTTTCCTGCGTCCTCGCTTACAAATACCGTGGCGCCGCGTTTCTGGGCGACGCCCACGAAGATCCGGGCGGAAGGACTTCCCGATGCCGAGCTGGTGGTGTCGAAGGCTTCCCACACCACTCCCAGAGGATCAGCCGTGTAAGCGTAGGTGCTGTCCTGGATGTAATCGCCCGTGACCGGGAAGGTGCCGACCTTGGCCCAGGTCTGACCAGAAGAGGTGGATTTCCATAGACCGTTGCCGGAACGTGCGCCAAAATAGATCACGTTGGTGCTGTGGGGGTCGATGGCAAGTCGCTCGCCCATGCCACGACCTGGCATGTTGCCGCCGAACTTGATGGGCATCTCATACTGGGTCCAACTGTCGCCATAGTCAGTGGAGCGCAGGATGCGCCCGTTCATGGTTGTCCAGTCGTTGGTGTAGGTACCGGCTGCGAAGTAGCAGATCTTCGGATCGACCGGGTCGGTGGCAAACGATTCGCCACCCAGCATGTTCCACTCGGAAGGCTTGATCCAGTCGGTGAGGGGAATCCACGTTTTGGTCGTGGTATCGAGCCGGTAGAGGCCACCCATGTCGGTGCGGGCGTAGACGAGCCCTTTCTGGACTGGGCTGTAGATGATGTTCGGCACAAAGCCGCCGCCGCCACCGATCTTGACGTTCTGCCATTTGAATGTCTCGGCTTCGGCACGGATGGCTAGTAGGCTGAGGCCTACAGCAAGCACCCGTGCTGTTGCGCTGGTGATTTTTTTGGTCATCGTTGCTGTTTCCCCTCATCCATGATAATGGATCTGTTCCATTTCAATGCCGTAAGCATAATGGGCATTTCTGGGGAGTGCTGAATGATTTCGCCATCAAAAGAAAACCAGATCACTGCCTTTTAGGCTTAAAATGTCGGTTTTTCTTCAATGCTTGAGGCTTTCCGCCATGAAAACGAAATTTCCTTTCGGTTTTGAAGAAAACCTATCAGCGGCCTGAGGCTGTGGTCAGCGAGGTCTGACGCTAGCGTCCGCCCCAGTGCCGAGACTCTCGCTTCCATGTTGGAGACACTCGCTTCGGTGCCGGAGACATAATGGAGTGTCTCGAAGACACTCGCTTCAGTGTCCGAGACATAACGGAGAGTCTCAGAGACTCATGCTTCGGTGTCAGAGGCATAATGGAATGTCTTGGAGGCACTTGCTTCGATCTCGGGGACATAATGGAGTGTCTCCGAGACTCATGCTTCGGTGCCGGAGACACAACGGAGTATCTCGGAGACACTCGCTTCGGTGATTGAGACATAACGGAGTGTCTTGGAGATACTCCTGATTAACTCGGAGACTCTCGCTTCGTCTTTGATGCTTGGTTTTGCAGGCGCTCCGCCCTGCACTCGGACCTCACCCCCCAAGCCCCCTCTCCAATAAATGGCGAGGGGGAGCTGGTACAGTGCACCCTTGGAACCCGCTCGCGGGGGGGGCACCCCATAGCACCCCGGATTAGGCCGAGACTCCGCGGCTGGCTTGCGGCTAAGCGGCCTTGTGGGGCTCAGGTAGGTAAGACATTGGGTGCCGTTGTTGGGCGCTCCGATTGTCGGGTAGCGGTGAAGCTGTGACGCGGTAGTCCACCGACCAAAGAGCGCTCGCGCGAGCGCAGGGCCTCGGGTAGAAACGTTGAGGGTGTGCTACGGCCCACCTACGGAGAGGCTTGGCCCGCTAAGAGGTCAGCCCTAGCCAAAGTTCCTTGCACTACCTATCGTTCAAAAGGTCTATATGGTCCGAATCGTCCCCCAGGATGCCCATGTTTGAATCCTCGCTGCACCCGCACCAGTCTTTCCAGAAACCTTTAAGACGTTGCTTGCGTTATTTTCACGCAACTCGTTACTTCTTTGGCCTTCTTTTCTGTGCGACTCTGGCCGGTGCCGATGGCACCGTTTCCTGGCAGCAAGCAGGCGGCACCCTTTCGTCCAGCCCTACCTTCAAAGGGATCGTTTCCCAGGGCTACGAGACGCCGCTTGTGGATGGCGGCAGCACTCGTCTCCAAGCGGGCTTTCTGTCCCATCCTCTTCTGGTGAATAACGCCCCTTTCGTCACCTCGCCACTAGCGGATCTGTCGAAGTTATCTGGTTTTACCAGCGTCGTTATCCCTCTGATTTCCGTATTTGCAGATGCCGACGGCGATGCCTTGACTTATTCCGTGACGCTTTCGGGAAGCTCTGCTACGGCGGTGGTTTCGGGTGATTCACTGATCCTTTCCGGTGTTTCTGATTCGTCGGGCCTGGACCGTGTTGTCGTGAGCGCGAGCGACGGTTCCTATACGGCCCGCGACACCTTTTCTGTGACGGTTTCTTCTTCTGCGGCAGGCATCTCGGATGCACCCCCATCGCGTCTTCATGGCCTGGGTGCTCTATCCGTAAGCGTCCCCCAGGTCTTTGCCCGCGTCACTAGCGGTGTCGGCCCCGGCGTTCTTGGTTCTGTGACTGGGTTAGCTGATGATCAGTCCCTGTCGGTGAATCTTCTTCTTCCTTCCGCTGGAAACGTGTCGGTCCATATCTTCGATCAGTTGGGCACTCCCGTGATTTCGTTTTCGCGCCGTGTGTCGTCCTCCGACCTTTCTGGTCTTGTGACGACCTCGGAAGGCCAATACCTCTTTCCAGTAACCTGGAACCTTCGTGCGGCCAATGGTGTAGCTGTTCCCGCCGGTGTTTACCTGTGGAAGATTGAAGTGGTTACGGTGGATGGTCAGAAATTGGAAACGATCCGCCGCTTGGGCGTGAAAGGAGCGAAGTGATGAAGCCTTCGATGTTGTTGGGAGCGTTTGCCATGGTTGCAGCGCTAGCGATCCATGGTGCGACGCTTCCCTATCAGGGCTTGGCGACGGATGCTAAGGGCAATCCGAAGTCGGATACCGCCTATAAGGCGGTCTTCTCTCTGTATTCGGTTTCTCGTGGCGGAACGGCTCTTTGGAGCGAGACGCAGAGCGTAACGACCACGAAGGGCCTCTTTTCGACAAGCCTTGGGAGCGTCTCGGCAATCCCCGATAGCTTGTTCACTGGCTCGCCTCTTTACTTGGGCGTGAGCTTTGACGGCGGTACTGAGGGCCGCTCCCTTCTGGGCACAGTGCCGTGGGCGACTCGTTCGGGAACTTCGACTAGTGCTGGTTATGCGGATAACTCGCGTGCCTCGCATTTGGCGGATAGTGCCAGAGTCGTGGTCGGCTTCTCCGACAGCCTCACCTCGATTCGTAGTGCATTGGCCTCCCAATTGGCTTCGGTCACAGCGACCATGAAGGCGAATCACCGTATTGATTCGACGTTGATTGCTAGTCAGTCGAATCAGATTTCTTCACTGAACAGTTCGATCACCTCCTTAAAGGCTACGTTAAGCGTAATGACGGGTGGCACTAGTGGTATCAGTTACGGTCTTCTGACCGATAGTCGCGATGGTCAATTGTACCGTACCGTGAAGATTGGCACTCAGACATGGATGGCGCAGAACCTGAATTATGCAGGGACATCAGGAAGCGTTGGCGCTTGCTACGACAGTCTGTCTTCGAACTGCACCACTTATGGCCGTTTGTACACCTGGACAGAGGTGATGGCCGGTGCGTCCTCCAGCGCGTCAAGTCCTAGCGGAGTGCAGGGCCTCTGCCCGAGTGGTTGGCATGTTCCCAGTGATGCCGAGTGGACCAAGTTGACGGACACGACATTGAGTTCCTCTACGGCTGGGACCGTTCTCAAGTCCACCAGCGGGTGGTCTACCAATACAGGTACGGATGCCTACGGCTTTCGGGTTCTGCCGGCGGGCTTCCGCTACAACGACGGGACGTTCGGCTTCCTCGGCGACATCGCCTACTTCTGGTCGTCCTCCGAGTACGATGCGTCCTACGCCTGGGCCCGGTACTTCGACGACGGCAGCGCCTGCGTGTACAGCTACCACTACAGCGAGTCGAACGGCTTTTCGCTTCGGTGTCTAGAGAATTAGCACCAATACTGTTCAGATAACAATTTTGACTGTTGCATTAACGACAATTCCTGTCGGCGTTCCTCGTCTTCGGACGTTGTAGCTGCTGATCTGCCGCTTCACCCCTCGCGGAGTGGCTCGTCCCCTGCTGCTTGAGCAACGGCCTTGGGCGATCTCCGCCAGCAGTTGATCACGCCAAATCCTCATTTTCCGAGGGGGGAAAAGCCGCAGCTTGCGGCATGCGGCGTTTGATGACGCGCGTGGCATATGTGAAGCTTAATCGGTCGGGATCCAGCTCCTGCGTTCCTGCCGCTTGCAGCATCAGTTGTCGGATGGCGTAGTGGGCAAGCAGGAGCCCCCATAACTCCTGTTCTACAAGTTCAGGTGTCTTGCTGCGCAGCACTGTGCTGGCACCGCGCAGGTGTGTCTTGATCTCGTCGAAGACACTTTCGATCTCCCAGCGCTGGTGGTACAGCTCGGCCAGTTCCTCGGCCTTGATCTCTTGGTCGAAGATGTTTGTGATCAAACAGTATGGTTCTGCTGATTTGTCCTGGCCTTCTAGGGTGTACTCCACCACGCGCAGGGGAATCGTTCGCGTCCTGGAGCCGCGAATGCTGCCTTGACTACGGTAGGAGCCATCTTCGTAGCGTTCCAGAACGGGGAGGCGAATGCCTGTGCGCACACGCCACAGAAGCTTGGCTCCCGTCGCGCAAGCGCTCTGCCACAGAGCTACGCCGTAAAAGCCTCGGTCAGCCAACAGCAGCATATCCGGCTTGAGTGCCTGCGGTAGCAGTTTGGCGGCCAGAGGACCATCATGCTCTCGTTGCGGACCCATGGTCGCTGCCACCACAGCGTGAGTGCCGCACTCGACAAGCCCCAGCAAGCGAAGCTGCGGAAAAGCACTTTGGCCACGAGCAGTTGTGTGGTATCCGAAGTGTTCCGCATTAGCCTTCTCGTCGGCAACATCGAAGACGCTTCCGTCCACGGCCATGATGCGAAGTCCGTGGAACCATGCTCCCGGTGTCGTGGGTTTTGCTATGGGGGCAAGTACGCGCTGTGCCAAAAGACGCAGCACCTCTGGACCCAGCCGCGTCCGGGCTTGAGAAATAGCCGACTTGCTGGCCTGAACCGAGGGCATGTCGGTCCCCAGCCAGCGCAAACCCTCGCACACAACGCGCAAGACTTCCTCCAACGGCGCTTCGCGCCAAAGGGCCAGGGCCATCACGTAGTAGACCACCGCTGGTGCCGGGAGAAGTCGATTGCGTCGACTCACCCGACCCGTTTGGTGCAAGACCTCCTCGATCAGGGGACGAGGGCAAACGGAGGCCAGTACCCCCGCGCTGATTAGGTGAGCGATGTCAATTCTTGTCGGAAGTGACTTCCGCGTCCGGGCCATGAGCATTCCTCCTGGAAGCTCATGATAAAAATCATGCCACTATCTGAACAGTATTGGAATTAGCACCATCGCTCTGCCCTGGGCTTCGACTTCGCTTGTATGACGGCACCTTCAACTTTTGAAGTTGTAGGTGCCGGGGTGGAGGGACATCGACTGCGCATCTGCATGACAGACTCGGCTGAGCGATCCCCAACCCACATCACAAGCGTCAATGAGGAATGCAGCGCTCTGCAACGCCCATACACCTGCAAGCTCACGCAAAGATGTGGTTCCACCCCGGCTCATTTCAAATTACGAGAAA
>Ga0302273_1001026_pt1 | contig 11963 bp, 8 predicted proteins | sample III_Bog_N1_3_FD_198774 | JGI IMG/M metagenome (GOLD analysis project Ga0302273, IMG submission 198774) | Peat permafrost microbial communities from Stordalen Mire near Abisko, Sweden - III_Bog_N1_3 | ecosystem: Environmental > Terrestrial > Soil > Wetlands > Peat | place: Sweden: Abisko... | reverse complement strand
GCCTTAAATCGTTCCTGACTCATTTAATAGATTGACGATTGAACGGGGGAAAACATAACATCGAAAACGATTATTTCTTTTATTATTGATTATGAATGTTCGGCAAAACAGGCTCAACAAACTACACTACAAACATTTGCAAAGCATAAATGTTTGTTCATATTATTGATAAAAAAAACGCTTTAGAGCAAATAAAAGATCAAGCTGCCTCACAAAGTTATATCTAATTCCTCAATGCTGCTTTAGTTTTAGGGCAAAAGAGATAAAAAAGATCAAGCTCAAAGGAACTTTCAGACAATAAATTTTGTTAGACAGAAACTATGTCGTACATTTACGACATAAAATGATCAACCATGAGTAAACCGGAAGTATTTGACAAAGAGCTACAAGATTTGGCTTGCTTTGCTAAAGTAATTTCGCATCCTGCACGATTAGCCATTTTAAAATATCTGGCAGAAACAAAAACGTGCATATCGGGCGACATATCGGACCAATTACCATTGAGTCGCACCACTGTATCGCAGCACCTAAAAGAATTGAGAGATATGGGGCTGATAAGTGGCGAAATAGATGGATTAAAAATTAATTATTGCCTGTGCAGTTCTTCCATTTCAGAATCAATTTCTATGTTGAATAGATTTTTTAAAAGAATAGAGGGAAAAGAGTCGGAATACAGTAATCAAAAACTGCCCAAAGAATAAAATTACAATTGTGCTTTATAAATTGTATGTAAAATGATGAACCCTATTAATTATAGAATTTCTACCAATAAAGATTTGCCTCAAATAATAAAACTGATTTCGGATACCAATTTACCTACTGTAGATCTAATTGAAGGCAGACAGCTCTTTATAGTAGCTGAAATCAGCACCCAAATAATTGCTTGTGCAGGACTGGAAATTTACAAAGAAAACGGATTGTTTCGCTCGCTGGCAGTAAGTTCAAGTTACCGTAACATGAAAATAGGCAAAGATATATTCAACAAAATCATTGCTTTAAGCAGAAAAAATCAAATAAAGCAACTTTATCTCTTGACCACCACAGCTGATTTATACTTTAGAAAAGGAGGATGGAAAGAAATTGACAGAACCGAAGTTCCTGATGAAATATGTTCAACTTCAGAGTTTTCATCAGTTTGTCCATCAACAGCAATGTGCATGAAATATCAACTCCACTAATATAAAACATATTTTTTGAAATAATATATGAAATTGAATCTGAACTTTACGAGTAATAAATCTCTTCCGAAAGGCAATGTTTGGCTAAAAGGATTCTTTGGCATTGAAAAAGAAAATATCCGCGTCGACAAACAAGGGGTAATCTCCCAGACCCCTCATCCGGCTGTATTTGGCGACAAACTCAAACATCCTTACATCACTACCGATTTCTCGGAAAGTCAGGTTGAAATGATCACTCCTCCTCTACCCGACATTAAGCAGGCATTGGGATTTCTGGAAACAATACATGACATAGTCAGTACGGAACTAGCTGACGAATTACTTTGGCCACAAAGCATGCCGCCTATCTTACCCAACGAGGAGTACATTCCTATTTCACTTTATTCTGCTATAGGAAAGAAAGACGAGGAGTACAGGCGAAATCTGGCTTTAAAGTACGGACGAAAAAAACAAACTCTTTCGGGTATACATTTTAATATTTCTTTGAGCGAAAAGTTGTTGGATCTGCTTTATCTAAATTCAGGACTAGATGTAACATTTGATGAATTTAAGAATGAAATATACTTGAAAATTACCCGCCAGGTATTGCGCAACAGATGGCTTTATGTCCTGATATTCGGTGCCAGTCCTATCGTAGATGATAGCTTCGAATTGAGATGTAAGAATTATCCGGTTCATATATGTACCAAAACCCGCGGTTTATCTCTCCGAAACAGCTGCTTTGGTTACGGAAATCTGGAAGAGCTTTATCCGAATTATAGTAGCACCAGCGCTTATCTTCAGAGTATAGATAGCATGGTTGCAGAGAATAAACTCCTTGCCCCAAAAGAACTGTATGCATCCGTGAGACCCAAATTTCTCGACAAATCAAAAGCAATATCTTACACCGAATTAAGGTTTATCGATATTAACCCGTTGAGTAAGGTTGGCGCTACCCCCGAGATGTTGTATTTGCTCCACTGGATGGTGATTTACGGGTTACTAACCAACGAACCGGATGATTTTTCGATACAACACCAGGCTATTGCAAACACCAACTACCGGAATGTTTCGCTATACGGCTTAAAGAGCGAGCTCGATTTAGCAACCACATTCGGCCCAACACTAAATGCATGGGATGAAGCTAAAAGAATAATTCTCGACATGCAAAAGCTGTATGCCGAGCTCAGTATTGAGGATGCAAACTGCTTTAATGCATTAGAGTATTGCTTAGAAATGGTAAAGCATCCGGAACAAAGGATTGTTCAGCAAATTTTAGATAACACGGACATAAAGGGTTTTATACCCTTTCATCTGGAGAAAGCTCAGACCTACTTTGAAGACACCAAGCGAAACACCTACAACTTCAGAGGACTGGAAGATATGGAGCTTTCAACCCAATTGATTCTTCGTGAAGCTGTACTTCGCGGCATCAGGTTTGACATTCTGGATAAAGGGGAGAATTTTATTCGACTGAAACGGGATAATAATATTCAATACCTTTGTCAGGCAACCAAAACATCACTTGATAACTATATTAGCATCCTAGCTATGGAAAATAAAGTGGTAACCAAACTAATCCTGAATGAGCACGGTATCCGGGTTCCCAAAGGATTGGATTATACAGACAGGCTGGATGCCAAAGCCGATTTTCTCTATTTCAGAAATAAGGCAGTGGTGATTAAGCCCAAATCTACTAATTTTGGTTTAGGCATTACCATTATCAAAAACAATGTTGATGTAAACATATTTGAAAGAGCTATAGACATTGCTTTTGATAATGATTCAAGCATTCTTATCGAAGAATTCGTAGAAGGTAAAGAGTTTCGGATATTTGTGATGAACGATGAAGTGGTTGGTATCCTGCACCGCGTTCCGGCAAATGTATCCGGCAACGGCATGCAGAGTATTCGGGAACTCGTCGTAGAAAAGAATAAAGACCCGTTGCGTGGAAAAGGGTATCACACACCGTTGGAAAAGATTCAACTGGGTGAAGCCGAAATGATGTTCTTAAATGCTCAAGACAAAGATTTTGATTACGTTCCCCGCATGAACGAAACAGTATATCTACGTGAGAATTCAAACATAAGCACCGGTGGCGACAGCATTGACTTTACAGACGACATTCCGGATTCGTATAAAAGAATTGCAATTAAAGCAGCTCAGGCATTAAACGTAAAAATCACCGGACTCGATATGATTATTCCTGATTACACGCAGAAAGCCACCGACGATAACTATGCTATTATTGAACTGAACTTCAATCCGGCCATACATATTCACTGCCATCCGTACAAAGGACAGAATAGACGGCTTAATGAAAAATTACTCGATTTGCTTGGATTTCCAATTACAAACTAACTGAACCTGCAACTAGTTTTTAGATATCTCAAACACAGGCATTTCTACAATAATGCTAGTTCCATTGCCCGGTTCACCTGAAACTGTCAGGTTCCCATTGAGCAAATAAGCTCTTTCACGCATACCTATAAGCCCGTATGAATCGCATCGGGCTTTATGACTTGAATCTATTCCAATCCCGTTATCGGCGATTTTTAAAATTATTTTATTATCAATAATGTTTAGCGAAATCATCACTTCTGTTGCTTTCGAATGTTTTGCCACATTGCTCAAAGCCTCCTGAAGTATTCGGAATAATGCGATTGATTGCTGCGACTCAAAGTCCAACTCTGTTACAGGACAATCGACCTTACATTCTATTTTATATCGCTCGGAGAACTCTTTAATATACAACCGTGAAGCTTCTATCAGACCGATCAAATCAAGCAGTTCAGGTCTTAGTCCTGTCATAATTTTACGGGTAGTTTTAATTGTAGTATCAAGAAGAGCATAAAGCTGCTCAAAATTCACTATTACTTTTTCCAGTTCTTCAGCCTTCACGCTTTTGATAACATTCTGTTTAAACATCCCCATGTCAATTTTAAGAGCAATAAGCATTTGTCCTAATTCATCATGAATCTCCCTAGCCAACATAACTCGTTCTTCTTCGCGAATATTTTGCAGATGGGCAGCAAAACTCTTCAATTGTTCTTGCGACTTTTTTAATGCTTCCTCCACTAATTTGCGCTTGGTAATATTACGTACCATCGCAATCACTTTTTCTTCCACAAAAGGTAATACAAAGCATTCGAAAGTATTAACTCCATCTTTTAGAGTCATTTCATATTCTACAGACATTGTTGTTTGCTCCTTTAACGCCGTATCTATCGTATTCATTAACGCTACACCAACAGAGTCTGGAAAAACATCTAACACCGCTTTATTTATAAAATCATCAAAAGGCAACGCCAGATCATCAACATTCCCCGTCTTAAAGTCAAGAAAAATACCCTTTGAATCTAAAATGAATATTAAATCAGGGATAGCCGTCAGAATAGACTTTGTATACTCCTCACTCTCTTTCAGAGCTTGTTCCATTTTTTTTCGCTCGGTAATATCAATTGACAATCCGAACGTTCCTACAACATCTCCTCTTAAATCGCGAAGTGGCATTTTATGGGTAATACCCCATGTTTCGGGACCATCCAGTAAATTTTCCTGTTCTTCTTCACTTAAGTACTTTCCAGTTCGAATAATGTCTTGTTCATCCTGATATGTCTTACTGGCATAGTTATAGGAATATATATCAAAATCCGACTTGCCGATCACTTCTTCCGGAGTTCCAAATCCCATGCTTTGCGCAGAAGCATTATTTACACGTATAAACCGACTATCCAAATCTTTAAAAAAGATACTTTCCGGAGTAAAAGCCATCAATGAATCCATCAAGAAACGTTCATGAACAAGCAACAATTCTTTTTCCTTTCGGTCGGAAATATCTTTATGTGTTCCGATGCAACGAATTGGCATTCCAGCCTCGTCTAATGTCAGAATTTTACCTGTTGCCAATATCCACTTATAGGATCCGTCTTTACATCTCAATCGTTGTTCTACCTCAAAAGACTCACTTTCTTTTGTCAAGAATTTACCCACGACTTCAAGGACCCGATCCCTATCTTTTTCATGCAATAAATCCTGCCACCCATGAACATTGTTATCAATGTCATCGGAATCATATCCCAACATAGATTTCCAACGATTAGAAAAGAATATATAATCCGTTTGTGGATTCCAGTCCCAAACGCCGTCTCCAGCACCTTCAAGTGCATATTGCCATCGTTTTTCGCTAATGTACAAGGCTTTTTTGTTCTCCCAGTTATCCGACTGCCTGATCATTAATTTTCCGAGTAAAACGGTTGCAAGCGGGTAAAGAGTAAACAATACGAATGCAATATTTCTGGAAGTCTCTACTCTTATCTGAATGGGTAAAAAAATCGTACAACCGAGCATAATAATATGAACCAGAAGCCCAAGACCGATCAACTCATATAAATTGTTTTGTCTCCACAGGGGTCGAAGGTACCGCCAGGCCATACCAATCAGGGAGGAGGTAACAACAACTGCAACGCCCATATACATACCATCCCCTCCAAGATAAATCCGAAAAATACCAACAACAATCATTGCTATAAAAGTGGGTATAAATCCAAAGAATAAACCAGAAATAGAAAGAACTATCGATCGGGCATCAAAAAAAACCCCTTCTTTAAAGGTCCAAGGAGTCAAGGTCAAGATGATTCCAACGAGTCCCAATATTATTCCGGCGCCTACTTTATAGAAAATATTCTTCATATTTTCATGTCGCATCCAGAAATAATCATAAAGCATACTAAAAGCAAGTAGTAAAGCAATATTTTGTATCAAGTCGATAAGAATTGACTCTTTCATTTTTATTTTTTTGTTGAATATTATTTTCCGGCGAAAGTAGCCATATTAAGCAATACATCACTTATGTTTTATCCTAAAAACTCAGCAATAATCTCTGTTTATTTAGAAAAGTGGATATAGCATCAGCAATGGTCCGGAAAAGCTTAATTAACCGGACAACAAAGAGAAAGATAGAAATTATTAGCTGAGTTCTTCCCGAAGCTTTACGGGCAAACCTGCCACTACAAGTACATAAGAATGTTGTATAAGCGCGTACAGCAAGGTTTTTGAAATGGATGGATCTATTATTATGGTATTCCAATGTTTCTTGTTGAAATGCCAGGCAGGAACTATAGCCGAGTATTCTTCGCGCAGACTGATAGCTCTTTCGGGGTCACATTTTAATGTGATTTGAGTTTCCGGATTATCTAATGGAATCAGGGCAAACATTTTTCCCTGCACTTTAAGCACCAAAGTCATTTCGTCGAAAGGAAAAGATTCTGTTGTTCCTCTCAGACTCAGACAGTGTTCACGTAATTCTTCTATATTCATACTCTTTTCTATTGAACTGACTAATTCGCCCCAGATATTCACCCAGATTTAATGATCGTTGAATAGCAGTTGCGTGCAAATATACAAAATCGATTGAAATTGTATGTAATAAAAAAGCACCGATAGATTTTATTCTACAGATGCTTTTTTCTATTATTTTGAATCTCTATTTTTATTTCACTTCCACCCCATTCGTAACTGTTGCTTTGGGTTGTATCAATACCAGTTTTCCATCGGCATCTTCGGCCGACAGAATCATACCTTCACTCATCACACCACGAAGCTTGCGCGGTTCGAAGTTGGCAATAAAGCAAACCTGCGTACCGATTAATTCCTCCGGATTGGGGTAATGTTGTGCAATACCCGAAAGTATCGTCCGTTCTTCCAAACCATCAGCAATACGGAACTGAAGCAACTTGTCAGCTTTAGGAACCTTCTGGCAATCGAGCACAGTTCCCACACGAATATCCATTTTCATGAAATCTTCGAAAGCAACATTCTCTTTTACCGGAGCAGCTTTGTAAGCGGCTGTTTCGTTGGCTTTTTTAGTGTCGAGCAGTTTCTGAACCTGCGCTTCCATAGCCTCATCTTCTATTTTTTCAAAAAGCAGTTCGGGTGTTCCGAGTTCAGCTCCTGCTTTCAGCAAATCAATTTTGCCCAGGTCTTTCCAGTTGAATGAACTAATGCCAAGCATGGTGCGCAGCTTGGCCGAAGTAAACGGAAGGAACGGCTCAAAAGCAATAGCCAGATTGGCGGCAATCTGTAAACTCAGGTGCATAATGGTTGACACACGATCCATATCGGTTTTGGCAACTTTCCAGGGTTCTGTGTCTGCCAGGTATTTATTACCAATGCGGGCCAGGTTCATAGCTTCTTTCTGTGCATCACGGAAGCGGAAGTTGTTGAGTAATTTTTCGACATCCGCTTTTACGTTTTCAAATTCCTCCAGAGTTTGTTTATCGTAATCATTCAGCTCTCCAAGTCCGGGAACTTTTCCGTCGTAGTATTTCTGAGTAAGTACCAGGGCACGGTTGATAAAGTTACCGAAGATAGCTACCAACTCATTATTGTTGCGTGCCTGAAAATCTTTCCAGGTAAAGTCATTGTCTTTTGTTTCGGGAGCATTGGCAGTAAGTACATAACGCAATACGTCTTGTTTCCCCGGAAAATCTACAAGATATTCGTGCAGCCACACTGCCCAGTTGCGCGAAGTAGATATTTTATCGCCTTCGAGGTTTAAGAATTCGTTTGCCGGTACATTGTCGGGTAAAATATACGAACCTTCCGCTTTCAGCATAGCCGGAAAAACGATACAGTGGAATACAATATTATCTTTACCGATAAAATGAATCAGTCGGGTTTCAGGGTCTTTCCACCATTTTTCCCATTTTCCGTATTTATCAGGTTGGTTGTCGCACAGTTCTTTGGTATTCGAGATATAACCTATAGGAGCATCAAACCATACATACAAAACTTTACCGTCGGCTCCGGCAACAGGAACCGGAATTCCCCAGTCGAGGTCACGACTTACGGCACGCGGTTGCAGTCCCATATCGAGCCAGCTTTTACATTGTCCGTATACGTTTGGTTTCCATTCTTTGTGCTGTTCGAGTATCCATTGACGTAACCATGCTTCGTGCTGATCAAGCGGAAGGTACCAGTGTTTGGTTTCGCGCATAACAGGAGCCGAACCACTGATGGCCGATTTCGGATTGATCAGGTCGGTGGCGTTTAATGAAGTTCCACACGCTTCGCATTGATCGCCATAAGCATTTTCGTTGCCGCAATGAGGGCATTTACCGGTGATATACCGATCGGCCAGGAATTGTTGAGCCGTTTCGTCGTAATATTGTTCGTTTGTTTTTTCAATAAAGCCACCCTTACTTTCGATGGTTTTAAAAATATCGGAAGCCAGTTCGCGGTGAGTTTTGGATGTTGTGCGGGAATAAATATCAAATGAAATACCAAAGTCTTCGAATGATTTTTTGATTATTCCGTGGTAACGATCCACGATGTCTTGTGGTGTAACACCTTCCTTTTTCGCTTTAATGGTAATAGGTACACCGTGTTCGTCCGATCCGCCGATAAAGAGCACTTCTTCGCCTTTCAAACGAAGATAGCGCACATAAATATCTGCAGGAACATAAACTCCTGCCAGGTGCCCGATGTGTACGGGTCCATTAGCATAAGGCAAAGCCGAGGTAACGGTAGTACGTTTAAAGTTGGTCATATTGAAAATTAGTTGATGGGTGATTGGGTGATTGGTTCATCAGTTGATTGGTTGGTCGGTTGAATATCTTACCGGTTAATTGGAGTAAACTAAATAACCGGTAAACCGGTTAACCAATCAAAGCTTTTGCCAAACAGGAGTGCAAAGATACAGACAAAATCTCAAAATTTGCATATATTTGCCAATCAAAAAACTAAACGAACTCTTATGTCCCGAGACAAAGCAATATTAAAAGAACAGGTGAGCGAACTCTCAAAAAAAGAGTTGGTGGATATAGTGCTTAAATTATCGGCCAAGCGCTATAATTATGAATTCCTGCTTGTAAATTTTCTGGATAAAGAGGGAGGAGAACAAACTCTGTTCGAAGAAGCCAGAGAAGATATTGACCGACTTTGCCAAAAAGAATTCAAAGGCAGCACGGAACTCAAGCAGCATGTAAAAAAACTCAATGCCTGTACAAAACGGATAGCCGAGTTTACGGTTGAAACAAAAAGTAAAAAGCTGGAAGCCGATTTAATTCTGTATGTATTGGAAATTCAATTCTCAACTTACTCCCGGATGTTTGGCGAAAGAATTGCGGGCTACGATTATAAAGTCGGGCTGTTGTTGAAAAAGCTGATAAGCCTTGTTACAAAGAAACTTCATCCCGATTATTTGATAGATTATCTGGATAAGATTAATGAATTTCTGACCAAACTGCATCATACTTCCAATCGCATCAATACAATCAAAGAGCTACCCGATAAAATTGAATAAGAAATTGTAATAGAAATCCGTGTTTGAGAATATACACTTTCAATTTTTTTTATAACTTAGCGCCCGAAATCAATTCATTCATCTAAAATGGGCTATTCATCCAAATACCTCGGCAATATACTCCACAAATCCGGTAAGGGTTTGTATGAGTGTTGGATGATTTAGAGATACCTCCCGGAGTCCGTTTCAAAAGCACGTAAGCAAAGATTCCTCTTCTATAGTGCTACAACAGAATTTTCCGCACTTTCTGCAAAGTTTTCCATTTCTATTTTCCATTTATCTCCCTTTTAGGGGCTAAGTCTTGTTACATGGCTACTATTTTCGATATAAAACGTTTTGCCGTACACGATGGTCCGGGCATTCGCACAACGGTTTTTCTCAAAGGCTGTCCGCTTTCGTGTCGCTGGTGTCATAATCCGGAGAGCATGAGTGCGGCTATATGTTCCGTTGCTAAAACAGTGCGGATTGGTGATAAAACTTTCACCGAAGACGAGACGGTGGGATCGGAAATGACCGTGGAGGATGTGATGAAAGAACTGCGCAAGGAACAGGTTTTTATGGAAGAATCGGATGGAGGAGTAACTTTTTCGGGAGGTGAACCTTTGCTGCAACACGCATTTCTTACAGAAGTCCTTGCAAGCTGTCAGGCCGAAGGGATGCATACGGTGGTGGACACTTCGGGTTTTGCCCAATGGGAATCACTGGAGAAAGTGGCCCGGCACACCGACTTGTTTTTGTATGATCTGAAGCTGATGGACGATGACTTGCATAAAATCTGCACCGGTGTTTCCAACAAACTGATTCTGGAAAACCTGCGTCGCTTGCTCGATTCCGGTAAAAAAGTACGCATTCGGTTGCCCATGATTCCCGGAATCACATTTACCGAAACGAACATTCGTCAGACACTGGAGTATTTGTGTTCTCTGAGCAAACCGGTGGAAGGAGTAGACTTACTGCCTTACCACAATACTGCTTCGCATAAATACGAACGGTTTGGAATAAACAACTCACTTAAAGATTTGAAAACAGTTACTAAAACTGATTTATTCGAAGCCCAAAAACTGTTTGAACAAGCAGGCTTCGACGTGAAAATTGGTGGCTAGAACCACTACTAAGGCGCTTAGATTACCAAGAAATTAAAAATTAAATCCCCATTCAAGTACAAGAGAAATATTAGCTCAGTGTTTCTATGTATTCTTAGTCCTTAGTGGTAAAAACAACAATAATATGACTCCCAGAATTCAACAACTCCGCGAACAAAGCCTCGATGCTATCAACAGTATTTCTGCAGAGCGAGGCTTATTGATTACTGAATTTTATAAGAAGCATCTGGCTTTCGGTGATTCCGTCCCAGTGCAGCGTGCCAAATCATTTCACTATATTTTGGCGAATAAAAGTATTTGTATTAATGATCTGGAACTGATCGTGGGCGAACGTGGTCCTGCCCCGAAGGCTACACCTACTTATCCGGAAATTACCGTTCACTCTTTAGAGGATCTGGAGATTCTGAACTCGCGCGAAAAGGTTTGGTTTCGGGTAGATGAAGAAACCCGCAAAGCTTTTGGCGAAACAATTATTCCGTTCTGGACCGGTCGATCCAACCGCGACCGCATGATGGAGGCTATGACCGATGAATGGAAGGATGCTTACGGTGCCGGCATATTCACCGAGTTTATGGAACAACGTGCTCCGGGTCATACGGTGGCCGGATACAAGATTTACCAAAAGGGAATGCTCGATATTATGCAGGATATAGAGGAAAGTATAAAAGCACTTGACTTTATAACCGATCCCCTGGCTTACGACAAGAAAGAGGAGCTCAAGGCAATGAAGATTACAACCGAAGCCATTATCCTGTTTGCCAACCGGCATGCCGATAAGCTGGAAGAACTTGCTGTCCTTGAAAAAGACAATGCCCGCAAAGCCGAACTGACTGAAATGGCGCGTATATGCAGACGTGTACCGGCTCATGCTCCGGCTACTTTCCACGAAGTGTTGCAGCACTACTGGTTTATCCATCTGGGCGTGGTGACGGAACTTAATCCCTGGGATTCGTTTAACCCCGGCAGACTGGATCAGCATCTTTATCCGTTTTACAAAGCCGAGACCGAAGCCGGAACGCTCACACGCGACCAGGCTGTGGAAGTACTCGAATCATTCTGGGTGAAATTCAACAATCACCCGTCGCCTCCTAAAATTGGGGTGACAGCTCAGGAGAGTAGTACCTACACCGATTTCTGTCTGATTAACCTGGGCGGTGTAAAGTCGGACGGAACCGATGCCGTGAATGAGATGTCCTATATCCTGTTGGATGTAATTGAAGAAATGCGCCTATTGCAACCCAGCTCCATGGTTCAGTTGAGTAAGCTGAATCCCGATAGTTTTATCGACCGGGCCGTAAAAATTACTAAAACAGGATTTGGTCAGCCCTCCATATTTAATACCGATTCCATTATTCAGGAATTGCTGAATCAGGGTAAGGATTTGGTGGATGCGCGTAA
>Ga0302273_1001024_pt1 | contig 11971 bp, 6 predicted proteins | sample III_Bog_N1_3_FD_198774 | JGI IMG/M metagenome (GOLD analysis project Ga0302273, IMG submission 198774) | Peat permafrost microbial communities from Stordalen Mire near Abisko, Sweden - III_Bog_N1_3 | ecosystem: Environmental > Terrestrial > Soil > Wetlands > Peat | place: Sweden: Abisko... | reverse complement strand
TCCCGTTGCCTGGCCATGCCAGGAAGATGGCGTAGACGGCGCTCGTGTCCTTGGCGCGGGTGTAACGCACGTCCTGTCCGGTCCCTGCCAGCGGCTTGGTGAACGAGCCGCCTCCCATCTTCGTCGGACCTTGTCCGTAGACGGACCAGGCGCGGGTGGCGTAGATCGAACTGCCGAACTTGCGCAGCCAGTCGCCCATGGCAAGCAGGAGGTCGCGCTGGGCCTGCGGGATCGTGCCGTCGGCCATTGGGGAGATGTTCAAAAGCAGGTTGCCGTTCTTGCTCACCCGGTCGATCAGGGAGTGCAGCATCTGCTCCTTGGAGTAGTAGCTCATGCCGCTGACGTACGACCAGCTGTTGCTGTTGATGGCATCGTCCGTCAGCCAGTAGGGGCTGGTGATGTCGGCCGGTCCACCGCGTTCGTAGTCGCTCATCTCGCCGGTCTTGAAGCCGTCCTTGGAAGTCACCACCACATCCTTGCCCCAATCGACGGACTTGTTGTAGTAGTAGGCCAGGAACTTCAGTCGGAAGGATTCCGGGATCGGTCCCAGGTACAGGTCCTGCCAGATCAGGTCGGGCTGGTAGCCGTCGATGATCTCCTTGAGCTTGTCGTACCAGAGCTGCTGTTCCTGGGCAGCGGGAAGCTGGCCGTACAGCTTCTTCAGGCTAGCGTCCGTCTGCGTCACCGGAGGATACTTCCAGTACCCGTTGAAGTTCCAGGCATGGTGCATCGACATCATGAACTTCATGCCGCGCGCCCTGATCGCTGTGGAGAAGAGCTTGGCCAGGTCCAGCTTCGGCCCTTTTGCGACGCTGTTCCATTCGTTGGCTTTGCTGTCCCACATCGAGAACCCGTCGTGGTGCTCGGCGACGGGGCCAGCGAACTTGGCACCGGCGGAATCGAAGAGACGCGCCCATTCGTCGGGATCGAACTTGCCGCCGGCCGACTTCAGCTTCGGGGCGAACTGCGTGAACACGCCCTTCTTGTCGTTCTTCCCCAGGATGAAGTTGTGGTACTGCCAGTCTCCGAACGGATCCCCGTAGGTGGCCAGATGGTGCTTGTACTCGTTGCTGTTCCCGGCCTTGTTGTACATGTTGCGCGGATACCATTCCATTCCGTACTGGGGCGTGCAGAAGGCACCCCAGTGGTAATAGATGCCGAACTTGGCGTCCTGGAACCATTCGGGAGCCGCGACGTGCTTCCCCACCGATGCCCAGGTCTCCTGGTAGGTGGTGGCCGCCTCCGAAGAAACGGCGATGGCGGAAAGCGCCAGAATCGTCCGGATCGCGGAGGTTCCAGCTCCAATGGATCGAAACATTCGATAGGATCGGATCGACGCAGTCTGCGGCATGAATGACCTGCTTGATGAACCTGGTTGCGGCAGCATGTCAACGCATCACCGCGAAAACGCCAATGGAAGCCTCGGAGTTCCGATCGATCACGCGGAACTTGTAGGAGCCCGCGGGAAGATCGCCCAACTCCACCCGTCCTGCCGCCAAGGAATGGTTCGTCGTGTGTCCCCGTGCGTCGATGATCTGGATGCGACCATCCCGCTGATCGGGGATCGAGAGGACGCCTTGCGAGAAACGAACCGCCGACCGTCTTGCCGGATCGATTCTCCCGACGGTGACCGGAGTCTTGAGCTGCACGCGAACGACGTACGCCTGCGCGGTGAAAGGCGTGCTGGCAGGAAACGTGACGTTCAATCCGCTGGCATCCTGCGAAGAGACCAAGTTCACATCCGTTCCGGGCGTGGCGCCCATGAGCTGGACTCTCGCATTCGAAGGCAGCTTCAGCCTCGAGGAATTGAATCCAGTCAGGCTCACCTTGGTCCCGTTTCCGGGCCAGCCCAGGAAGATCGCATAGACGGCGCTGGTGTCCTTGGCCCGGGTGTAGCGAACGTCCTGGCCGGTGCCGGCCACCGGCTTGGTGAACGAGCCTCCGCCCATCTTCGTGGGGCCCTGCCCGTAGACGGACCAGGCGCGCGTTCCGTAGATGGAGCTGCCGAAGCGGCGCAACCAGTCGCCCATTGACAGAAGAAGGGCGCGCTGCGCCTGGGGAATGGACCCGTCGGCCATGGGAGAGATGTTGAGAATCAGGTTTCCGTTCTTGCTGACCAGATCCAGGAGCCGGTGCAGGAGCTGCGTCGACGTGTAGTAGCTCATGCCCGACACGTACGACCAACTGTTGGCGTTGATGGCGTCCTCGGAAAGCCAGTACGGAGTGGTGAGGTCGGCGGGACCACCGCGTTCGTACTGCTTCACCGCCGAGCTGGTGGTGAATCCGTCGTTGTAGCTGGCGACGACCTCCTTGCCCCATTCGGCTTCCTTGTTGAAGTAGTAGGCAAGGAAGCCAAGACGCGCCGACTCGCTCATCTTGCCGACGTTGTGGTCCTGCCAGATGTAGTCGGGCTTGTATCCGTCGATCACTTCCTTGAGCTTCTCGCTCCAGACCCGCTCCGCCTCGGCCGTCGAAACCTGTCCGTAGAGGCGCTTGAGACTGTCGACGGTCTGGGCGGGGACCGAATCGTAGTAGCCGGTCGTGTTCCATGCGTGGTGCATCGAGATCATGACCTTCAAGCCCTTCGCTCGGAAGGCATCCGTCAGGACCTTCACCAGGTCGAGCTTGGGCCCCTTGGCCACCGAATTCCACTTGTTGACCTTGCTCGCCCACAGGGAATAGCCGTCATGGTGTTCGGCGACGGGACCGGCAATGCGCGCCCCCCCGGAGTCGAACAATCTCGCCCATCCTTCAGGATCGAGCTTTCCGCCTTGCGAGGCCAGCTTGGGAGCGAACTGGACCCAGTTCCCCTTCTTGTCGTAGCCGCCATCGATGAACTTGCTGTAAGGCCAATCCTTCATGGGATCGCCGTAGGTCGCCACATGGTACTTGTAGCTTCCGCTCCAATCGCTGGGCTTGTACATGTTCCGTGGGTACCACTCGTACCCCTGCGCGGGAACCGAGTAGGCACCCCAGTGGAACCATAGCCCGAACTTCGCGTCCTGGAACCATTCCGGAGCGTGCTTGTGGGTCCCGATGGACGACCAGGATGCCGTGTACGTCGCCGCTTGGAGCATTCCGGCAAGGAGCAGAAGCGTGACGGCAAGCCTGCCTGCGGGGAATCGGCAGGCTCGCTTCCCTTCGGAAAGGAAATTCATTGCAACCAAGAGGAGCGGCCCGGTCGATCGACGGAATTTCAGATTCAAATGCATTATGAGATTCCTTTGCAATGATGATCCTGGTGCTGAACAATCCCATGAGCCAGATTTGCCAAGAGTTCATCGCCTTCGCGGATCAAGACACTCTGCAGGACATTGGCTTGGTTCGGCGTCAAGGGATAGCGAGCCGCGAGACGGCGTGCCCATTTGGTCCGAGGGCCTCCACGAGGAGGACTCCCCGTCCGGCATGGGCGGCTTGGATGGACATGCTGCTTGAGGACTTTCCGTTCGATTCCCATGCCGCGATGGATTGGCCTTGGAGGTTGGTCACATGCACCGATCGGATCTCCTGAGAACTCTCCAGGTGAATGCGTCCTTCGGAGTAGCTTGTCCGAACCACGGGCTGCTTGGATGTGGGAACGGATGGATCCTCAATGCCGACTGATCCCGTCAGGCTCTGGGTCTTCAGCCAGTTCCAAGCCTCGTAGGTCCCGTCGACATCGAACATCTTGCCCTTGTATTTCGTGTCCGAATTCGCGTTGGCCTTGCCCAAAGTGGGCCAGTCATGGATCATGCCGTCGACCGTGATGAAGGTGATCTCGCTCTTCAGCCCGTTCTTGACACAAGGCCCGTAGAAGTCCTTGTACGATCCGGAGGTGGGTTTGTTCACGGGGTAAGGATCGGTGGTGACCTTGGTCGGGCAGCCGTAGCGGGTGAGCTGTGCGGGAAGGAATGATTTGACAAAATCCGTATATTTCACGAAGTCGTCCGCGTTGCCGTGCATGTGCAGGACGGGCACGTGGCGCGTCTCGGAGCAGCCCGACATCCCGCCCAACGGGAAGCCGTCATCGGGAACGATGGCGGCGATCTTGTCGGGGATCTTGCACGACAGGTACCAGCTCATCATGCCACCCATCGAGAAACCCGAGGCGTACACACGGTTGCGGTCGATCTTGTAGCGGTTGTACATGGAGTCGATGATGGCCGAGATGAAGTTCACGTCCTTCAAGGAGCCGAGATCCCAGCCGTTGTTCTCACCCTGCGGATACACCGTGATGAACTTTTCCTTGGAGGTGTCGGCGTAGTTCTCGAACTTGACCATTCCCTGCATGATGCCGGCACCGAATCCCATGCCGTGCATCGAGATGACCAGCGGGGGATTCTTGTAGCCTGCCGGGGCGTATACGATGGCGGTTCGGGTGCCGACCTTGAGGTCGGTCCTCGTGGCGGAAAATGCCGATGCTGCGATGAGCAAGACCGGTATGAGAAGGTTCATCGTTCGAGACATGTTCAACCCATTCGTGATAGTGAAACCTTGGCGGACTTCTACCGATGTCCAGTAGTATGGAGGGGGGATGAACGCCTGTCAAACCGAGTTCATTGTTGCGCCGCATCAAAACTGTAACGCCGGCAGGGCGGATGATCGCCTCGAGCGGACGCGATCGATGGCATCTTGATTGCGGAGGAGATGCGGCGAAGCAACGGGGCCTGGAGCACTTCCCTGCGGCGACCTCGACTGGACCATGCTAGGATGAGAGGCGAGGGGAAGCATGCGATCGATCTTCGAATACCTGGACTATCGCGACCTGCTCAAGGACGCTTACGATGAGCGGAAAGCATCCGATCCGGCCTATTCGTACCGTCTTTTCGCCGAGGCACTGGGCCTGTACGCCAGCAACGTGTTCCGCGTGCTGCAGAAGGAGACGCATCTGCCGGCGAGGTGCCAGTCCCGTGCCGTCGAATACCTTGGGCTGAACGAGCGTGCTGCCGCGTATTTCCTGCTGCTAGTGGCCTACGCGAGGGAACGCAACGTCGCCGCTCGGCATGCGCTGCTCGAGAAGGCATTGGCACTTCGGGACGTGCATCGCATGGAGCTGGGGGACAAGGAGCTCGCTTACCTTCGGGACTGGTGGATCGCGACAGTGCGCGGGGTCCTCGAGATGCTCGATGGTCGGGCCAATCCGGCGGAGATCGCCTCAAAGCTCGCCCCTTCCGTCTCGGAGTCCGAAGTCGCGGCGGCCCTGGAACTGCTCAAGGAGCTGGGACTTGTCCGCAAGGGAAGCTCGGGACGGCTCCTCGTCAGCGAGGCGCACTTGGGAGCCACCAGCGGCGAAGGCAAGGTCCTGGCCGTACGTCACCATCAGCGTCAGCTTCTGGCTCTTGCGGCGGATTCCCTGGAAAGGACTCCACCGACCCATCGCGACGTCACGACCATGACCATGACCGTCGACGAGGAGGTATTTCTGCGCGTCAGGCAGCAGCTTCAGGAATGCCGGAACCAGATCCGCAAGAGCAGCGACAGGCATCCCGACCGGGTCATGCAACTGGTGATGGCCTATTTCCCTACCACCCGCCTCGAGGGGCGTCGATGATCCGCAGATCTTCCCTAGGACTCTTCCTGGCCCTGCTGAGCTCCTGCGGGAGCGATCGGATCGGCGGGGGCACCACCGAGACGGGGAACATGGCTTCGGCCCTGGTCTTCCGGGTCGATTCGCTGCTGCCGACATGGAACCGTCCCAGCGAGGGGACCACGATCGCGACCTTGCGGCTGGGTGCTTCCGATCTGGACTTTTCCAGGACCTCTCCCGACGGAAGGGACCTTGGTGTGGAAAGCACCGACGGGACAGCGCTTGCGTTCCGGGTCGTCTTCTGGGACCGGGCCGCCTCCTTGGGCAGGTTGCAGGTGCGGCTCGGGCCGGAGCTGCTGGTCCCAGGCAGCCGCATCGTCCTGCGATGGGGACTGGGCGATTCGGTGCGCAGCGATTCCGCCAAGGTCTGGCAAGCGATCCCCGACAGCCAGCGCCTTGCGCTCACCTCCGTCCTGGTGAGCGATTTCGAGGACTCGTCCCTGGTCTCGCGCCTTCCGAACGCAGCCTCGTGGCTTGCGACGGCGGCGGACTCGGCGACCATCACCACGCCTCGGATCGTGGCAGCAGGTCAAGAACGGCAGGGCAAGGCTGCATACGTACGCTACACCACACCGCAGACTCAAGGCTACGCCTTCATGGGACTGCCTCTGTCAGGGACAAGGCACAACCTGCGCAGCCTCGACTCCATCGTCCTGTGGGCCCGCGGGGATTCGACCAGCCTGCGGATTTCCTTGGAGTATCGCTCCGGCACGAAGGTGCCCAAGGCTTGGACTGCCCGCGTCCTCGATTCGGGTTGGACGCGCCTTGCCATCCGTCCCGCCGATTTCGACGCAGCCAACGGAGCCGGCGGCAACGTCGGCTGGCTGGGAGTCCGCGACTCCGTCGAGAACCTGTCCCTGTTCGTCTCCAAAGGGCACGAGATGTGGGTGGACGACATCCGGCTGTACGGCATCGATCGGGAAGACCTGCGATAGGCGCTCCCGCACCACAGCTCCTGCATTGCCGTTTTGATGTGGAACAAGGCCCAAAACCGGACCCGGCTGGCCGAGACGTCGGCTATCTCCTAGGAATCGGCCGGGGCGATGCAGCAAGAGACGTCTCGGCGCCTGAGATCCGCTTAAAGAGGAGGGCACATGAGAGACGACCACATTCATCCGACGTCGGGGGCTAATCTCGGCTTTCCAAGGCTCTTCGCGATCCTTGTCATCCTGCTCGGCGGCTTGCTGCAGAACGGGTGGGCACAGACCATGCGCCGCCCCATCTCGCCCAGCCAGCCGGTGATGATGATCCATGCCGACGTCTGGAACGGGGCCGACCCGCAGAAGGTCATCGACCTGATCCCCGCCGACCTGCGCCCCTATGTGGTACTGAACCTCTCCATGTCGATCAATCACGACGCCACGACGGGAGCCTGGAAGACCTCGGAGTATGGATACGAGACCACCAAATCGTGGCTGCGCACCGCAGCCGAGAGCGGGATCTGGGCCACCATTCAGCCATCCAGTGGCGGCTTCACGCACTTCAAGGACTACGACTCGACGGTGAACCTCGATACCACGCTGTATGGCGAGTTCTTCCGCGACTACCCCAATTTTCTGGGTATCAACTACGCCGAGCAGTTTTGGGGTTTCGACGACAAGTGGTCCCTGCCGTGGGCCAAGCGGGTGGAGCACTGGCAGAACCTCCTGAAGCTCACGAACAAGTACGGCGGCTACCTGATCGTCAGCTTCACCGGCGGCTTCTACGGTGCGGCGATCAATCCCGTAGCCATGGTCAAGCGCAATCCGGGCTTCGCCGCCGCGCTCAAGAAATGCTCCCAGAACTTTGTGATTGAAGAGAAGTTCACCATGGCCTACGGCTTCCACGACATCGAGAGTACCGGCATGGGGATGTGGCTCTCGGGGTACGCGGGGCATTACGGCGTTCGCTTCGACCAGTGCGGATGGGTCCCCAACGCAAGCGAGGACTTCCCGCCCGCTGCCGGTGCCATCCCCTACATGGAGCACCTGATGCTTACCGGCGAGACGGTGATCGACGGCCCCGAGTTGATCTGGCAGCAGTCGATCAAGAACCTCTCGAATGGCACGACCTCCGACGGCTTCTCGACCCGCCGCTGGGAGTTCTACCCCCAGTTCGTGAACATCACGCTGGAGGGGATCCGCAAGGTGCTCGATGGAACGATCCGGATTCTTCCGCGCAAGGAGGTGATTGACCGTTCCAAGGTGGTGATCGTCAACGACATGACGACCGGAAATGACATAGCCAAGTACCACACTCCGATCGACCTGTTCCAAGGGCTGTACCTCATGGACGGCGACGGCACCGGACTGGATCAGAAGAGCTGGTTCAAGCGGACAGGGAGGTATCCCGCGATCCCCACCGTCTACGAGCTGCTCGACGACACGGCGAAGACCTTCAAGAACCAGATCAAGCGTTCCGCATATGCCTCACGCTGGCCCACCATCGCAGCCAAGCAGGCAGAGATGAACACCTTGTTCCCCCAGGAGGCGACAGGAACCATCTACGCGGCTCGCCACGAAAACGGCTGGATGACCTACAACCCCTACAAGACCGGAGCGCGTGCGAGCGGGAGCATTCCCTTCAAGTACAACACCGCCGCAAAGCTCGATGTCTCCTACGCCCAGTACAGCATGGGAATCTTGAGGGAGACTTCCGATCAGCTGAATCTCTACCTCACCAACTTCGACAACGTGAACAACACCGGACTCATGACCGATACCCTCGTGATCTCGGGCTGCTCGGCCCAACCGACCTTCACCTGGTCTGATCGCGGCAGCCACCAGGCAAGCAGCCTCGCCTCCAGCTGGAACGACGGCGCCTTTACCCTTGTGGTCAAGCACAACGGCCCTCTGGAAATCAAGGTGAGCTGCAAGGGCACCGGAATCGGACGGCTCACAGCCGTCACGGAGGCTAAGGTCGTCTCTCCCGACGGCCCTCCCGCCTACCCGGGTCCGCGCCAGTACGAAGCAGAAAACTTCGATTTCAAGAGCATCGGAAGCAATGTGACCAACGGAACGGGCGGCTCGGTGCGCAACTACCAGGGCCTGGGCTACATGCGCCTAGGCACCAACGCCGCGGCATCGGTACGCGACACCGTCCATGCTCCGGGCAGCGGCACCTACAGGTTGGCCACGCGCTATTCCGTCGCTGGTGGTGATGTCACGGCCTTCGACCTCCATGTGAACGGAACCAAGGTCACCACCCCGACCTTCAGGAAGACCGGTACGGAAGGCATCTTCGCCACCGATACGCAGATCGTGACCTTGAAGGCAGGTGTGAACGTGGTGATGTACAAGGCCAACAAGGCCGCCTCCTACGACATGATCCTCGACAATTTCACCCTCACGCAGCTGTCGCACACCACCGGCATCGCACCTCAGGGCAGCGCTTCGCCCTGGCACAGCGGCTTCGGGAGGTTCCAGGTCTTCTCCCTTGATGGGAAGCTCCTGGGCACGGTCGAGACCGACGTGCAGCTTCCCCTCCAGACATCCATCGCACGGGCCTTCCGCCGCACGGGCATCTACCTGGCGCGCTCTGTCGGCGATTCCCGCGCACCGGTCCAGCGCGTGGCGGTGGGACTCCCCTGAGGCGACGGGTGACGAAGGCCTCCCAAGCACCTTCCTTGGGCACGAAGACAGAAACCCAAGTGGTGCGCCCGTTGTCCGAGGTTCGTCCGCCCGCCGGCGCCATAATGTGTCCCCCCGTCGAAGGTGATCCTCTTGACGGGGGACCCTTGCTTGCCGGTCTGTCGGTCCCACTGGGCAGCTGACCGGCAAGTTGCACCTTCCATCAGTTATCATTTGGCCATGCTGGATCCGGTCACCGTCGTCATCGCGAACCTGGCGAGCTACCTCGTCCTGATCCCGCTCCTGGGACTCTTCTGGCTGCGCTTCCGGCGCGAGGAGGCAGGCGTAGGGGACTGGCTGTGCGGCATCTCGGCCCATGCGCTGATGTGGATCACCGTTCTGGCCAAGCCGCTCACGCCAGCCTTCGTCTCCGTGGTGATCGGCATCGCCCTGATGCCGGTGGGCTTCGCCTTCATGTGCCGAGGCCTCTACCGCTTCTTCGGGATCCACGGCGCAATGCGCTCGCAGCTGCTTGCCGTGGCCGCGATCATTCTTTGGCAAGTCATGTTCCTGCTTGTCCGCAACGACCTCAGCCTGCGCGTGGCTGGCTTCAGCAGCATCGCTGTCCTGCAGCTGCTGGCGGTGATCCGCACCCTCCGACAGCGCCTAGGTCCCCACGAATGGAAGCTGGTGCGCCCGACGGCTCTTTCCTTTGCGGGACTGATCGTCCTGCTCTCCCTGCGCGTGATCCTGGCCTTGTCACATGCTGGAAAGACGGGGATCCATTCGGTCTCTCCCCTGGACACGTTGGTCCTCCTGGCGATGCAAGTGGGAGCAGTCCTCTTGGTGATCAGTTGGACGATCCTGCTCTTCGCGCGGCAGAAGGTCCATCTGGAGGCATCCCAGCAGCGCCTGCTCGAGGTCGAACGCGAACACCGAAGCCTGCTGGAGCAGCAGGTCGAGGAGCGAACCCGGCAGTTGCTGCAGGCAAGCAAGCTGTCCTCCCTGGGCGTGATGGCGGCAGGCCTGGCCCACGAGATCAACAACCCGGCCAACTACGTCGCACTGAACGCCGCAGCGCTGAAGAGTTGGTGGTCCGAGGTCGGAAAGGCACGTTCTGTGTGCGGGAACCAGCCGCGCTGCGCCTTGCGACAACCTTCGACTTCGGCCATGTCGGCACAGGTGGAGGTGGCCCTGGAGGACATCGCCGAGGGTGCCGAGCGCATCGGACGGATCGTTCGCAGCCTACGCGAATTCTCCTTTCCGGCTCCCGTGGAGGATACCCCCAAGGGGCCCGTCGACCTCAACCATGCCGTGGAGAGCGCCCTGCTTCTGGCACAGAAGCACTTGGCCAAGGACGCATGCCGACTTGAGGCGAAGTGCACCGGCTCTCCCCTTTGGATCCTCGGGGACCTGCAGCACCTGATCCAGGTCATCCTGAACCTGGTACTCAACGCCGCCCAAGCATCCGGAGGGGCCGAAATGCCAGTTGCAATCCGCACCTGCGAGGTGGCGGCGGCCCGCTCCCGCACGGCCCGCCTCGTGGTGGAGGACCACGGCGGCGGCATCGCCCCGGAGCACCTCGACAAGATCTTCGACCCCTTCTTCACCACGCGACGGGCCGAGGGAGGCACCGGCCTTGGCCTTGTAATCGTGAAGCGCCTGGTGGAGGAGATGGAGGGGACCCTCTCGGTAGACTCCAGGCCCGGCCATGGGACCCGCGTCTCGATCGACTTTCCCACCGGCCCGGCAACTTCCAGCGTCTGAATCGACACCCTCGAGAAAGTCCTGCGCTTTCGCAAAAAGGAAGTGGTCCGGCATGGCACCCCCGCTCGACCTCTGGGAAGATGGCGGCACAAGGAAGCCCGCACGATGCGGGCCCTTCACGTCACCCCTGAAGGAGCTCTGCCATGACCGACACGAATCGAAGCAAATCCCCCGGCTGGATCCCGAGTCCCGGATGGGGGCCACTCTGGTCACTGCTCCTCATGATCATGGTGTTCCTGGGGGCCTGCAGCTCGGGCCAGGACACCTTCTTCGGCGACACCCAGACATCCCACCCCTCGATGAACTCGCTGCTGAAAAGCCTCAAGCCCTCGACGGGATCGCTTTCCCCGGCCTTCGATTCCACCGTCACGGCCTATGTGGACACCGTCCCCTTCACCACCGAGATCTTCTTCCTGACCCCCACGGTTTCCGACTCCCATGCCACCGTCAAGGTCAACAGCGAAGCCGTCACCTCGGGAAGCGCCTCGGCCAACGCCCTGCTTGCAGTGGGCACGAACTCCATCCCCGTCGTGGTCACGGCCCAGGACACGGCCGTCTCCAAGGTCTACACGGTGAACGTCTTCCGCACTCCCCCCGCGAAGAACGCCGCCCTCAAGTCGCTGGCCATCTCGGCGGGAAGCCTCGCGCCCCTCTTCGACACCGCCACCCTGGCCTACTCCGACACGGTCTCCAACGCGACCGCCGAGATCGGACTAACTCCCGTGGTGGCCGACACCAACGCCAGGATCAAGGTCAACGGCACCGCCCTGGCATCGGGCAGCACCAGCCCCTCGATCCCCTTGCAGGTCGGCAGCAACGCGATCACCGTGCTCGTCACCGCCCAGGACACCTCGGTCAAGCGGACCTACACCCTCAACATCACCCGCGCCAAGTCCTCCGATGCCACCCTCTCCGGTCTGACGATCTCCTCCGGTGCCCTCAGCCAGACTTTTGACGCGGCCACAGCCAGCTACACTGCGGCCGTGACCAATGCAACCACCTCGCTCACCGTCACGCCGACAGTGAACCAAGCCAATGCGACAGTCAAGGTCAAGGGAACTCCCGTCACCTCGGGAAGCGCTTCGACGGC
>Ga0302273_1001023_pt1 | contig 11976 bp, 10 predicted proteins | sample III_Bog_N1_3_FD_198774 | JGI IMG/M metagenome (GOLD analysis project Ga0302273, IMG submission 198774) | Peat permafrost microbial communities from Stordalen Mire near Abisko, Sweden - III_Bog_N1_3 | ecosystem: Environmental > Terrestrial > Soil > Wetlands > Peat | place: Sweden: Abisko... | reverse complement strand
TGAACCAGTGCTGCCACCGGGTCAAACGGGTTTGTTGAATGGCTTCTACCACGATGCCATTGCAGCGATTCGGGAGCAAGACCCCCACCACATTGTTTTTTTGGAAGGCGACCGGTTTTCCATGGATTTTTCAGCCATTACGCCGCCAGAGGACGACAACTGGGCGTATGCCTACCACTTTTACCCCGGTGTGTGGGATGAAAAGCTGCTGGAACCCACCATGCCGGAGGCGGAGCGCAAACCTGCCTTTGAGAAGGCACTTGCACAGATATTGGCATCTATGGGCGATTATGGCGGGCCGTTGCTTTGCGGTGAAATGGGGTATGAGCTAAGCCTTCTGGAGCCGGGGTTTGGCTTACGGCTTACCCACACAACCATTGAAGCCCTTGAGGCACACGAAAGCGCCTGGTGCCTGTGGTGCTATAAGGATGCCCGCTTTATGGGGCTTGTGTACCCTGCGGAAAATAGCGGGTGGATGCGGCTTGTCGCAACTGTGCATGAGGCTTGGGATCACCATCGCGCTTCCAAGCTGGGGCAAATGGCGGTGGAGGAGATTGATAAATTGTGCCCGTATCCGCTGACCGGCGAAGAAAAATACAGCATGCAGTTTATCATCCGTGCCATGGTTGCGGATGCGGATGTCGCGCACGTACTGGCGCCGGCGCTTGAAAACCTGCCGCCCGAAACAAGGTGGAAACTGCCGGAGGATTTTGCTTTTGCCAACTGCGCAAGGCATCAAGGGTTGGAAACGCTGCTCAAAGAGGTTTGCGAAAAGGAGCCCATCGTTTGAGCCGTCGGCTTGAACAAGTGGAGTATGTAAATCAACCATTCCAAACCATGAACACATCGGCCTTATGGGGACCGTGCGATATGGCTTTGTCGCGAAATCTCGTCGTAGCCCCACTGCTCCGGTGTTTCCGCATCGCTTCCTATCCACCTTATCGTTAAAATTCCTCCCGGTAGATTTTGCATGACTGATTCGGTATTGTATCATGGCCTATGCGCTACGGAAACTTAAATGAGACCGGAATCTGTTGCTGATTCGGAAAGGAAAACCCGATGCGTTACGAGTGCCTGAACATTGATGTGAATGGCCGGAATGAGGAAGACACACAAAACAGCTTTCAACCGCGTCTATACGCTTACCTGCTTGACAAAAGCCCGGAGATTCCTGAAATGAACACGCGTCCCGCGGTGATTATCTGCCCTGGCGGAGGATATTTCTTCAAATCGGATCGTGAAGCCGAACCGATTGCCATGCGCTTTTTGGCGATGGGCATCCATGCGTTTGTTCTGCAATATAGCGTAGCCCCTTCCCGATACCCCAGCGCGGCGCTGGAGCTGGCTGCCGCAGTACGTCTGGTTCGGCAAAACGCACAGGATTTTGGTGTGTATGCCAATCAAATCTACATTATGGGCTTTTCAGCAGGCGGCCACCTGTGCGCCACATTGGGCACGCTTTGGGATGAGCCGTTTTTTGAACAGGCGCTTGGCAATGGTAACATCAAAAATTGGCGGCCGGACGGTATGCTGCTGTGCTACCCCGTGATTACTATGGAGGCATTTACGCATCAGGGTTCGCGAGATTGCCTCTTGGGCGTAGATGCCTCCGCCGATCTGCTCCGTGAGCTTTCATTGGAAAGGCGTGTCTCCTCCAAAACCGTGCCCGCTTACCTGTGGCACACGTTTGAGGATGGTGCGGTGCCGGTGGAAAATTCGCTGATGTTTGCCTCGGCACTACGAAAAGCCGGTGTGCCCTTTGAAATGCACATCTATGAAAAGGGCGGGCATGGGTTGGCGCTATGCGATGAGACGACCGCACAGGGCAGAGAGCATTTTGTGCCTGATAATGCGAACTGGATGGACATGGCCATCGCTTGGGTGAAGCGCAGAAGAGTGGAGTAGGGGGCGAGAAAAAATGAGCGGGTTCGCCGCATGCAATTCCTAAGAAGGATGGCTTGCATCAGCAAAACAGCGCGCTGACTGGAGATGCTTGCATTGCCAACAACACGCCCTGTCCCTGCGAAACGATGGTGGAATTTGTGGCTGATTCTTCGCTAATAAAGAAGGCCGGTCACTGGCGAGTGTCCGGCCTGAAACGACGGTGGAGAAGGGAATGATCTTTTTTAGTCGATGCTGATTTTCAAAACAACCGGCAAATCGCTTTTCACAAACGGGGCAAGGATATGCAACGCGCTTTCATCCCGCGACCACTGAATGTCGCCTGCAAAGCCCAGCACCTCCATGCCGCGAAGGATGCCGCAAAACGGCGGCATCTTGGCCTCCTCTACCGCTCCTAATGCTGTCAGGTGAACGGTTCCATCTTCAGGCCACTGCATCACGGTCGCATAAATATGCGCGCCGTTGCAGGTATAGCGAATGTCCTTGCTGGTAAAGTGCTTGCTTTCACCATCGGTAAACTGGCCCTCCAGGATCAGTGTCGGCCCTTCCTGCGACAGGCGCCAAGGCCTTGTGTGGTAGATGGCCTCACTGTTTAGCACCATCCAGTCGCCGATTTCGGTAAGGATTTTTACGTCCTGCGGAGCGATTTCGCCATTGGCCTTCGGGCCTACGTTCAGGAGCAACCGTCCGTTTTTGCTGACTACGTCGATTAAATCCCACAGAATCTCACGGGTGTCCTTGTAGATATTATTTTCCGTATAACACCATGAGTTGCGCGCGGTGGAGGTGTCACTTTGCCAATAGTAGGGTTTCGCATCGGCAAACTGTCCACGCTCCATATCCGGCACAGCACAACCGAAGGGGAACGCATCGTGTTTGTATTGGATCACGCAGCCCGTCCCCCATTTCTCGGCACGGTTGTAATAATATGCAGCCATGCGTTTCAGGTAGGGCTTTACGCTATTGTGTTGTATCCACCAATCGAAGTACAGCGCCTTTGGACGGTAGTTGTCGATCAGCTCGCAGCAACGCAAAAGCCAATCCTCCAAAAACTCATCGGTAGGCGTAGGAATACTGAAAATATCGACGTGCGACGCCTCCGGCTGTGCTGGCCAGTAAAAGTCGCCAAGCTGCATCGGCTCTTTCACGTCGCTGTCAAACTCGCGCCCGTGCCCCATGAAAAACCAGTGCTCGACACGGTGGCTGGAAGTGCAGAAGTTCATGCCTTCGTTTTCGACGGCCACCTTTAGCTCCCCCAGCACATCGCGATGCGGCCCCATCTCCATGGCATTCCAATGTGAAAGTTCGGTTTTATACATCTGGAACCCGTCGTGGTGCTCTGCAACCGGAGAAACGTACTGTGCTCCCGCACGTTTAAAGAGACTCGCCCATTTCGTGGCATCAAATTTTTCCGCCTTAAACAACGGAATGAAGTCCTTGTAACCGAACTTGTCCTGCGTTCCGTATACCTGCACATGGTGTTCAAACGCCTTTGTATCCCGAATGTACATGTTGCGGCTGTACCACTCGTTATCAAAAGCGGGCACAGCATAGACACCCCAATGGATGAAAATGCCGAACTTCTGCTGTGGGTACCATTCGGGTATCGGGTGCGATGCGAGCGAATCCCAATCCGGATGGTAATGTCCATCCCTATTGACTTGATCAATTTGTTCCAGATAGGCTTGCCGATCCATTGCAATATCCTCCCAGACTTCGGTTTTCCCCAGTGCAGACGGCAAATGGGGTGATGTGTGGCGGCGGGGAATGGCGATGCTACCATGAATGGAACATCGGACTTATCCGCAGGGATACACAGCCCTGCGCCGATCCCTTTTGCGATACTCGGTTGATTTATCGTTTGGGGTTCAGGCGGATTCGCACGGTTTGGCCGCGATGGACAAACAGCTCGAAGTTGCTCTCATCGCCATTGCGATACCGATCTATCACCCAATCTTCACCGTCAAAGTGGCCTTCCTCCACGCTCAAAAAGTTGAGCGTGCCGGACTGCCGTGAGGTAAGGTACGCGTAACTGTCCTCTTCTTCAGGGTTCGGGCGCTTGATGAACTCCACCTTAACACCCGCTCCGGACAGGAAAAACTCATGCTCGTCCGTCTGGATGAGCAGGGCGCGTCCCCTCGCTGTAAAGATATCATCGTTTGCGGGATCCTGCGGATTGATGCGGCTGCCCAGACCATACCGCTCGCTGCATGCGCTGATAAACTTCGCCTCCACATGGTAATGTGCCAGACGGAGGTACTGCTTATCCATAAACTCCTGCTGCACCAGCGCATGAACCTTCCCCGTGCCACGGTATTTAACCAGCAGCGGCGCAACCCCTGTCACCGCACGCATGCTGTACACCAGTTCCAGCGCATCCGGCAAAAAGTTACCATGGTTGTCCAGCATGTAGTTGGCCCCAAAGTAGCACATGCCTATGCAGCCAAAGCGCGCAAAAGCCTCCATCATGTTCAGGGCATTTGCAATGCCCAACGACGGCGATTCGGGGATGAGCAGCGCGTTATCCTCCCTCGTGTATCGTTCGCACACGCGCAGGTAGCGTTCGCGCTCGGGTATATACATATCTGGGCAGATCAGGTCAATGTCAGGGGCGACAATCTTATAAATATCCAGCACACGCCCGACCGCGGCACCGCCGCTGTAGCTCGCACCGGCTTCCTCGTAGCCCTGCTCGCCAATCATCACGTTGAGCATCATCGGCAACGCGTACACGGCTTTGCCCGCCTTGGCAATCTGCTGAACATACAGCGCATGGTAATAAGCCGAAAAAGCTTCGTGCGCATGTCGGCCAAAGCGACTCTTCCAACCGGTACCGGAGGGAACGATGCCCATGTCCTCCAATTGCACATTCAACAAGCATTCGGGTACCCCGACCTCATACTGCGCCTGTGCTTCCGGGCTATAATCCCGATCCGTGTTGGCAAGGCCGATTTCATTCTCCACCTGCACCAACACGACGGTCTGCTCTTCCCTGTCGTATTCCGCGAGGAAGCCCATCAGCTTGCAATAGGCGTTCTGATCGCGCGCCAGCGTCTGGGCACAATGTGGGGAAAGGGAGGCGACATGTGCGCCATTGCAGGCTTGAGCGACGTGATAGGTTTCCGGTTCTGTTTTGATGTATTCCGGCGCATAGTTGGGGTGTCCGTTCTTATTGGTCGCAAACCATAAAAGGATCAGGCTCAGTTTAGCCTTGCGGCAGAGGTCAATGAGGTTTTGGACGGAATCGAACTGAAACCGATCCTTGTCAGGCTCGACAGAATACCAGTAAACAGGGGCTTCCAGAAGATTCCCGCCCATTTGCTGAACCGCGTAGATCTCCCGCGCAAGCAGTTCAGGGTCGCCGGTAGAGGAATTTTGTGTTTGAAGCCCCATGAATAAAGTGGGTTGGCCATGCTTAGTCAAAAAACCGTTCATGTCTTGTTCCCTCCATAGTATATGCGTGTTTTTCTACGGATTGCCGTCTGCCATCAAGAAAGTAATAGGATTGGGCGATCACTTTCCAAGAGCATTGCAGGATGGTGTATACGCTTATGCCGAACCATTATCAAACAGGAAAACCGCAAGGTTACCAACAAGTGTTGTTTGAACAGCGTAACCATACTATACCACAGCACAGCAGGATTAGAAATTGACGAAGCAATCAGAAATATGGAGAAATAATCATCATGAGCAACATGCTGAACAACCTGCAGGTTCAAAACTGGATCAACTCCCTGCAACTCAAGGTGATCGACAGTGGATACGCCGAACTTGGAAGAGAATGGAAACGACGCGACGTTTGCAGCCCGTATACAAGAATCTACTACATTCACCATGGAGAGGGTTTCGCAATCCATGATGGGGGAAAAACCAATTTCCGCGAAGGGTACATGTATTTAGTCCCCATTGGGTTTCACTTTGATTATGGCTGCGAATGCGGGATCGACCAACTGTATTTTCATGTCACCATTACCCAACCCAACGGATATGATTTGTTTTCTCAATGCAGCCGCATTTATGAGCTACCCATTGATCGGCAGGAAATGGAGCGGCTTGTGCATCTATACCATAGCCCGAATATGGCGGATGCGCTGTGCACGGCAAGCTGTCTATACCGCGATCTGGTTGCGTTTATTACGGAGGCGGACATGGAGGACAAACCAGCGTTTGCCTACTCCGAGATGATACAGGCACTGTTTTCCCTGATCCACAATCAGCTTTCTGCAAAGCTGACCATTGGGCAACTGGCCGGAGAGCTAGCCTGCTCGCTGAGTACCCTGACAAAACGCTTTCATGCCGAAATGGAAATATCGCTGGGTCATTATATCGACACCATGATCTTTCAAAAAGCGCAGCAGCTTTTGCTTTTCACCGATCTATCCATCGGTGAAATTGCCGAGAGGTTGAAATTTTGCGACCAGTTCTATTTTAGCCGTTATTTCAAACAGCATCAGCACGAAACACCCAGCCAATACAGAAAGCGGCTGAAAGCAGCGATCTGATCTGCTGATCGCGATGAGCCAAAATGCCGGAATCGTTACCATGGTTTCCAAACCGATCGCTTCGCGGCTCTGCTTATGCTATTTCAAATCGTTTATCACTTCGCCGATCAGCGATTTTTTATGAAGTCGGGAGAATTGCAGACGAAAATCCAAACTGAAGCCCTTTGACAGGTTCAACCTCATCAATATCATCGTGCCATTTATTCCTTGCAGCCGTGTCATAACTTGCAACTATCCTCCATATTTCTGCGATTTCCGTATGCGCCCGATCTATGCGTGGTTATTCTTTGTCACCATTCTGTTCAGTAGTAGCGGTCTGGTTCCCTGGCCTATGGCAATTCGCCAGTACAAGCTTCTGGATGCACTAGGGTGTTGGTACTGCCCGGGGCTGTGCCCGCGTTTAGCGCAATACTGATGCTTACCCCTTTTCGAACAATATCCAAGGGGCATTCGGTGGCAAGCTGCATCGCTGGGCGGGTCAGTGGGAGAGTGCTTTGGGAAATGAATGTGCCCGCCTCGACCCCTGCGATCACAACAGTACTGTGATTCTCACTGGTCGGGTATTGGAACCGCTGGTTTGGTGATCTCATCCTGATAAACAATCCTGATCACGATTCCTTCTTGCAAAGGTATTTTATAAAGGGTAATATATTGGATGGCGCAAAGGGTTAGCCACAAATGCCAAACGAAACGTAAAGGAATGTCATTTTGAATAATGGCAAGGTGCCTCCACGATGGCTACAGGTACGAATCCTATTCTATGGTCGGATTTTCCCGATCCAGATGTGATCCGTTTGGAGGATACCTATTACATGGTGAGCACAACGATGCACATGATGCCGGGCGGCGCGGTTTTACGCTCCTATGATCTGGTGCATTGGGAAATGGTTTGCTATCTGTTTGATACATTGGATCATACCCCCTCTCAACGGTTGGAAGGCAGTGCCGATATCTATGGCAAGGGGATGTGGGCACCGTGCATCCGTTACCATCGCGGAATGTTTTATGTCGTTTTTGCGGCATGGGATACCAGGAAAACCTATCTTTTCACCTCTCAACGGATTGAGGGGCCGTGGCATCAATCCACCATTCAAGGGTTCTATCACGATTGTTCTTTGCTGTTTGACGATGATGACCGTATTTATATCGTGTATGGAAACACGGAAATCCGCTTAACCGAATTGAATTCAACCTTATCCGGCCCCAAAGCGGGAGGGCTTGATCGCGTGATCGTTACCGATCAAAGTCAAGTGCGTTTAGGCTTTGAAGGTAGTCACGTATACAAGATTCATGACAGGTATTGTCTAATGCTGATTCACTGGCCTGCCGACAGGCATGCTCGACGCACACAGGCTTGTTGGATGGCAGATCGACTGGATGGCGTCTTTACAGGTGGTGATGTTCTAAATGACGATATGGGCTATGACAATGCCGGCGTTGCGCAAGGTGGATTTGTGGATACCCTTGATGGCCGATGGTATGCAATGCTATTTCAGGATCGTGGCGCGCTGGGGCGGGTTCCCGTGCTTGTGCCAGTTGATTGGAAAAACGGTTTTCCTGTGTTGGGAGCACAAGGCTGCGTTCCTTTACAATTGACAATCGGCAGCACACGGCCGTCCTACACATATGCGCCATTGATAACAGAGGATGATTTTGACTACACTTTTGGGCAAAGACTAAACTTGATGTGGCAGTGGAACCATGAGCCTGTGCAAAGCTGTTGGTCCGTTCTGGATCGCCCCGGTTACCTTCGACTGTATACCGATCGAGTAGTGCCCAATGTGGTGCGTTCCGTTAATACGCTAACACAACGAACCTTTGGCCCTACATGCGAAGGGCGTATTTTGTTGGACGGCACCGGGCTTAAAGATGGTGACTACGCAGGTTTATGTCTTTTGCAAAGCCATTATGGTTGCATTGCGCTCACACGGCAGAATGGTCAATACGCTGTAGTCATGCTGACGCAGGGACAGGATCGGGCACCCACTCCGCAGCCCATCCAATGCGATACCTCACCCGGGCTTGAACAGGGGCGATGGCTCGTGGATGCACCAGTCGTCGAGCTTGCAATCCGTTGTAACTTTGAAAAACAGCAGGATAAGGCTGATTGCTATTTTAAAAGCGGAGATACTTGGATGAGCCTGGGAGATACGCTGCCTCTGCATTATCTTCTGGATCACTTCATGGGTTGCCGTTTTGGTTTGTTCCTATACGCAACGAACACGCCAGGTGGGTTCGCAGATTTTGACTGGTTTCACTATGCCTGCCCTGCTACACAGGAGGCTGCCAGCTCACTAACATAGTCACAGACAACAAAAATGCAATGTGATGCGCAAAAACCATGCACCTTCCTGAATCATTCCATTCAGATGGGAAATATTTGATTTACCGCCCCGTTTGGGTTATGATAATCCAAGAAGGGGGCCAGATGATGAAACGTATTTTGCCGATGATGTTGGGGATGCTTTTCTTGGTCACAGGCTGCACCGCTGATGTTGGCAACCAAGATCAAAGCACAGTGGATGCTGTGTCCGCAGCAACACAATCACGATACAGAGAAAACGAAATATCCGAATATAAGGGAGCAAGACTGGATCCTGCCATTGGCCCGCGGGACAACTCCATCAAGGGCGTACAGCAGGTAGATATTGCAAACTTTGCCTTGACCATTGACGGTCTTGTGGATACAACAGTAACGCTAACGTATGATCAAGTGCTTGAATTGGAAGCCTATGAGAGGCTAATCACCCTGCACTGTGTGGAGGGATGGGATGCCACTATTTTGTGGAAGGGCGTGCTGATCAACGAACTGATTCAAAAAGCCCATGCCAAGCCGGAGGCCGTGACCGTGATTTTCAGCTCCGTGGATGGATACACCACATCGCTACCGCTGAAAACCGTTATTGCGCAGGAGCTAATCCTCGCCTACCGTGCAAATGGTCTGGATTTGCCACCGGAAATGGGATACCCGTTTATCGTGGTAGCGGAGGACAGACTTGGCTATAAATGGGCCAGATGGGTTAATCGCATTACCCTATCAGACGATGCAAATTATTTGGGTTATTGGGAAAATCTGGGCTATTCCAATGATGCCAACGTTACGCTCAAATAACAAGATGCGCATCCATTTAACAATGTAAGCAACTCGCGCCAATGAATACTGGCATACGTAACCTATCCATGGGAAAATTGATTGAGTATTATCGCAAGGCAGATAGTGACACAATAAGGGCTGTTATCAATGCGCTAACGGGGAAATGTAGCAATGATAACTTCCCTGGTGAGGAACAGTGCCTTTACACCCAACCAGACACAAAGCTCAGTTTTTTTGCTTGCGATCATGATTTATTGCCACTCTGAATACCGAAAAATCCATCCCGCGCTTTTTGCGCACTTCACTATCGTTTCTGGTAGATTCGACATCTGCCCCAATAGCGCAAACCGTTTACCGGTCTGATATTTTAACGCCCTGAATATGCTCGTAGGTAATCAGATCAAGTTCAAATTCTGTCACCTCGATCACATTAAGGCTTTCAACACAATGGTTTTCAAGCCATTTTCTGTGATAATTATGCAATATACCACAATGAATACCACAACCAGCGTTCTGTGATGAGTTTAGTGAACGCTCCCATGCGATCCGCGCTGGCTTGTTTCATACTGTGCGTCGATTAGCCTTATACGTCCAGCGAAATAGGTGCATCCCCCTGGTTTGACAGCACGGCAGCTCGCAGGCATCAGCGGGGCTAAACCGTAGGTAATCAACCTTCACATCCTGAGATAGGCCTTATGCAATACCATGTGAAGTTTTTAAGGGTTTTGGGGAAAGTCCAGCACGCAACTTCTGGTTATACATCTTTTTAATGTTAGGTGCCATAAGCGCTTATAGCTTCACCGCTCCAAGCGCGGGTTTTAGATGAACGCGGATTGGTTGTCATCATTCGTCTAAATCCCAATATTTTTCTTCAAGGCATCCAAAGACATCATGAACCAACTCGGTTGTTTTGCAAGCGTTCAGTGGGTCAGTCATATCTTAAAAAGGAGTTCTATAGCCGAGCAAGTCAATGCTTGTCAGACACATGTCATGTCGTTTGTCAGGGGAGTATTATTTATCGTGTAAGGATTTGAATGGCATTGTCAAGTTTGTCTGGGTATGATATAGAAGCAATTTGTTATATTATTATTATTCATAACTTTATATTGACAGCAACCCAGATGAAACTAGCGGATACAATATGACACTCGATATAGTGAACCAACTTGTCAAAAGCGCAAATAGCGATATCATAAAGACATATCATACAGCAAAGATTTAAAGGAAAAAGTCATTGGATATCTTGGGTAGGGTCACAGTCAACGGCAAGCCAGAGACACCTTTCATGTAAGCCTTTCAGCCGTCAATCGGTGGAAACAGCTGCATCAAAAGACAGGGCATCTGGAGGATAAAAAGCCTTGTCATACCTTTAAAAAGCTGAATCCAGATAAGCTGAAAGCCTATGTAAAAGAGCATCCATACGCCGATCTCAAGGAGATCGGCGATGTTTTAGCGACTCGGATACCGCAGTCATGAAAGCGCTAGGCGACTTGGGATCACGCGTATAAAAACAAAACGCTACCGTGAACAAAAACCGGAGCCAGTAACAGAGTACTTGTCTGCCATACAAGACACCCCCGCCAGTCAAATCGCCTATGTAGATAAACAGGGATTGACCGCTGCCTTTATCGGGAATATGGATGGTCTGAGCGTGGCAAGCCATTAATGGGTGTCGTCAGCGAGCGCAAGTTCAAAAGAACAGGAATCGTTGCCGCCCAATGGGAGCTTTGATTGTCGCTCCTCTGCAATACGATGGATAGCACTCTTTTCGAAACATGGTTTGCATCGCAATTGTTGCCTTCTCTGGCACCAAATACCATGATCCTTATGGATAATGCCTGTTTTCACCGTAAGAGTATATTGTTGAACCTTGTGGAGAGCGCAGGGTTTTGTTTGGTCTTTCTTCCTCCCTATTCACCAGAGTTAAACTCGATCGAGAACTTTTGGAGCTGGCTCAAGCGTCACTTGCGAAAACCCTTCCCCTTCACGCTTCTTTTGATGCTGCTCTTTGTTCCGCATTTCAGGTTTGTTGACTATACTATTGGGTTTAACGCGAATTTACATAGTTTCAATTCCCGCCCCCGAGTAGGGGGCGACTCGCGGCCTTTTGCAGGCTGTATGGTCTGGTTTTTGTTTCAATTCCCGCCTCCGCGTAGGGGGCGACCGCGCAACAATGCGCTGGATCAGTTTTTCACCAACGTTTCAATTCCCGCCTCCGCGTGGGGGGCGACAACGTGGAAATTACCCTGAGTGACGAGCAAATTGTTTCAATTCCCGCCCCCGCGTGGGGGGCGACGGCATCAACTACGATGAAACTACCGAGGAGGATGAGTTTCAATTCCCGCCCCCGCGTGGGGGGCGACCACGATACGGCACGGCTTGCGCTTCTGTTTGCGGATGTTTCAATTCCCGCCCCCGCGTGGGGGGCGACCGCGCGTGCGCGACAGTCCCATCATCGTCCCAGGGTTTCAATTCTCG
>Ga0302273_1001020_pt1 | contig 11999 bp, 20 predicted proteins | sample III_Bog_N1_3_FD_198774 | JGI IMG/M metagenome (GOLD analysis project Ga0302273, IMG submission 198774) | Peat permafrost microbial communities from Stordalen Mire near Abisko, Sweden - III_Bog_N1_3 | ecosystem: Environmental > Terrestrial > Soil > Wetlands > Peat | place: Sweden: Abisko... | reverse complement strand
CACGGGTTCATCAAAAGATTTTCGGGTCATCAGGCGGGGTTGGAGAATTCGGAAAGTTCGGGTCGGATTCTTTAGGTAGTCCGGCAACGACAAAAGATCTGACGCTCATTCAGTCGCTTTCACCATATGATGCGGGTCTTTTTGCCGCGACTAACAACGCGAACGAGCCTCCGCGCATCCAGGATTTAAACGGCCTTTACCTTTTGTTTTCGTCACAGATTGCCTATATTTTGCAGAACGGCATCCCGGAATGGAGCGAGGATGCGGACTATTACGCCCTTGTTTCTTTTGTTTCTGACGGAGCGGGAGGAATATACCGGGCGCTGCAGAACAGCACGTCGGCAGCGGCAAAGCCCCCACTGACAGATCCGACATATTGGGCTCTGATCAGTGACGCCGTGGATTCACCCTCAATAAAAAACGCGATTGAGTATGGGAAGGGCGTTGGTGAGATTTTTACCCGGCCGGAAAGAAAAGTCCCCGCGGCTTTTGCAAAAGCAACGCCTGTCACTTATTTTCCAGAATTATGCCTGACTGACTTTGATATTTACAAAGATATTGCGGTCGCCAATTGGCCGCGCCTCCAGCCATATCTTTATGGATTAAAAACCATATTTAAGGACGGACTGACGGGCGAACTTGCCGCGTTAGGCGTAACAAACTGGGTAATTGCCGCGAACGTCGCGACTCTTACATTTACCAACGACGCGGATCACATCGCGGCACTTTCGGATCTTTTGGAAGATCAGGTTCAGCACGGATCTTATACAAACTGGCGATCGACCACCATCCCGACGATCGGGAATATAACCGCCGGAACATATGCTCTGACTAACGTCAACCCGAGCACACGGCAAATTTCCTTTGCCTTTGTCGCAGGGAATGCTTCGGGGTCCGTTACCTCTTCGGCGGAATTTTACGCGCACCGGGTACCAGGAAGTACAACGACAGCCCGCGTGTTTTCGGCAAAGGGTCTTTCGTTAATGGGCGTTAATGACGCGAATGGATACTTTGTTTCTGGTAGTTTGAGGCGGAGGGGTTTTACTCAAGGACATGCGCATAGTTTTAGTGTATACAGCGCAAATCCAGGTGGCGCGATAAATTGGCCTACCGTAAATACAAATCAGACAAATACTGTAAATGTATCGGGGATATCTCTTCCTTCCAATGACGGTACAAACAGCACTCCACGCATCGCCAAAGAAACCCACTCACCCGCCGTTTCTGTACATATTTACCAACATGGGGGGTCATACGTAGCATGATTTTTATAATAATCAAAGACGCCAAAGGAAAAGAACTGGTTAAAAACGAAGTAACCGTCGATATTCCACAGGATTTATTGGAATACGCGGCGGGATTAACCGTCGAATCACATAATATGGAATTCCCCGAGAATAAATGGGAGACGATAACAGTCGACAGCGAGGCACCGATTGAGAAAAAATCGACTAAAAAGACTTGATTTATTTTCTTTTTGGGTGTATATTTAATTCATAAGGAGATACTATGAAACAAATATTTTTACTTTTTATCGCAGTTTTAATGTTTTCCTGCTCACAGCCGAACGAGATCACCAAAATTATAGAGAAAGAGAAGGAAAGCCCCGAAGTTGTGACGCCCATCGTTGAAGAGGAAGCGCCCGAGGAAACCCCAGCGCCCGCGTTTGACCCTTTGACTGACCCTCGCACCTCCGCATTTTCTGCCGTATCATATGAGTGGATAAATTACCCTGTAACAGGAGGCCGATCTATGGCGCGAGGAATAAAAAAAGATAAAACTACAGTCGATAAATGCAACAAGCCCGGCTGGAATTACATGTTTTTTGATGACGAAGCCGTCATCGGATACGAGCCGCCCGAAGGGAACTATGACGTGATGCTCAATGCTATAAAAATTACCGTTGAATCTCACAATAGGGAATTCCCCGAAAAACCGTGGGATTACCACACTGTCGCTCCGCCGCCCCCGCCGCCCCCAGTTACCTCGTTTGATCCCGTCTTGGGACATTGGCAGTGCGCCCTTGTATTGGACGATGGGACAATTGTTGACGGCCTAATTTATACCGCAGAGTTTGAATGGAACTGGACAGGATGGAAAGGCGGAACCATGAACCTTGTGATGGAATCATACAACCTAGATCATCCAGACAACAAGGCCCACCTCGTGTGGGGTACAGAGTAACCACAGATTATTATTTGTAACAAAAAGGCAAGCCGGGCTTGCCTTTTTTCATTTTATACCGTAAAATATAAGCATGGGACAACACAAGGGACATCCGGGTCCTGTTAAGCCGGAAGAAGAAAAGATGAACAAGATGGTTCGAACTGGGTTTACTCCAAACGAACTGGCGCTCCTTAAGGCGAGAGCGAAAGAATTAAAACTGACGCTTTCAAAATATCTGCGTACACTTTTTATCGCAGATATCACAAAAAACGTTTAACCGGAGTCACGGCCAGTTAAACTCAAACGGACGGAATCAGCCCTTTTATATGATGGCCGCTTCCGGCACTCGAGACCCGTCCTCCCGAATTGTCGGGCGTGACGCGGCCATCTTATAAAGGGGTCGGATTTGAACACACCGAGAGATTACCAGCGAGAGGCCGTTGATTCCGTCTACACCTACTGGAACAAACCGAAATCAAAACACGGAATTGTCGTTATCCCCACAGCCGGGGGGAAATCCTTTGTAATGGCGATGTTGATAAAAGAGATATGCGAAAAATGGCCGGGAACCCGCATCCTTTGTTTAACGCACGTTCAGGAATTAATCGAGCAAGATCACAAGGAATTATTGGAAACATGGCCGGAAGCCCCGGCCGGGATATATTCTGCTGGACTCGGAAGGAAAGACCTTGTCGCCCCGATTCTTTTCGCCGGGATCCAGTCGATCGAAAAAGCCGTGAACCGCCTGCATCCGCCCCCCGAAATTGTACTGGTTGACGAATGCCATCTGATACCCAGGAACGATCAAACGCGCTATATAAAAACCCTGTCGATACTTTCCATGATGTACCCACACCTCCGCGTTGTGGGCTTCACGGCTACCCCGTATCGCATGGATTCGGGTTGGCTTCACAAGGGTGAAGACGCGATGTTTCAGGATATTATCTATTCCGTCGAGCCACAGTATTTAATCGATCAAGGATACCTTTCCCCCGTTTTCGCTCGCGCAGGAGCGATCAAGATAGACACGTCAGACGTTCACAAGCGAGGCGGGGAATTTATATCCGGAGAGCTTGAAAAAGCGGCTATGGCCGGGGATACGACGGCGGTGGCCGTTGCCGATTTCATCGAACGGGGGAAAGACCGAAAGAAATGGCTCGTATTCGTGACCGGCTTGGCTCACGCGGAACAGGTCTATCAGGCCGTCATAAACGAGGGTATCACGGCGGACGTCGTAACTGGGACAACTTCGAAAGCCCAGCGGAAAAAAATAGTTGAAGAATTCAAGTGCGGACAGATAAAATGCCTCATAAATATCGACGTTTTAACAACTGGGTTTAATTGCCGGGATTTGGACATGATTGTCATGCTACGGCCAACGGGAAGTCCGTCCCTCTACGTCCAGATGGTAGGACGCGGAATGCGCACGGCAACGGGTAAAACTGATTGTCTTCTGTTGGATTTTTCGGCCAATGTCGTAAGGCATGGGCCAATCGATGCCGTTGACCCTGAAGCGCCGGGAAAAGGCGAAGGGGTTGCGCCGGCAAAAGAGTGTGTTTGTGGCGCTATAATAGCTGCGGGCTTCCGAATTTGCCCGGTATGCGGGCATGAATTCCCGGCTCCTGAACCAAAGATTGCGCCTCGACCTGTCGCCGCCCCCGTCCTGAAAAGCCAGATTCTCCCCCAGGAATACACCGTTACCGGCTGCCGATACGCCCGGCACACGAAGCAAGGTAAAAAAGATTCGGTCAGGGTCGAGTATACCTGTGGATTCCTCACGTTCAAAGAATGGGTCTTTCCCGAGGCCGGGACTCCTAACCTTGCCTTTTATTATGGGAAATTCTTGACGGCTGCCGGGGTGGCATACGCCGATTGGCCCCGGACCGTAGAGGCGTTTCTTGCCAAGCCGCCCCGTTCACCCCTAAAGATTTGGGTCACTCAGGAAGGGAAATTCGACCGCGTGACACGAAAGGAATACGGGGAGGGGGCGCCGGAGGTGGAAGTGGATATGCCGAGAATAAAACAGAGGTACGATATGGAAAGGGAAGAAAAAGAGCCTATATACACCGATACTATTCCGTTTTAGACCTTTTTGACATAACAGCGGCCCTTATGTGTCTTGCCGTACATACGAAAGCATAATATACTATCCTTATGGAAAATTCCGACGTAATCATGCTACTGGGCGAAATACAAAAGGTAGCTGTTATATCCGCGCAAACACAGACAAGCGTTAACCTTTTACGCACTGAAGTGTCAGAAATGAAAAAAGACACAGCCTCCTGTGCTGATGTCGAGCGCGTTGAGGAAAAAATCTGCAACCATATAGAAAATCATAAAGAAAACAGAGGGCTTACCCCTGTCTGGCTTGGTCTTTTAACCACGGCAGCAATGTCCGTAATCGGCTTTTTTTTAAAGAGGTAAAGGATGAGCGTCAAACTAGAAGACCTTAAACCGCAAGTAATGGCCGCCGCTGTTCTGGCCTTGCAGGAACTAAAACAGGCGAATTTTCCTGTTATTGTTACTTATACCCTGCGAACCGATGCCGAACAAATAGCCCTGTATGCTCAAGGAAGAAAGACGCTCAAGGAAGTCAACGCACTTCGAGCCGTTGCCGGACTATACCAGATCAAAGAATACTTGGGAAAAGACAAGAAAACGCATTCAGATAACGATTATTCTGTCACAAATTGCGACGGGGTGAAAAATAAAAGCCCTCATCAAGGCGGTACTGCCATTGATGTCGTGCCACTTGTTTCCGGCGTTGCTGTTTGGCCTGCTCCCTCCGATCCCCGATGGAAGGGAATTTCGGACGTTTTCAAAAAACATGGTTTCGAATGGGGTGGAGACTGGCATAGTTTCCCGGATCTTCCCCACTATCAAATGAACTAGCTCGACCGGCTTTAAGGGCAAGGAGATTTTATGATTGATTTTCTTAACAAGGTGAAAGCGTTTTTTGATCAGAAGTGGGTTCAGGTTGTCCAGGTAGTGGTTGCCCTCGCGGGACTGGTTTCAGCCCTTACCGGACAAGTAATTGACCTTGGTAAAGTCGCCACTGTTGTCACTCAAATAGGTATTGCTGGACTTGGCATTATCTGGCTGATTGAGACAATAGCCGCGGCCTTCGCAAAAAAGAAATAATGTGCGTAAAAAAACTATTATTTTTATTGTTGTTATTCTTGTTTTGCTCATTATTGGCGTTTTCGCAGGGTGGAAATTCGTCGCCGCAGGGGGTGGACTTGTCGGCCTTGTTGGCGCAACCCTTGCCGGAATTTCCGGTAAACGAAAGCCTGTTGTCGATACCGTCGCCGAAGCCGACAAACGAGCATCTGACGCTGAACGAGAGAACCGCGCGGCAGTTGGAAGCATGGATAGCGTATCAAGCCGAAGTGAAGACATACGTACTACGGGTGAACAGTTGGTCAATAAAGGTGACGGACTCGTGGAATCAAGTAAAAACCTCATCGACGAATTACGAGAGCGCGACGCAAACGCAAATAAAGGTACGTGATACCGAAATAAAAAGACTTGGCGGTAATGTCGTTAAATATACGATTGTGGGCTTTTTGGTGGGCGCTGCCGGGGGCTTTATCGCGGGACTTTTAGTTCACTAATAGAATAAGCCTCGCGGATAATTCAATACCCGCGAGACATATTCTTTATCTACTCCGTTCTTTTTAACGCCCGTAACGCCTTGACGATGGGCAGCAATAGCCCTGTTGCGGGTTCCCAATGTTCTTAGATTATCCATGTACAAACGCCCTGTCAGAATGGCCGTAGCAAGAGGATCGAAGGGGTTATATTCCCCGTAGAGACGCGCCCGTTCTGCATGGTATTTCTCGTTTATCTGGAAGCGGCCTTGAGATATACCGTCGTCTCCTATTGCCCATTGATTGCCCGTTGACTCCGCAAAAGCGATCCCGTAGAGTATTTCGACCGGACAGCCGGTTAATTTGGAAGCGATTTCATACGTCGTCAGGGCATGGACTGGTATTGATAAGACGATGAGTAGGAATATTATTACTTTTTTCACCGAAAGCCTCCGTCAGTATTTTCTTTACCTTTTTCTGTACGGTGTCGTATTCCTCAACCGTTATGCTCGAGCGGAAAAAAAGGTCGACCTCTTCCATGATATCCAAAGAGGCCTGTTCAATTGGTGTGTTGTAGCTTTTAATCTCAACGCCCAAAGGAAGCTCTATTATACCACTATTTTCTAGCATATCGTCAAAAAGGAAGGGTTCGGTCATACCGATCTCACTAATACAGCCGTCTGGTATTTCTCGTAATTCCCGTATTTTATGCGGTTTTCTCTCTTTTTTTGTTCATCTACACACATGACATACCGTATTGATTCGTCCGCGTCCCCGCACATATTTATAAACGCGTCATCAGCCTCAAGTTGAAGCGTTTCGTCAGATAGTGCGAAAAGAGAAAAAAGGTATTCTTGGCGGTCGTCAAGGGTCATTTCTGAGGCTCCTTTTCTACATACTCACGGGCTATTATACGGAAAACCTTTTCTTGTGCTTCAATGAATTTAGTATCTTTTATATTTATTGGTATAATTTCTGATATTGCATTGAATATTTCAGCCGTAAGATTTTCGATATATAACCCTTTTACGTCATAAGTAGTTACCCTACTCATAACGGACCTTCATCCCCAGCCCCCACGCTATCACCCATTCAAGACGAGCCCCACGCGACCGCCACCAGCCACGGAGCATATAAATCTCTTGCGCGGTACAAAGCGCGGGGATGTTCTCGCGCATATAATCTGCCCATGTGGCGGTTGCGGGGAGGTGCGCACAGACTCGGTGGGGGTTGATTGGTGTGTCTCCGTAATAAGTTATTACGTTCTCGGCAGAATAAAAAGCCGTTTTGTTCCCGTCCGGGTATCCGGTAATCGGGCCACTGATATAGATACGTTTAATTTGATTCATTTACATACCTTCCAGTTTACTTGAATAATATGAACGGTAAAGAGGATGCCGATGCCGATTAAAACGTCGCTTCCGCGCTCTTTGCTGAAGCCAAAACCAAAACCTTTAATGCGACGGAGGCAGATTATTCCAATTGGCCAAACTTGCAAGCCGTCACGATAAAGATGTAAATACTTATTTTTCTTCAATCCTTCCCCCTTTATAATTCACCCCGCCGGCATACTTAACCCACTCACCCCCGCGATCCGCGTCAACCACCGCCCCGAGAGAAACAAGCAGGAAGTCAGGAACGAAGAGGTGATCAGCGCATTTTTGTTTTCCGTCGGTTATCCAACTATCATCCTTTGCACAGTCCCACACGTTTTCGCCGCGTCCTTCCCCTTTGGTTGGAGAAGAATGCAAGCAAGTCCGGCAATTGCGTTCTATTTTATCCCGAGAGAAGGGAACGAAAGCCCAACCAGAGCCCGTATCCTTCCACTCTGTACCGAAACAAAGCCCGTGATACTCGCAGAATAGGCAAGCAGGGTATTTGGGATCATCAGATAACACTCCTGCAGGCCTTGGACTTTCAACCACGGCGCTCGCTTTTCCTATCGTCTGCTGCGCGAACAGGTGATCCAATTTTACCCGTTCCCCGTACATTTCTTCATTATCTTTATTGACGGCGATGTACATAGCACGGTCGAATTCCCCCGGGAAAGCTTCGTTCATTTTGTACATGTATACTTGCATCTGGGTGTAGTGAAGTGGCTTTGACACCTCGACACCCTTCACTTTTAACCCCGAAAACGATTCCTTATTATGCGTCTTGAACTCCACGACGTGCCATTTTTTGGGCGCTTCGTCGAATCCCTGAGCGATACCGTCAAGGCTACCCCCGGAGTGTTCGCAGAACGATACGCGGAACTGCTGATTGGTTGCAGGATCTTTATCGAATACCGTAATACCCGCATTCCTTAAATCAGCGACGATCCGTCCTTCCTCTCGGTTTCCAGTATCGAAAAGGCGTAAAACTCGTCCGGGGAAATTCGGAGCGATAGACCACCGAAAGGAAAACCACAAGGCGCGACGACAGGGATTACCCAAGAGGGACGCCCCGAGGTGGGGGCGACGCCAATCAGCGTTCTTTCTTTCATACGATTCATATACCCGGTCGATGAACCGGGGGCGAAGGGCGAGGGAGATGTCAGGCATGGGGATTATCCTTTAATGATTGCATTAATTCATTGTTTAGGTTTTCCCATTCTGCATCCCAATATTCAATACATTCTTTTTGACAATCAGGACAAAGAACCCTAAAGTTTTTTGATTCAATGTGATATGCCGTGCGCATCCTAAAGTTAACCGCGTCCATTCTGTTGCACTCTGGATTATACCAGCCTTGGCATTTCATTTCTTAGCCTCGATATTTGCAAGAGCTGAATCACAACGTTTATCCGTGCATTCCCGGCAAAGACAATGAGGCAAAGAAAACTGATGGGGTACGTTTCTTTCATAATAAAAACCGGTTCGCTCCTTCAGCGCCGCGAGAAGCTCGTCGCGATCTTTTTCGGCCTTATTCGCTCGCGTTCCTTCCTTGGATGCCATCCTGCCGTAAAAACCGGGGTTGAACCTCCCTTCTGGGTCTTCCAGCAGTTCTGTCTCAATTCCCGAGCACGCATTCACGCACGCGATAATCCGGCGGGCGTTGGCGGATCCGGTTGGTGAAACAGGGCCATTCATACCGCTATGTTCTACAAGGGCAATAGCCTCTTTTTTTTCAGAAGAAATTAATCCGTCGCAAACGTGCCACGGTTCTTTTGTATGGTTCATCTTATTACCGCCTCAAGCGCCAATTTGTAGTTGTCTCCAGGATCTTTTTGCCCCGGCCAAAGCATATTAAAAGGAACCTGAAAATGAATTGCTAATCTCCTTTTAATTTCATCTAGTCGAGCTATTTCGACCGGTCTCTGCCACAGTGCGAACGCCGCGACCAGTTCTGTTCGGGTTATGTGATTCAGGCGAAACTCTGTCATAATTTCTTTTAGATCAGCGTATTTCATCCCTAATACCTCCCCCGTGAATGCGAATCCGGCCCGAAAAGCGCCCCGATTAAGGCTATAAAAAATTGTTTCATAAGTTTCCTCCATGCTTTTAATTCTATACCATAAAATAAACAAACGCAAGATAAATCGTAATTATTTTTGTACCATAAAAACGGGAGTGGCCAGAGTCGAACTCGGCTAGCACCTCACCATTAGGTAAACGCGACTTGGTGGGTGCAGATTCGCATATCCCGGCGCTATCCGAGGCGCCTCTCACTTCCGAAAAACGGCCCCCGAAGGGGCCAAGCCTGATAGGTGGGCTATGCGATTACGGGAACTGAAAGGCCATATACGCCGGTTTGTTCAACCAGATAGGCTTTTATAGCTTCCGTCGAGAGATTGCGCCACGTGCCGCCTTCCGCGTCAAACAAGGCAGCGCCAGGGAGCGCGTCTGTCTTTGCTCTGAGGCGAAGAATAAACGAGCATTCGGGCTGTTGAAGCTCCCGAAAGGTTCGATACGGCCGCAGGGCATATACGCCCTTGGTCGTAACGCCTTCCGACACCGCGCCGGAAAGACCTTTCTTGACCTGTACTTCCTGAGAAATTCCGTCATCTTTGGCGGTAATCTGGTTCTGTTCAGTCACGCGGGAAACAAGCGAAACAACCGCGTCAAGGTCTGCCGTGTTCTGAAACAAAGACCGCGCCTTGATGATAAAATCCTCAACCGCGATAAAGCTATCAAAGGGGAATGCGGGGAGATTTTTGTCGAGCGAGGCCGAAAAGAACACGGTACGAGTTTTTCGTGCTCCGGAAAACTTTTCAACCAGTTCGACATGGGCGTAATCCTTGACCAGCAAGAGGCAACCTTCGAGCTTTACGCCCTCGACATTTGCCCGCATATAGTCAATCAATCCCGTGAGCGTGTTTCCTTCAACCGCTGAAGGCCGCGGGTCGAAAATAACCGGTTTGAATTCCTCGCGGGAAAAGGTTTGTTCCCCGACAACAATAGTTTTCTGTGCGTCTTCGAGTTTGGCAATTTCTAAAACTGCTTGTCCGTCCATTACTTTTCTCCCCCTGCTTTTTCAGCGAATTGAATAACGCCCGGTAGATCAGGCTGTTTTCCTTGACTGACCGCGAACGCCTCTATATTCCTTCCATCGGAAGAAAAAACAACCATACCGGCATGGGGTTTCATCGGAGCGAAAGAGTGGGAGACCTCGACCATGGTGGCAGCGCTTTCCCGTGTTTCGTTCGGCTTGACCGTAACCTTCAACGTGATCGTCCGAGTCTTTGTTGGAGAGGTGTTTTCATCCGCTAGATTTTTCAAGAGGGCTTCAAACTCCTCATTGAAAAGGTCAATCGCCGCGCCTGAATTGATGGTATCAAGCGTGACTTTTTTCTGTTCCATAAAACTTCCTTTCCCCCGTATCGCCGGGAGCACGCGTGTTTACTTCTTGTACAGTTCCAAAAGTTCGCCGATCCGATACCCACCATAAGATCCTCGCGTTAACTCGATGAACTGCTTGACGGTCATTTCTCCATCAAGGTTGATTCCGTGTTCCTGCGCGAATTTCTTCCTGCCAAACTCGCACGATCCGGTAACGATGTGATGCCATGAAAAGAAATCATCGATTTTGTACGGTGTCTCGTATTCCGGGAACGCTTCAAGAAAGCGACGCTTTTTCTCGTCATCGTCCATGTTATCCATGACTTTTTCGGTAACAGCTGAGAAGGCCTTGCGAACCGTTTCGCCATGAGCGAATAGTCCGTCAAGTTTTGCTACAACGGCTTTTTTTGTTGTAAAATCTTCGCAATTTATAACCATGACCGATGCCCAGTTATCATGAACCGACTCAAATACACAAGGAATAGAGTCTATATAATAAACTTTCTTCCCTTGATATTTCATGAGTTTTTCGCCGTAGCCGGAGCCGTCGCCGTCGCCGTCGCCGTCGCCGTAGCCGGCGCCGGAGCCGGAGCCGTCGCCGAAGCCGGATCCGAAGCCGTAGCCGTAGCCGTCGCCGGAGCCGGAGCCGTCGCCGTAGCCGTCGCCGGAGCCGGAGCCGTAGCCGTCGCCGTAGCCGGCGCCGGAGCCGGAGCCGTCGCCGAAGCCGGATCCGAAGCCGTAGCCGTAGCCGTAGCCGTCGCCGGAGCCGGAGCCGTCGCCGAAGCCGGATCCGAAGCCGTAGCCGTAGCCGTCGCCGGAGCCGGAGCCGTCGCCGTAGCCTGAGCCTGAGCCGTCGCCGGAGCCGTCGCCGGAGCCGTCGCCGGAGCCGGAGCCGGACAAAAATCGTTTTATCGACGCTTCCATTCTTTCACCCCGTCAATAGACGCGGCGGCTTCGTTTGTCACCGACAGTATTTCGAGAACGTCGAAAAGCTCGACTTCATCGACTGCACAGGGAAACTTGCATCCGCTGACGCTTGCCGTGCCAAACTGCGCGAGCTCCGAAAGGCTTGCCGCCCCTTCCCAGTACCATAACCGGCGAGCGCTTGAAAGTGTAACGGTGTTACCATCTTTCTTTTCGATCTTTCCAAAAAACACGCCAGCTTTGTTCGTTCTCACGATCTTTCTTTCGTCCATAAAACACTCCTTGAAAAAGTTTTAGAGAACCCCGACTATACGGACAGGGTAAAAAATCTTACTTCCCCGGCCAGTTTTCCCACGGCTTGTAGGGCACTCCGGTTGCCGGGTTGATGGGGGGCTGACCTGCTGGGGTGGGCGCGGGCTTGGTTACAATGGTGACGGGCGTCCCATTCGCGCCTTGAGAGACAACGGGGGCCGCGTACGCCATATAGTTCTTAATCCTATTACTTGGCCCATACTCGCCAACTCCCGGCTGAATGCCAATTTTGATGGTCATCGGGATG
>Ga0302273_1001018_pt1 | contig 12008 bp, 14 predicted proteins | sample III_Bog_N1_3_FD_198774 | JGI IMG/M metagenome (GOLD analysis project Ga0302273, IMG submission 198774) | Peat permafrost microbial communities from Stordalen Mire near Abisko, Sweden - III_Bog_N1_3 | ecosystem: Environmental > Terrestrial > Soil > Wetlands > Peat | place: Sweden: Abisko... | reverse complement strand
TAAACGAAATTTCTGGTCTCATCCTAAAAAAAGGCTGTCCTCTCAGACAGCCTTTTTCCAATGACGATAGTCGTTTAAAACTACAAAGTAGCTTCACCCGGCACCCAGTCGCAAGGAGTCAACTCGCCGGTTTGCAAGGCATCCAGAATGCGGATAACTTCTTTAACGTTTCGTCCAACGTTCAGTCCGTTAACCGAAACATGCTGAATGGTTCCCTCCGGATCGATGATAAAGGTAGTACGGTAGGCAATTTTATTTTCAGGTTCGAGGATGCCCAGTTCTTCTGAAAGTGATTTGCTCGTGTCGGCAAGCATCGGGAATTTCAGCCCTTTTAATCCGGGATGATTGTTGCGCCAGGCCAAATGCACAAACTGAGAATCGATGGAAGCGCCTACCACATTGGCTTCGCGTTTGGCAAACTCATCGAAATGCTCGTTAAACGAAACAATTTCGGTAGGGCACACAAACGTGAAATCGAGTGGCCACCAGAAAAATACAGTCCATTTACCTGCAATATCAACGTTGGTCAATGTTTTAAACTCTTTACCCGGTTCGAGCGAAACGACAGCCTCTTTCTTGAAATCCGGAAATTTTTCTCCAATTGTTTTCATGTTATACTTTTTAAAATTTACAATTCGTAATGTGATAGACAAATATAAGCTTCGATTGTTCTCTAGTCAAATCGAATTTTTCAATCCTGAATAGACAAAAGCTATCCGAAGAAAATCATTTTGAAGTTAGGAAAATACGCTTTTGGGGGCGTTTCAGAAGGTTTATGTTTTTTCAGGAAGATGGAACTGGTATGCTTGGTGATTCAGGAAGATAATTTTATCTTTAGGGATTGTTTTTGAACAAAAACAAAATAATCAAAACCTAAATCTTAATTAAATTTTAAACCAATGGAAAACAAGTTTAGCAGAAGATCATTTATTGCTACTACCGCAACTGCTGCTGCCGCCATTACTATTCTTCCCAGCAATGTTGTTTCGGGGATGGGGTACAAAGCGCCCAGCGACAAGTTAAATCTGGCCGGTATCGGCATCGGAGGTATGGGTTTCGCAAACCTGAAAAACCTTCAGTCTGAAAACATTGTCAGCTTATGCGACGTTGACTGGAAATACGCCGAAGGCGCATTCAAATTCTTCCCAAAAGCCAAGATGTACAAGGATTGGAGAGTAATGTACGACGATGAAGCTTTCAAATCGATCGATGGTGTAGTGATTGCAACTGCCGACCATACCCATTGCATTACCGCTTCTCATGCCATCACCATGGGTAAAAATGTTTACCTGCAAAAACCATTAACCCACACAGTTTACGAATCACGTTTATTGACCAAACTGGCTGATAAATACAAGGTGGCTACACAGATGGGGAATCAGGGTTCGTCGCAGGAAGGTGTTAACCTCAGCTGCGAATGGCTTGCCAACGGCGAAATTGGAGAAGTAACTAAAGTTGAGGCATTTACCGACCGTCCAATCTGGCCACAAGGACTAAACACTCCCAAACAGGGGCAGTGGGTTCCCGAAACTTTAGATTGGGATTTATTTACCGGTCCGGCTCAAATGCGTCCGTACAACGAAATTTATCACCCCTGGAACTGGCGTGGCTGGTGGGCTTACGGCACTGGAGCATTAGGCGACATGGCCTGCCACATTTTGCATCCGGTTTTTACCGGTCTCGAACTGGGTTACCCGATTAAAGCTCAGGGGAACTCGACCTTGTTGCTTCAGGATTGCGCTCCAACAGCGCAGTCTGTAAAATTGACGTTCCCAGCCCGAACTGTAAAACGTGCCTGGAAAGGATCGAAAAAAGGAGCTCAGTTGCCTCAAGTTGACGTTTATTGGTACGATGGCGGCATCAAACCAATGCTTCCTGCAGCATGGCCGGCAGGTAAAGAACCAAACGATTCGGGTGGTTGCGTATTCTTCCACGGAACCAAAGGCGTTCTGGTTTGCGGTTGCTATGGCGTTAATCCATGGATTTTGCGTCCGGATGGAAAATTTGAGAAATCTGAAGCTCCTAAATTTCGTCGTCGCATCGACGCTTCGCACGAAATGGATTGGGTTCGCGCTTGTAAGGAAACTCCTGAAAGTCGCGTTAAAACTGCTTCCGATTTCAGTATGGCTGGACCGTTCAATGAAATGGTGGTTATGGGTGTTTTGGCCGTTCGCCTGCAAACTCTGAACAAAGAATTGTTGTGGGACGGACCAAACATGAAATTTACCAACATCAGTGACAGCGAAGAGATTAAGATCGTTATTGAAGATGGTTTCAAAATTCATGACGGCCATCCAACGTTCAATAAAACATATACCGATCCGGTTCCTGCCACTCAGTTTGCAGCCGAACTGATCAAACATACCTATCGCAAACCCTGGAGCCTTCCGGAAATGCCTGCATAAGTGTTTAATTTGATGGATATTACTCAGAGGTGAATTCGAAAGGGTTCACCTCTTTTTTTTAGTTTAATTCGAAGTCGGAACGAATGGTAGCATTGATTTTGCTATTGAAACGAGCAATAAGTTTCTTGTTTTTCCGTGAAGCCAAATCACCAGCACGTTTAATACCTCCATGGTAAGTTTTATTGAAGAGCCCCAGCCCGGCAAGATACCCGGTGATGTAGAAGCCATAATACGCCTGTTGTGCAGCGAATGCAAGTATCGAGGCATTTAGCACGAAATTAAAGATTCCTTCGCCGGTCTTGCCAGCATAAACCTGTCCGGAGCCCGGTATGAAACGGGACCAATTTTCGGCTTTATTTGTCGATTTGATGTGCGGAAGATTTCTTTTTTTATAAAGATCGTTCACCAGTTGCTGCATTTCAGCCTCTTTCGCGGGTGCGAAATGTTGCATTTGAAGAAAGCGCAAAAAGCATTTATGAGCCTCGTTCCATTGGAAGGTTTCGTTGAGGCACAATAACTTAACGGGCAGAAAAAACCGGTATGAAGTCGTATCGGTGCTTCGGTGAAAATATTCGTCAATTTTCCACAAAGCTTTCGACGGCTCCTCATTCAGATAAAAACAAAGCGATTGTTCGTAACAAACACGTTGAAATAACGAATCGCCGGTATTCGAAAAATACATCGGCTGAAGTTCGTCAAGCGCCCGGCTAAAATCCATCAACTTCTTGTAACACAGCGCTTTTTTGTATTTAAAGTAATACAGGTTGGCTTGACTTTTAGCATTAAAAATCATGCGCTCATATTCGATTGAAGCATCAAAATAATGGCCCGAAGCATACAAGCTGTCACCTTTTAGGCTTGTGGCTCTACTGCCCGAAAAAATTCCGCAAAGGAATATGAAGCTGAAAAAGAATTTGATTGTGTTTGGCATCCTTATACTCGTTTTCAATAATTCTCACAGAAATAACTGATCCATAAATATTTGAAACATAATTGGCCACAAAAATACTTCCAAAGAAAATCGTTTTTACATGATTCATTCCAAGTTTTCGGTAGTTTTCCCAGGTAATCAGTCCAAATCCGGCAGAAGCAATCATCGCTGCAATTCCCTCTCCCGTTTTCCCGGCATAAATCTTTCCCGAACCGGGGATTATTCCCGACATCACTCCTGCCAGCAAAGGCGACTTGGTGCGATGGGTCTCTTGTTCTTTGCAGATTTGTCCCAACGCTGCAACTTGCTCGTTTAGGGTTGCAATCGTAAGGTCAACCTGATGTAGTTCTTCTTTTGCCTTTGGCCAGTTTCCTTGCAACATCTCAATTCCACTCAATTCAAAATTCGCCAGCGATGAACTGGTTTCGTTCCGGGCATTCACCTGACCGATGATTTTCCTTGCTTCAGTATAATTTCCAAGAAAGATTTGGTTGTATCCTGCAAAGAATTGCGATTTCAAGTAGAATGGAGACTCTTTTCCAACCTTTAAAAGTGAGCTGGTCGATTGCTCCAGATTTTTAAGCGAATAGTGAGCCCAACCTTTGTAGTAGCTTAACGAATCTTGCTGAACCTGCTTCAGTTTTATTGAATCACTATCAATCAAATGGATAACCTCATTGTAATATCCTTTATTGATTAAATGTTCAATAAACGAAAGCTCGTTTTTAGTCTGAGCAAATCCCGCCCGAACCAGTAAAACGAAGATTACAAGACAGATGTACTTCATTTATATCGTTTTACTGAGTCCCCAAATCGATGTGTTTTTCTATTTATCAAGGCCGGATTGAGGTCGGTTGCGGCTATTCGGTTGCATCGGCTTAGCCGGTCAAACGATAGCAGTCCTCCTTTTATCAGGCCATATTCTTTAACCGCTTGCTTGCTGAAATCGGAGCAAGTTGGATCGTAAAGGCAATCGGCTGAAAAATGTTGCGAAACAAAATTCTGGTACACGTATAATGTTCCACCGTAAATTAAACTTACAGGATTGCAATTTTTAATTGTTTTTGGCTGATTTTTAAAGATATATGGACGTTTTTCGGAACGTGGAACTTGTTGTTTCGACACGGAATCGGCTAGTAACAAATCAGCCGACAAATCAATGGTTTGAGCAAAACCCGTCGACGAAAAGCAAAAGAGAAGTAACACGAAACTACTGGCTTTTAGAATTTCCAAGCGGTTTTGCATTGGCTGGAATTTTGAAATTAAAATACTTACCATCCGCTGATGATGAAACTTTGACATCCGAAAAAAGGGTTCGGTTGATGATTGAATCGCCCGAAGGTTTATAGCTAATCTCAATAATTTTCAAGGGAAGTCTAAACTGGGTGAAATACTGATAGTTAGTATAATAGATCTTCTTCAATATTTTTTTCTTGCTTGCCTGGTATTCCGAATAAATCGGAAGTCCATTTTCAAAAACCATCTTGACTGTTTCGATGCCTTTCAAAATAGACGGAGCCTTCCACAAGGTCACATAAAACTGGTTTTCGTAAGTATTTGAGGTCAGATTAAAACCCTCATCTGCAAGGCCTAACTGGTCGGTTAAGTTGTTGGCGAAATAGTAGATGAGATTCCTTTTTGATGACATCTCCGTGAATTGTTTATAACTAACCTCGTTGTTGGCCGGAAAATAAGTTTTGATTTCGCCCAGAGCGTTTGTAACTGTAATAAACTCTTTGGATGAATGATATAATTTGGTGATTACCTGTTTATTGTTGTCAAAATATAAATCAACCTCATTGGTAATCTTCTTTTGGTTTTCAAGAACTTCGGTATGTTGTTTCAACGAAATATAACTTCCCGGCTGGGCATTCGACGATACACTCAGAAGTAAAAGGCTCAAAAACAGACAGGTTCCTTGAAATGATACGTTCATACGTTACTAAAAAAAGGTGCCTGTTTTGGTTTACGAAACAGGCACCTTGTTATCATTAATTCCAATTTTACTTACTCCACATAAAAAATTTGGGATTGTTTACATAAGGACTGATATCCTTATTGTCGATTATCAACACAACGAAGTCGACGAGCGGAACAATACCAAAAATACCGCCACAAGTTAAAATATAACCCAACCCGGTAAGTGTTTCAGTTCCTAAATAAAAACGGTGAATACCAAAGCCACCAAGGAAAAAATCGAGTACGATTGCAACTATGGCATCTTTGTCTTTAGAAGCAACAACAGTTGAAGAAACATTCGATACAACAGAGTTAAGTTCGGTCGCATTAACAGAAATCATACTTGTTTCGACAGCTGTAGCAAAAAGCTGATCAACGGCTTGCTCATTTACTGAATAAGACGAAGCATTTGCCTGTTTTACAAACAGAACACTTGCAAATAGAACAATTACAAGAAGAAGTTTTTTCATAATTTTTTGGAATTTATTTTTCGATTGATAAATATAAACTTTTTTCTTATCAGTTACTCTCTTTTCTTTGCCATAAGTCAGATTAATAAAATTTCTTTCTGAAATTAGAATGGAATATCTATTTTCACGCAAATTATTTTTGTCCTTCATTTTCTGAATCAGCAGTATCATGGAAAACAATCGTTCAAACTTTAGTCGTCGGCATTTTCTGGAAACAACAGCCCTTGCAGCAACTGCTGTAACTATTTTGCCAAGCAAGGTAATTGCCGGATTGGGTCACAAAGCTCCCAGCGATAAACTTAACATTGCCGGAATTGGCGTGGGCGGAATGGGATTCAATAACCTGTCGAACATGGATACCGAAAACATTGTGGCCCTGTGCGATGTCGATTGGAAATATGCCGGACGAAATGCCTTCCGGAAATGGCCAAACGTACCTAAATACCAGGATTACCGCGAAATGCTTGCCAAACAGAAGGACATTGATGCCGTTATGATTGCAACTCCCGACCATTCACATGCCTTGCCTGCTTTAATGGCTATGAAAGCTGGTCACCATGTTTACCTCCAGAAACCGCTGACTCATTCCGTTTTCGAATCAAGAATTCTTACTGAAACGGCTCTTAGATACGGCGTTGCAACCCAAATGGGAAACCAGGGAAATTCAGGAGAAGGTATCCGAAAAATTTGTGAATGGATTTGGGCCGGAACCATTGGCGAAATTACTTCCGTTGATGCCTGGACCAATCGCCCGATTTGGCCTCAGGGACTGGAGCGGCCAACCGAAAAAATGCGGATTCCGACAACTTTGAATTGGGATCTTTTTATCGGGCCAGCCAAATTTCGTCCGTACCACGAAGTTTATACGCCTTGGAACTGGCGTGGCTGGTGGGATTTCGGAACGGGTGCCTTGGGCGACATGGCCTGCCACATTCTCGACCCGGTTTTTAAAGCGCTGATGTTGCAATATCCTTCGGCTGTTGAAGGCAGTTCAACCCAAATAAATACCGAATCGGCACCCGTGTCGGAAAAGATAACTTATTGGTTTCCAAAACGTGACAACCTCGTTAAAGTAGCTATGCCCGAAGTAAAAGTGATCTGGTACGACGGTGGCATCCTGCCTGAACGTCCTACCCAACTGAATGAAGGCGAACCAATGGGGAATGAAAACGGCGGCGTTATTTTCTACGGCACAAAAGGAAAGATTATTTGCGGCAGTTCGGCTTCCAATCCTACGTTATTGCCCACTTCAGAAATGGAAAATTTCAGGGAACCTGAAAAAACAATTCGCCGAATTCCAAATGCCGAGACCAACGGCCACGAGCAGGATTGGATTCGGGCATGCAAAGAGAATAAAAACAATCGCGTTGAAGCCAGTTCGAACTTCAGCTATGCCGGGCCGTTCAACGAAATGGTGATGTTGGGCGTTTTGGCTGTCCGCCTTCAGGATTTACATAAACGGCTGTTGTGGGATGGTAAAAATATGCAGTTTACCAACATTGGCGCTTCCGAAACAATCCGGATAGTAACTTCCAATAAATTTCAGGTAGTGAATGGCGATCCAAAATTCGATACCAAATACGATACGATTCCGGCTCTCGCCACAGCCGAAGAATGGACCAGGCACAATTACCGCGACGGCTGGGAGCAGATCTAAAGAGTTGCGGGTTGCGAATCAATTTCGTCATTGATTGTCATTCAATAGTCATTAAGTGAAAAGTACCCGTTTTGATCAGCAATGAATGACGTGAAACAAATGACTACAAATAACAAAAATCTACTTTCCAACTACCATCCGGTTGTCAGCCATTCGGTTGTTAAATTGCTGAACAATTGCCTTTTGCAGTTGCTGTTCTTCAGGTAAACTAATCTTTCCAAGCAGATTGTTTCGGAGCTCCGGATCTTCTTTCCGGTTGTAGATTGCGGTGAGCTTATCGTCGGTGAGGTGCAACACATAATCGCCGCTCAACAACTGGTACGAATCTTCGATGTAATTGATTGCGAAGCGTTTGATAGACGGATCGAAAAGGTTAATCCCGAAAGCCACGTATGGATATGGATAGTTCAGGTAGCTAAGCACCGTTGGCATGATGTCGATTTGTTCAGCCAGCCCATTATCAACGCCTTTCATACTTCCGTCGCCTTTAAAAAACACGATCGGGATGGCAAAGTAATTTACCGCTGTGTAATATTCCTGAATATCCGAATCGACCGCATGATCGGCAGTGATGACAAACAAGGTATTTTTAAACCAGGGCATCTTTCGGGCCGAGTCAAAAAACTTTTGAAGCGAGTGGTCGGTATAATGGATACACTTGTTAATCGGGATTCTGCCTTCCGGAAATTGTCCCTTGTATTTCTTCGGAAGTTCATACGGATGATGCGACGAAACCGAAAAGAGAGTTGTATAGAAAGGTTCCTTCATCGAATTCATTTCCTTTGCAAAATACTGAAGGAAAGGTTCGTCCCAGATGCCCCATACTCCGTCGAAATCGGCTTCATTTCCATATTCGTTACGACCAAAATACTTCTGGAACCCGGCGATTTTAGTGAAGGCATCAAAACCCATCGATCCATTGGGAGCGCCATGAAAAAAGGCAGATTGATATCCCTGGACTGAAAGTAAACTGGCCAGGCTGTTGATTGTATTTCCCGACCGTTCGGAGACAACATAAGGAAGCACTAATGCCGGAATGCTTGCCGTTACCGAAGGAATGGCATCGATTGATTTGCGCCCATTGGCAAAAGCATTGGGAAAAATCAGGCTTTCGTGGATCAGCGAATCCAGAAAAGGAGTATAACTACGGTCGCGCGGGTCTTTAAATTGCGGATTGAGCGAACCTACAAATGCGCGGCTGAAACTTTCAAGGATAATAATCACGACATTGTCTTTCCGGGCAGGCCCAATGCTATCCGGAACATGAACAGGCGAATAGATCCGGTTCAGTTCTTCATCCGAAGAGAAAAACGATTTATGCACGAAAGCTTTCTTTCCCCAGGTTCTGAAAATGCAGAACGGTGTGTTTTGCACCAGCGCCATCTCTTCAGGTGTATTCACGAAAGCCCCGGCATTGTTCATGTTGATGGGGCGGGTGCTGTGCCGCCAACCTCCGCGCATGCCAATGATGGTAAGTGTAGCAACCACAAAAATGACTGGAATACCTGATAGAAAATAGACAAACGGATGCCTGAATTTAATCGGTTTAGGCTTTAACAGGGAATATAAAACCGACATTAAAAGAACCAGGATCGCCAGTATGAGCGGGATGTACCAAAAATCGTAAAAAAATCGCCTGATCAGGTTGGTATTTCCGGCGTCGAAGGCGGCAACATCGAAAGCGCTGGCGGTGGTCCGCTTCAGGATGTACCGGTAGTAAATCATGTCGATCAGGTTGAATGCCAGGCCAACACTGTTACTGACGATAAAAAGCCACTTCAGAAAATGTTGGTACCAAAGGTTAAATTTGAACTGAAACGGCAGGAGCGACAGCAGCATGAACGCCACATTCAAATAAAGCAAGGCGCTGATATCGAACATCAAACCACCTTTTAGGATGGTCAGGAACGAGAAAAAAGTGACTTTGGGAAATGATGCCGTATTAAACAAGTAAAACATAATACGGCAAACGGAATATAAAACCATCAGAATTGCATATCTGTAAAGCAAAACAAGGTATTCGTTGGCTTCGTATTTTTTTGTGGTAATCCTGAATTTCAGCATACGTCTTTTCAAAATTTAGCTTGCAAATTTAGCAGCTTATTTGAATTGAAACCGAAAATTGATGGTTTTGTAATAATTGTCAACATCATAAAGTTTTCAAATCGGACTAAAACAACGAGTTCATTCAAATCATCCAATGATTTTTCTTATTTTTGAACAACTAAAAAAGACAAGCGATGCAAATAGAACGGACAACAGACGAAATTGTAATTCGGATTCCATCTTATGTTGACACGCAGGGATTACAACGGCTTATCGACTTTTTGACTTACAGAGAAGCGACGGCAAAATCGAAAGCAAAACAGACTGATATAGACGCACTTGCTGCGGAGGTAAAAAAGGGATGGTGGGATAAAAACCGAAGTAGATTCGTCAAGTGAAAATTGTCATTGACACCAATATCATTTTCAGTGCGCTGCTAAACAGTACTGGCACTATTGGAGATCTTATTTTCAACTCTGGAAGGAATTTTGAGTTTTATAGTTGTAGTTATATGCGATATGAAATAGATAAGCATTGGGATAAATTGAAGTCTATATCAAAGCTTACCGACAGCCAGCTTCAGGTCGCTCGATTTGAATTGTTTAAGAAAATTAATTTCATTAACGAAGAACTTATCCCTGAGAAACAATGGCTATCAGCCGAACGTATTGTTAAAGACATTGACATTGATGACCTTGATTTCGTTGCACTAACAAATTTCATCAAAGGATATCTGTGGACTGGCGATAAGCCACTCTACAATGGATTGAAAGAAAAAAACTTTAAAAAAGTGCTGAACACAAATGAATTAGAAAAATTGAGAAAAGGCTAAATCTTATTCCTCGTTCAGCGTAAACAACTCCTCCACCTTAATCCCAAAAAACCGGGCAAGTTTAAGGGCTAAAATGGTAGATGGTACAAATTTTCCGGTTTCGATGGTGTTGATCGTTTTTCGTGTAACACCTATCTGCGCTGCAAGTTCTTCCTGAGTAATGTTTTTGATCGCTCGCTGAACCCTGATCTGGTTGGTCAATTCCTGGTTTCCCATTAGTCGTGGTTGTAGATTAGGCCAGAAATCAAAACGGATAAAACGCCGAAATACAAGATAATTTCTGTTACCAGTACTGCCTTTATCTCAGTAAACTCTGCAATACCAAGGAAAACCGCAGTAGTCCATATAACTACTCCAAACCCAATCTGAAAAGATTTATGCATGTTAAGTTGATGTAATTCGTCATTCAAAGCTTTCTCCGCTTTTTTGTCCCAGCCTAATTCACGTTTCAGTTTCAGGAATTTGATTAGATTGATAATGAAAATGATCCATCCAAACGCACCAACCGTTGATGCTGCACCAATAATCATATCGTTTTGAATGGAATCTTTCATAATAAAAGTTCCAAACCAAATTGCCCAACCAATGGTTAACCATTTCAAGAGGTTGCACCTTGTTTTTTCTAATTTTTCAATCATCGAAGTTTCCATAATTTGTCGTTTTAAATATAACCTTAAATCATCATTTAATAACCTTTGTGTGTCTTTATATAACCTTTAGGTTACAAAGCAAATCAATTTTTTTGAATAGTGCAAATTATTTCGGCAAAATAGTTGGCAATTCAATTAAAATCATTTTTCTTTGTGTCATACTTTACTATGACACTAAATATCTATGACATGATTTCAATTCAACAATTAACATTTCACTACAAAAAACAACAGGCGCTGTTTTCCGATTTATCGTTTCAGCAGGAAAACGGAAGCATTACCGGGCTTCTTGGTAAAAATGGCGCCGGAAAATCGACCCTTCTCAAACTGATGGCTGGTTTGCTGAAGCCACAAACCGGACAGTTAGCCATCAATGGATTTAGTCCTTTCGACCGTTTACCCGACTTTTTGTCGGATGTATTTATGGTTCCTGAAGAATTTTCGATTCCGCCGGTAAGCATCGATTGTTATATAAAAGCAACTGCTCCGTTGTACCCGAACTTCGGACACGGAAAAATGGATCAGATTTTAAAGGAATTTGAACTCGACCGCAAAAAGAACATCAACCGGCTGTCGCACGGGCAACGCAAGAAGTTTCTGATTGCCTTCGCCCTGGCGACCAATTGCCGCCTGCTGATTTTGGACGAGCCGACCAACGGGCTCGACATTCCTTCCAAAAGCCTATTCCGTAAAGTTCTGGTCAGTTCGGTCTCCGAAGACCAGCTGGTATTGATTTCGACCCATCAGGTGAAAGACATTGATACCATCATCGACAAAATTGTGATGCTCGATGAGGGCGCCATCGTTTTTAACAAAGAGGTTGTCAACATCAGTCAGAAATGGCAGTTTAAAACGGTGGTCAGCTTGTCGGGAATGGAAAAGCCGGTTTATCATGAGAAATGCCCCGGAGGTTACCGTATTATACAACCCGCAACCGATGAAGATGAATCAGACATCGACATCGAATTGCTTTTCAATGCCATCGTAAACAAAGCAAACCTAAATTAGTAAGCCATGAACAAGAATAAATACTTTAACACGGGACGTTTCGCCCGTTT
>Ga0302273_1001011_pt1 | contig 12045 bp, 9 predicted proteins | sample III_Bog_N1_3_FD_198774 | JGI IMG/M metagenome (GOLD analysis project Ga0302273, IMG submission 198774) | Peat permafrost microbial communities from Stordalen Mire near Abisko, Sweden - III_Bog_N1_3 | ecosystem: Environmental > Terrestrial > Soil > Wetlands > Peat | place: Sweden: Abisko... | reverse complement strand
GGAAGATCTCGCCAAGTATAAGGCTCGACTCTTCGCTGACAAGGGCTACCTCATGAATATCGAAGAAGTTGCCTCTGTCTACCACTTGCCACATACCAACGTGGAGACACCAAATATCGTCTGGGCAAGCACCAAGACTGCTGAGCCACCAGCCAAACTACCACTTATCACCGGTAATCCCGCCGTCGATGAGAATATCAGCGCCTTCGGTATGACCAACTTCCGTGGTATCAACCACCAGTTCGGCATGCTTCGCTACGACCGCTCACGTCACGTCTACATCATCGGTCAAACCGGTGCAGGTAAGTCTGGTCTCCTTGAGCTCTTCGCCCTCAGTGATATCTTCCACGGCCATGGCTATGCCGTCATCGACCCGCACGGTGACTTCGCTATCAATAATATGCGGTTCATCCCTGGCAGCCGCCTCAAAGATGTCGTCTATTTCAACCCTGCGGATACCCAATACCCCCTCGGATTCAACCCACTCGAAGTCACTAACCCAAGCCAGAAGAGCAACATTAGCTCAGAGGTAATCGGCGTGCTGAAGCGCATGTTTGGTGAATCGTGGGGCCCACGCCTCGAGTACATCCTGCGTTATACTATCCTGGCGCTACTCGATCGTCCTGAAACGACGATGCTTGATATTACCCGTATGTTGACTGATAAGAAGTTCCGTAAAGACACGCTGAGCTACTGTCAGGATACCGTGGTGCTGCAGTTCTGGAATGTCGAGTTTGCCAGCTGGAGCGACAAGTTCCAGTCCGAGGCCATCGCCCCAGTGCTCAATAAGGTCGGTGCTTTCACCGCCAATCCGGTCATTCGTAATATCATCGGCCAGCCGAAATCGACATTTAATATCCGTGAAATGATGGACGAAGGAAAGATCCTCATCGTCAATCTCTCCAAGGGGTTGATAGGGGAGGACAACGCTTCTATCCTCGGTAGTTTCATCGTCACTAAGATTCAGCTTGCCGCGATGAGCCGCTCAGATATCGCTGATATCGAAAACCGTCGCCCATTCTATCTCTATGTAGACGAGTTCCAAAACTTCGCGACCGATTCATTTGCGACTATTCTCTCAGAGGCACGCAAGTACGGCCTCAACCTCACCGTCGCCAACCAGTACATCTCACAGATGAATGACACTGTGCGCGACGCCGTCTTCGGTAACGTCGGCACCATGATTTCGTTCCGTGTCTCAGCCGACGACTCGCCGATACTCTCCAAGCAGTTCGAGCCGCAATTTGAGCCAAATGACCTCTTGCAGATGCACAACCGTAACTTCGTGATCAACATGGTGATTAACGGCGAGAAGGCCCCCGCCTTTAGCGCCAGGACACTCAACCTGCCTCCACCTCAGATGGATAACACTGGTCATATTATCCAATGGACGCGAGAGCATTACAGCCAACCACGCGAGCTTATCGAGCGTAGCATTAGTGATCGCATCTTGCCACCAGAGAACCTCGTCGTAAAGCGTCCAGGGCCCGCCTTTACGTCCCCCAAGAGCCCTGAGGAGCGCGAAGCTGACCGTATCGCCAGGGAGAAAGAGATGATTGCCCAGGGTAAGGCATGGCCTATCGAAGGCGTGACTCCTGATGCACAAAATGCCGAGCTACGTCCGCCGCGCGATGACCGACCCGCGCCACCGACCCAAGAGCAGGGAAGTGAGCGCTCAGAGCGCCCTACCGCCTCCTCAGAGAGCGACGGCGATCAGAAACGTAAGCGAACCCGTAGCCGTGGCAAACGCAAGCCAGACGCACCACAACAACAATCCAGCGAACCAAATCGTCCTCGTATCATACGGGAAGGGCAGCAGGGACAGCCGGCACAGCAGCAGAGTCCCCGCCCCGAGCAAAAAGACCCGACACTCCTGTCGCTCCGCTAGTAGTGTCATAATCAAGCCATTCGATACGACCCATGTACGCGCGTGGGTCGTTTGTTTGATATATACATTGACGCCCCTGCCTTATGCCACACCAACATATCGTGAGTATGATGGAGCAGAACAAAAATAGAACATCTACAAACAGCCAAAATCTGCACGTTGGCAACGCACGATGGGCCAAAAAAGGCAACCAACAAGCCATAGGCATATAGGTCATGGACCGCAAAAATAATGAGGCATGCATGTGAGGGAACAACGTGCGCACATGAACGCGGGAAGTCAGATTTACGCGCATATATGTGCGTAGGGAACGTAATACCAACCACAAACCATCGATTGACTTAACGTCGCACAATATCCGTTTTACGACACTGACCCTATGGAACTAAGTTGATTCAGCATACGTCTAGCCCGAGTGCTAATTGGGCCTATTACCCCTAATGAGGGGAGTATCGCTGTGTCATACCTCACGCATCGTTGTACTACACGTACATATGTTCGCTCACGCACACGTCGTCACACTCACACTAACTCAGATCCTCCACGGAAACCCTCGAGACCGTCCCAAGGCCTCGTTGTAGAGTTTTCCACACATGGACTTTTCACGCGCGGCCATATTTGCTTTTTTTGAAAATTATTACCCCCCTATCCTTTTTCCCTGTTTTCTATTATATTTGCATTTCCCCTACTTTCGTATTGTAGTATATATTTTTCTTGCATTATCAAAATAGAACAAAAATAGAACACTCCTCGGTCGGCGAGGAGATACCCCTTCTGGTCTATACCCTACTTGTAGTACGCCTTGCCGCTGACGCGTACGTCAATGTATTCCGGCGTGATTCCTTTTGATTGCAAGTACTTAATTGCGCGAGCGGCATCCTCAGCCTGCTCCCCTGCTGAACGGTCGGTCGAAAACTTCATCGAATAGCTTAACCCTTCCGCTGATATCAGAAGCTGGTGGGTTGTATCAGCGGGGAGGATAACTCGATTAACCGTATAGCCTTGGGCCTTCATACGGCCTATCACACGTCCAATGGTACCGAGGAAGCGCTCACTAGCAAGCACCTGATTATCCTTCGCTTGTATACCTGTCTGATCGACAACTTCGACGCTTGGATCATCGTAGAGATTGCGCGAGAACGCATTGCCTGCATCATCGACGTATAGCTTAGTGCTCCCAGTCTTCCATACTACGACAGGCTTGCGGAACACGAGCTGAAGTCCAGACTTACCAAATCCTTCATAGGTCACCTGCGAGTTCACCGACGCGACTTCGGGGCATCCGTGCGCCTGAAGGTAGGTGGCGAGGGATGTGGTATCGATTGTTACTCGAAGACGCTCGAAAGGGTTAGCGACGAGAAAGTCTTGAATCTTCTGACTATACAAATCCTGATCGATGACAGATTTCGTATCTGCAGTCACACTCACAATAGCGATCGATTGATAAATCATCCACCCGAGTACAGCGACTGCGCAGACACTCATAAAGAGATAGAGGCCGAGTCGTTTGCGGTGCGCATGAAGGTCGTGTGTCTGAAGTCGCTTTGAGCGTAGTTCCGAGTTCACTTCCCCTGCGCTCTCGACGTGCGAGGCGAGACTGCCAGTGAGTGTGCGATTACGTCGAAACGTGTGCCTATTACTAATCTGCGCGTCTTCAAGACTCGCATCTGTGTGGCCAGTGCGACGCCGCGCCGGCTGTGCCTGCTTCCTTCGTAATAGTCCCATATTGCTAGCGCTATTATAGCAGTTCTTACCCTGTTATGTATCTACTGTTTCGATAATCATCGTTGCGACATCACGCGCAGCGTGTGGGCGCGCGTAGGCATGCAGATGCGTGGCAAGTTCGTGTTGGCGCGCAACGTCGTGCAGTAGCGCGCGGAGCGTCTTGTAGAGCATACCAGGCTCGGCCAAGTCGTCGTCCGTCAGGACAATCGCCGCATCCGCCTCTCGATACACTTCTGCGTTCTTATGCTGGTCACCAAGCGTCTTTGCAGGTACGAGCACGACAGGCTTCGCAAGCCCCGCAAGCTCTTGGGTAAACGTCGCACTCGCGCGCGACACCACAACATCTGCTGCGCCGAGTGTATCTGCCATTGCTTCGAAGACAAACGGCACTATCACGTAGTGATCGTCTTTAGCAGCAAGCATCATGACCTCATCAAAGTTCTTGCGGCCAGCGATATGAAAGATATTGATACCATCTGCAAGTAATCGTGGTGCGTCTTCAAGTGTCGCCATGTTGATGCTCGTTGCGCCAAGCCCACCACCAGTGATAACCACGAGTGGAGCGCTCTCATCGAAGCCGAGACGCGCCTTTGCTGCTCGCTGACGAACCTCATCGTACGGCGTAAACTCTGCCCCAATTGGGACACCCACGTAGCGACTGATCTCTGGGCGATAACGGTAATTCTCGAGTGGTGAACCCGTGGCGATAGCCGATGCCCATTTCGCAAGCACAGTATTTGTGAGACCCGGACGCGCATCTGAATCGTGAACAACGATAGGGATACGAAGCACCTTTGCTGCCATACCAACAGGCAGGCAGACATAGCCGCCTTTCGCGAACACGACATCAGGACGAAACCGTAGAAGCAATACAACACTCTGGATGAAGCCCACACCCACCTTAAATGCGTCGCGAATATTTGCAAACACGATACGCGGCATGACGAGCTGTCGTGCCATTGAAAGATGATGGTAGCGTCGAAACTTACCCGCCATGATACGATGTACCGCTACGGGTATCTTCACGTTTTGCGCCATCACTCCCCTTGCCTGCACCTCAAATGCTTTGTCGCAAACAAACTGAACTTCGATATCGGGTTGTTGAGCCACTAGCTCATTGATGACTGCGGCGACCGGAGTAACGTGTCCCCCGGAGCCCCCGCCGGCGCACAGAATTTTCATCGCTTGCCTCCTTTATTGATACAGGTTGATGCGCGGTATAGCGCGACAGTTGAAATGCAAGTCCAAGCGCACCGGTCATGACGACCATGCTCGTACCACCGAAGCTAAGGAGAGGCAACGTAATGCCCGTCAGCGGAATCGCACCAATCATTGAGGCGACATTCATCAGCACGTGCGCAGCGAGCCAACCGAAGATGCCGGCCACCGCGATACGCATCGCCATGTCTGGCTGGTGATCAGCGATACGCAACAAGCGCATCAGGAGCGCGCCGAATAGTACTACGATGACCGTCGTCCCGACAAAGCCAAAGATTTCACCGATAATCGCGAAGATCGAGTCATTGATAGCCTCGGGAAGATAACCCGTGGATTGAATACTCTGGCCGATACCACGCCCCGCCACGCCACCGCTACCGAGTGCGATCATCGCGTTTTTGATATGGTAATTAGTATCGTCGCTTGCGGCTGACTGACTTGATGCATTGTCGCCCTGAAAGAACGTCACAAGTCGATCTCGTCGATGCGGCACAAACACCGTGAGTAGCACTGCCGCGATTACCGCAACCAGCCCTATCTTCCCGAGTATCTTCCAGCTCATCCCACTTGCAATCAACATTAGCAAAATGGTCGATGCGACCGCGATACCCGTACCCATGTCCTTCTGCAGGACAACGACAATGAAGAGGACGAGCACTGATAGTGCGACCATCGGATACACGGTCGCTTGATGATCATTTATCTTTCCTTCTCGATACCGCACCGCCAAGAACCCACTCATATAAATGATAAGTGCAAGTTTCAATACCTCTGCCGGCTGAAAACTGCCTAGCACGCCAAGGTTGAACCAACGATATGCTCCAAGTGTATTGGTGGCAATCGCATCGATATGGAAGATATTACCACATATAAATAGGAGCACGCTAAGTGCAAGTGCAATCTGTAAAATACGAAGCCCATATCGCTTCATCGTCTCAAAAGGGATACTCATCATCACTACAAACGCGAGGACGGCGAGCCCAAGACTTGCCAGCTGCTTCACGACGAAATATGTGTCAGTATAAAACGTTGTATTGTGTACACCATTTAGTACGTTTGCTCGCTGAGGACCGATTGCGTACATAACGACGAGTCCGATGAGCATGAGCAGCCCGATAAATAAGACTATCTGATAATCAGGGCGATGACGTCGTTGTCCACCCTGTACCAGGGACGAGCTGTCGCTCCCCTGCCCTCTGGAGGGGCGAAAAGGACGCACGACTAGATGTGTCCCCCGCCGAGCGCCATCAGAAGACCGATAAATGCGCTCACGCACCCGATGACCCAGAATCGCATCGTAACTTTCGCTTCAGGCCAGCCCTTTGCTTCTAAGTGGTGATGAAGTGGCGCTGATATAAATATCTTACGGTGGAAAAATTTCTTCGATGAGATCTGAAGTAAGCTTGAGCCCGCTTCAATCACGAATAGTACTCCGATAATGGGCAGCAAAAAGAGTGTATTCGTCAGCATAGCTACCACGCCAAGACTTGTCCCAAACGCAAAACTCCCCACATCCCCCATGAAGAAGCGGGCGGGATAAATATTGAACCAAAGGTAGCTGAGTAATGCGCCGACGACGGTGAAACAAAAACCGGCAATCATCAGATGACCCTGAAGAAGCGCGATGACGCCAAATGTCATATAGGAGATACTCAGCAGCCCACCTGCAAGCCCATCGAGCCCATCGCTAATATTCACTGCATTGCTCGTCGCAACTACTGCAAACACAAAGATAGGGATAATCCACCAGCCGAGTAGCCAATCACCCATGAATGGGATGTGAATCGCATTATAGCCGAGTTTGACAAAGAAGAACCAGCCGAGTGCCAGCGCAAGTAGTGTGATCATCGCAAACTTCAAGCTCGAGCGCATCCCTGCCACGCCCTTACCGTCACCGCGAATATTGATAACATCATCGATAAGTCCCACCGCTCCACCGCCGAGTAGTGCCGCGAGTGGTAACCACGTCTGCGCGCGATCGAAGTTAAAACAATATGTCACAACTGTGATGGCAATCAAACCGATAACGCCGGCCATGGTCGGGATATTACGCTCGAACTTCGCCGCATGGAGCTTCGTAAACACCTTAAGCGTATCACCAAGCGTGCTTGTCGTGCGTTGCTTCTTCCAGAACTGATACCGATACGCCAGTGTCGTATAGATTGGCGTGAGCACCATCGCAAGGAGGAAGGCGCCAACGCTGAGCATAAATGTCGCGGTCAGGTCAGATGTGAAGACGTGCAGATTCATAACTACTATTATACCTCTATTACCCTTGTGGTGTTAGTTTTAAATAATCGATCATCCAGTTTGAAATATCAGTGAAGATTGGGAGCGCATGGTGACCACCGTCGAGGTTCTTGTGCGGACCATATACCTCTATCATGACGACATATGCTGGCTTCTGACCAACCTCACCGCCAAAGCCGACGTAGGTTGCAATCGTCTGGTCGAAGACGTACTGGCCATTCTCAATTGTCTGAGCAGTTCCTGTCTTGCCACCAACATAAAATCCACTCCTGTCGCTCGAATGGTAGTTGGGAAACGCCTGGCGCGCATTATAAATCATCTGCTTCATCGTATCAGAGGTGGATTGTTTGATGATTTGCTCACCCGATTTAGCGGTAGCCGCCCGGAACGTCTGGCCATCATCGCTCATCGTACCCGCAATCACCGTTGGTTGACGATAGACACCACCGTTAATAATCGCGCTGAATGCTGTCGCAACTTGCAGGGTCGTCACGTCGAGTCCCTGACCAAATGTCATATTCGCATAACGAATCGCGTTGCCCTGCGCATCTGTCGGTGGAATCACTGTGCCAGCCTGTTCATTGGCAAGCTCGATACCCGTCTTTTCGCCGAGACGAAACTTGTCATGATAATACTGATACAAGATACCACGAGCCTTTGCATCAACCGAGCCGTTGCCGAGCCATGTCGCCATCGTCACCGATCCGGTATTGAGCGACCAGTTCATAGCGTGCTGCATTGTGATAGTGCCCGTTTGACCCTTCGTCGCATTTTGCACCGTTTTATCGTCGATGACGATTGAGTCAGTATTCACGTAGGTCGAATCGGGTGTCATCACTCCCTTGTCGACTCCGGTCGACATCGCGACGGTCTTCATGACCGAAGCTGGCTCGTAAGGGTTCGTAATGATGTTATTGTTGAGTGCCGAAAGATCAGTCACGGCTGAAAGATTGCTGGGGTCGAAGCTTGGGAGGTTCGCCATCGCAAGCACTTTACCCGTGTTCGGATCCATCACCAACGCACTTCCCTGAGAGGCACCGACGTTCTTCATACCATCGCTCAGCGCCTGTTCGACCTTTGTTTGTACGTTGCGGTCGATGGTGAGTACATAGTTTGCACCATTCTTAGCAGGAACATTAATGTTCTTGTCCCCAACCGTGAGAGGCACCGAACGCACGTCCGTCACTGTCTTGAGCACACCGTCAACGCCCTTAAGTGTCGTATCATTTGCCTGCTCAAACCCGTATTTACCGTTACCTTCGGCGTCAACAAATCCGATAACTTGCGCAGCCAGACTCCCCTCTGGGTACACGCGCTGGCTCACCGCATCGAAACCGATGCCCGCAAGGTTCTCTTTCTTAATAAGTTCTGCTTGTGTCCGTGTTACCTTGCGTGCGAGCACCTGATACCGTGTATCCTTCTTCGTAAGATACTGTTTAAAATCATCGCGAACGTTACCGCCGGCGACGCGGTTCAGTACCTCGACAACTTTGTCGGCTTCAACTACTTCTGTCGGATCAGCCCACACCGTATAGACCGTTTCGTTCATGACAATCTTTGTCGGCGTCGTACCGTCCATCGCGTAAATCTCGCCGCGCTGTGCGTGCAAGACAAACTTCTTCATCTGCTCACTGTCAGCCTGCTCCATATAATAGGCGTGTTGGATGACCTGGATATAAAACAGGCGCATCACAAAAAGCGCCATTATTATACACATAACAATGGCGACACCTTTTGTACGGCTACCCCTGACAAAGTGTAAATTCATGAAATTACTCGCTTACGTGCTGTGTGTCGGTCGGCGTCGTCATGCTTTTGGCAACGCTGCTATTTTTGACTGCCTGGAGAGCGGTCAGACGCGCATTCTCAACTTCGAGTTCCTTCTTTTGGTCGGAGAGTGTCGAAATCTGGTCAGCAGTACTGCTGGCTGCGTAGTCGTAGCTTGATGCCCTTGTTGCCTGCGTGAGATAGATGAGACCAAGTACGGTGATCATCAGCGCAACCAACACGGTGTGCGTGACTGGGCCGAGTTTGACAGCAGAGGCAAATGCAACCGTGTTCTGGTTTCTACCCCAGTTACTTTGGCGCCTGCTATTAAATTGTGCGGTTCTTGTATATGACATTGTGGTGGATTTTTGTTTATTGTTTATGTTCGTGCTTATTGGAGGTCGGGGTCGCTTGTTTGGTGTGTAAGCGACACCGACTTCTCCAGAGCGCTCTAGAAGGAAGTCTTACTTGAAGCGAACTTCAACTTTGACTTCTTCTGATGTATTTTGTACTGGGATATGTACTGGCATTGCTGCTTCCTACCCCTTTCTTTATGTTTATTTTTTCACGGCGACCCGTAGTTTTGCGCTACGTGATCGCGGGTTGTGAACGTCGTAAGTGGCACCGTCGATCGGATGCTTCGTCGTGATAGTCAGCTCGGATTCATAGCCCGCGTGATGCTGCTCGGCGAAGTAATGTTTCACGATGCGATCCTCCAGGCTGTGGAAGCTGATGACGCCTACCCTTCCGCCCTTTTTGAGTAGCTTGGGGAGTAACGGCATCACTTCTTCAACCTGGTGGAGCTCATCGTTGATCGCAATGCGAATTGCCTGAAAGGTGCGTGTTGCTGGGTGGGTTTTTTTCCACTTGCCAACATGTGCGTGCTTTATTACCTCTGCAAGTTCTCCTGTGGTATGAATAGGCCGAGCAGCGATGATCGCATCGGTGTACCGACGTGCGGCTCCTAGCGGTTCCTCGCCATATTCGTGTATGAGCCGGATTAAGTCATTGCGATTAGCAGTGTTGACTAACGCTTCTGCATTTTGTGCTTGGCGTATATCCATTCTCATATCGAGTGGACCATTCATTGTAAAGGAAAATCCTCGCTCGGGTAAATCGAGCTGTGGTGATGACACCCCCAAGTCAAGTAAAATCAAATTGTAGCTTCTCCCGTCCTGTACGAGCTTTTTTACGGCATTGACAAAGTCGGTATGGAGCAACTGTGTTCCCTTTTCAGCGAACTCGGTCAAGTGGCGATGAGCCATCTCGTCCCGATCAACCAAGGTTGAATCAGTGTAGTTTGTGGTCTGTTCAAGAATTGCCCGTGCGTGTCCTCCATACCCCGCCGTCAGATCGAGATAACTCTCGCCTGATTGGGGCTGTAGTAGCGCAACGACTTGTTCAAGAAGAACCGGAACATGAAGTGGTGGATGTTCTTTGATACTCATACGTCCCCACTATACCACAGGGTGGTTTTCATGGAGGCGCTTCGAGATCACCAAACTGGTAGCAAACCAAAATTTTTGTTTTTTTGGTGTGTTTGTTTTTGATAAGTTGTCGAACGAAGCCGAAGGAGAATTCTAGAAGAACCCATACCTAATTTTATCGTTCATTGAGAGACTTATGTGTGAGGTGGAGTTTTTTTGGGAGGTGTTGTGTTAGAGGAAGGTACATTCAGCTATTTTCATGTGGGCTGATATTCCACTGGCTCACTACCAGATTGTTGATCTCGAGGATATCGTTTACTTGTTAAGGAACTGTCTTATATCAGGATGGTACACTAAGCTAATTTGTCGGGCGAGCCGAGGCGCCAATATGCCCCTACTCTCACGGCGACGATGTCACGAGTAATACTCGCGTAATCTAGTAGGTGCTGCTCGAGTGTGACACGACCTTGTTTTTGGTCGAGCGCTTGAGCTATCTTGCCCCTACGGAACCGAACGTTCAGATCAGCAAGCTCTTCGTCGAAGATGTTCTTGCCTGCAAGAGCTGGTTCAACTTCCCTATCCCAGACTTGCTGAGGATACATATGGAGGTATTCGCCAAACCCTCGAGTTACAACTACGCCACTGGCAAACTCTGCACGAAGCTCTGTCGGTATCGTCAATCGACGCTTGTCGTCAAGCTTTCGTTCAAAGTAATCCATTGTTTCTTGTAGTTATGCCCCTCTGGAAGCGTTAACGGTTAGATTTTAATGTGTTTTGTTGTGGTGTTTGTGTTCTGGTCTGTCCCTAGAGACATTCCTTCTTTTCCACTGCACTCATCATACAACCCACAATTACCCACACGCAAGCCTATTTTTGACATTCTTTATCATTGTGGTTACGTTTATCCACAGATTTGTGGATAAGTCAAATTGCTATCAGATACAAAAAATACCACTTCCCTGTTACGAGACGTGGTATTTTTAGCTATACTTCGCTAACTAACAATTATTTATGCAACTGTAACGCGAGCCAGGCTCCAAAGAGGAGAATGTAAACGCCAGTCGTAATAAATGACGCTTTACCGATAGGACGCTCGGTTATTTTGCTTGATACGGCGATGTGCTTCATGGGTGTTTTCATGATAATTCTATTGTATCATGCTTGTGCTTTATTGTCAATGTTTGCCTTGTGACGCGCGTTCGTATACTGCCGTGCCATGTGTGTCTGCCTCTTGTAGGCCAATTCGACGAGCGCGTCACTTACCGCTGTCGCGTTGTGGCGAATCAACGAGCGCGTGACTGGCAACGCATGCTCACTTGCTTTACGTTGTGCCATCGCACCGATGAAACTTCCGCCCACGGCTTTGTACGGCCGCTTCGCAAGCGTCTTCTCGTCTACTTTCACCAAGTACGCGTCCTCTTGTTCATATCGCTTCAGGAGCGCCTTCGAAGGCACCTGCGCGTTATACATGACGGCATCAAGAAAGTTTCCGCCACCAAATCGCTCAATCTCACCTGCATGCTCAGATACGGTGAATCCATCTGTCTGCCCCTGTTTCGTCACAAGGTTACAGACATACGCGACAGTCGCACTCGTGCGCCGAAGCGCATCACCGATACCGTCGATGACCAGCAGTGGGCCAAGTGAGGTATAGAGGTCGCCAGGTGCAATCACAACCAAATCTGCCTGCTCGATGGCAGCAATCGCCATCGGATTAGCTGTCGGTTTTGGCTCAAGACTCAACTTCGCCTTGCGGGGATTTCGTTTGAA
>Ga0302273_1001002_pt1 | contig 12116 bp, 10 predicted proteins | sample III_Bog_N1_3_FD_198774 | JGI IMG/M metagenome (GOLD analysis project Ga0302273, IMG submission 198774) | Peat permafrost microbial communities from Stordalen Mire near Abisko, Sweden - III_Bog_N1_3 | ecosystem: Environmental > Terrestrial > Soil > Wetlands > Peat | place: Sweden: Abisko... | reverse complement strand
TTCCAGCGCATGCAAAGTTCCCATCACATTGGTGGCATAGGTGCCTACGGGATCGCGGTAGCTCTCCCGCACAATGGGCTGTGCGGCCAGGTGAAAAACCGCTTCGGGTTTGCAGGTATCCATCAGGTTTTTAAGCGCGGTAAGATCTCTCACATCCCCGATGACGGAGTGCATATCGCTTTGTATACCAAGCTGCGTGAACAGATTCGGCTGTGTGTTTGGCGCAAGCGCAAAGCCTGTCACCTCGGCGCCTTGCAAAAGCAGCAAAAGTGAAAGCCAGCTTCCTTTAAACCCTGTATGCCCAGTGATGAGTACCCGTTTACCCGTCCAAAACCCAGCCATTACCAAACCCTCCAGGGCGCATTGCCACCTTGCCAAAGTTGCTCAAGCTTTTGCAGGTCGCGTTGCGTGTCCATGCATTGCCAAAACCCGTTATGGCGGTATGCCATCAGTTGCCCCTTGCGGGCACACTGCTCCAGAGGTTCTTTTTCAAACACGGTGGTATCGTCCTTGATCATGTCAAAGATTGCGGGTTCCATAACCATGAAGCCGCCGTTGATAATGCTGCCTTCATCGTCGTGCTTTTCACGGAACGCGGATATGTGGTCGTCTGCGTCAACATCCAGCACGCCAAAGCGCTGCCCAAGGTTGATGGCGGTGATTGTCGCGATTTTGCCGTGGTTTTGGTGAAATGAAATCAACTTGCCGATGTCAATATCGGCCACGCCATCTCCATAGGTCAGGCAAAATGTTTCATTGTTCACATATCTTGCGATGCGTTTCACACGCCCACCGGTCATCGTGTTAAGTTGCGTATCCACCAGTGTAACGCGCCATGGCTCGGCACAGTTGTTGTGAACCTGCATTTCGTTGCCGGCGGAAAAATCAAACGTGATATCAGAGCAGTGGAGATAATAGTCGGCAAAAAACTCCTTGATCACATGCTGCTTATAGCCACAGCAAATAATAAATTCATTAATGCCGTAGTAGGAATAGATTTTCATGATATGCCAAAGGATAGGCATTCCGCCAATTTCGATCATGGGTTTGGGCTTGAGGTAACTTTCCTCTGAAATACGAGTGCCAAACCCACCGGCCAGAATGACTGCTTTCATTTTCTACCTCCCCTATCTTCATTCGCAGATTGCTGTATTTGGTTGCCATATCCTGTTCATCCAACAAGAGTCCAAGGCTTTGATGGGTGATACCACAATGCGATCTTTTGGCTACGCAGGACCATACACCCTAACGAAATCTCTCGGAATGCCTTATACGCCGACTGTCGACCCGAAAACAGTCACGCGGATACGGATAGCAACTGCTTGGGTTGCTCTGTTGCTACATTTCGCCAAGTTTGAGAATCAGGTAATCACCCTTGTCCACAATGCAACCATTTTCAGGCCATGCAGGCATAAGAAACGCTTCCATATAGGTTTCGTTTCGAAGCGTATCGCCTGATATCGCGGTAAAATCGAACCCAAGTCTTCTAAAATACTTGACAAGATCGCTACTGTCACCCCATGCCCAAGTGCTCCATGCAATATAGGAGCGCCCCGATGTCTCCTGAATGGGGATCTCCGATAGATTTTCCAGATGAATGAAGTTTCGCAAACGGTTGACCAACAAAACCGTCGGCTCATCCGTAACGATGGTGTTATGCCAGAATTCTCCCCCCATGTTGGTGTTATAGTTGCCAACAAACAGAATGGGTTTGGATGTGTCAAAATCCCTTTGCAGCGAATAACCCATTTGATAAATAGCCTGCTGCTCGTTCTCAGAGCGCTGGTTTTCTACTGAAAACCAATGGTTGATATCGTTGGACTGATAAAAAATCGCGAAAATAACCATCCCCACAAGCAAATATCGCTTGATCCCCCCCGACTGCTCGATTGCCAATTGCACAAGAATCAGTCCTGTAAACGCCACAAAGAAGGCGCAGACAAACTGAATGCGGTATGGCGATGGCATGCCCTGAAGGATACTGATGACCCCCAACGAAAAAAACAGTCCAGAATACAGAAGCGCAATATAGATTTTTTTGTATTTAACCGTATCGGCAATGAAAAAAATGAAAAGGGTGATCATGGAGATGACCAGAATGGCAATGGGCAGGTAGACGATGGATTTGATGATATAATTGTACAAGAAGCCCCAGACAATATCTTTCAGGCATTGGAGCATTCCATGATCAAACCACAGGATACTGGTTGCTGCGTTCATGGAAGGTTTAATCTGGAAAATGGTCAGAATAGAAGCGGACACCGCCGCTTCGAGCAAAATACCCATCAAAAGCGGCAACGCGTACTGAAACCCAGCATTAAACAATGTGGGTAGACTGTTCACTTTGCCCGTATTTGTGCGGATTTGCATAAGTAATAATGCAAAGACCAAAAATAGATAAACAGCGATGAGCGATTCGTACAGGGAGGTAACAAACATCAGAAGCACACTTGCAATCAGCTGGTTTTTCAGCATAAAATGCCCGTTGCTTTGATGGATACGGTAGAGCGCAAAGGCAATCAAAACCGTACCGATTGCCAGGAAATACGGTAAAAGCATATAAGAGAATGCATCCGATAGAAGCGGATACGAGATCAGCAGGCAACAAAACGCCGTGCAAGACGCGATGGATAGTTTCTGATGGGTTGCCTTTCGGAAAACGGCGCAAACGAGGGTAACGCCGAAAATGAAGATAAGGATGGCCAATGCTGCATCAAAGAAAGGATATCCTTTGATCAAATTCAACATCCGCGCAAGAAGTGGCCATGTGAATCGCCCCTGAGCCAGCAATTCTCCCATCGCATAACGTTCGCTAGACAAATCATCCGCACTGATTGGGAAAGTGGTAATGTACAGTCCATAGCTGAGCAGCCCGACAATGATCAGCGACCAGCGAAACAACCTGTCATGAAAAAGCTCCAGCATACAGTCGCTCAACCGCCCTGTACCTTCCGGTTTTTCAGGAGGAGGTTGTTGCATCTCTCCTTGTTTGGGCAACACCAACATAGGTTACACCTCAATCGCGGTGGGGATTTTCATGGCTTGAATGAAAAATATTATAATGATGTAATGCATATCATTGTTATTATACTGGTTGGGTTAGGCAGTGTCAATATCCGATCGCGCTTTCCATAGATCGATAAAGAAAAACGGCGATCCTGCCCTCAGGTATGCGCCACATTGAGCGTGCATCAAGCTGCATATTATCGACTGTTTTCAGCTCCACATACGATTCATTTGAAACACTTGACGCCAATCGTATATTAGACTTTCATAGAGCAAACGAATAAGAATGAGGGAATCAGCCCTCAAGACGGTATCCCACAATGCGACAATGAAGAAAGGAACCAAGCGATGTGCGTCCCGTGAGCCAGTGCAAATACACCAAAAGCATTAGGGCAACACCGCACAGAGAAAAAGCAGAGTAACGGTCGAACAGAGGATAAAATAAGAACATGAACAAGCAGGTTACAGGATCAGTGTTGACAGACGAACCGGGGCAGGCAACAACCTGTAAGTAAGAGTTCCTCCAGCAGATTGATTGCATCATCCCGTGGGGAGAGTGGAAAGGGATCATAGCGCCTTACTACGATTAGGGAGAGCGCGGTAACAAGCCCTTCGATCTCGGGCTGATGCTGAGAATCAATCGGGTGCAGGCCGCTATAGACTTTCAAAACTGAGCTCGATTCAAATAGGTTATCATCAACTGTTGGGACAATGATGCGAAAATTCATTCTATAGCATCCTTGGTAGTATGTACGTGGCATTGTGTCGAGCATGTCTTCCTGTTAGCATGGAAGAGGTACTCGAACTCAAAGTCTGTATTGCTGTTACTATTGAGAAAGTACAAATAGGAATACTCTGGCGATTTTTCAGTTCAACGATTCCGTATCAGCGTCGCTTGTATTGCAATAAAATGTTAATTATGGTATAAACAGACTATTGATGCTTCTTATATAGTCTAAATCATACAGGGGTGATTCCTATGGATTTCTACGCTCATTCAGCCAATGCAAGCGGAGAATCACAAACACTGGCAGCGCACCTTCAGGGTGTTTCTGCGCTTGCCGCCCAGTTTGCGCTTGCCTTTGGCGCACAGGAGGCAGGGCGTACTCTCGGGCTACTTCACGATCTGGGTAAAAACGATTCTCTGTTTCAGGGTGTTTTAACGCATACACGCTGCCACGTCAACCACTGGGCAGCCGGCGCAACCGTGGCTATGAATGTATACGAACGTCTTGAAGAACAGTCGCTTTTGCTGGCCAACGTGCTCTATGCGCACCACGGCGAACTGGGTATGTGCCCAAACCTGCGCAACCTGTTAAAAAAGCAATTGGAAGGCAAGGGCGATCCGCTGGACGAAGAGGGAAACACGCTGACCCTTTTTGGGCAGGCACGCCTGATACAAGCCATGCGGGATCAGCAGCTGCAGTTAAGGCCAGTGCCCGCAAACCGGATGTCCGAAAACAATGACGCTGATATACAGTGGATGCTGTGGGAGCGATTGCTGCTGTCTGCATTGGTCGACGCAGACTATTGCGATACCGCCCGACATTATGGGCAACCCTTTACCGAGACGGCGCTAAATGTGGCGGCTGCGCTGGCCGCGCTGGAAGCGAAGCACGAAAGTCTGCGTCAGGGCTCCAAAGCGGCGACGGAGCTTAATATTCTGCGTGAGCAGCTTTTTAACGATTGCTGCGTGGCGGCGGTTCGTCCCCAGGGACTGTACACGCTCACCGCCCCCACGGGGATGGGCAAAACCTTGTCACTTATGGCTTTTGCGCTCAAGCACGCGCAGCAACATCATCTGCGGCGCATCATCGTGACTTTGCCCTACCTATCGCTTATGCAGCAGAATGTGACCGTCTACCGCGAAATTATCCCGGAGCTATTGGAAAGCCACAGTATGGCAAAAATAACCGACGATACGCGCCTGTTGGCAGAACGCTGGGATGCGCCGCTGATCGTGACAACTTCCGTCCAGTTTTTTGAGGCACTTTTTAAAAGCCGCGCACCCGATTGCCGAAAGTTACATCAACTGGCGCAAAGCGTGATCGTGTTTGATGAGGCGCAAACACTGCCAAGTCAGTTGCTGCCTCCAACGCTCACGTCGCTGAAGGCGCTTTGTGACCTTGCGGGCTGCACTGTGGTGTTTTCCACGGCAACGCAACCCAGCTATGATGGGCTGACCAACGTAAACTGGCAAGCCGATGAGATTGTTCAAAACGTACCTGCGCTTTATCAGGCGACGCGGCGCGTGACCTACCACTGGCGCGTAGATAAACCCACCGCCCTAAGCGAACTGGCAACCGAAATCGCCGAGCACACGCAATGTCTGGTGATCGTCAACCTTCGCAAACATGCCAGACAGCTTGCACAGCTGCTCTGTCCGCTTGTGGATGCTGACGCGTTGTTTTACCTGACCACCGACCTTTGCCCCGAGCACCGCACCTTTGTGCTCGCGGCCATACGCAAGCGGCTTGCTGATGGGCTACCCTGCACCCTTGTGGCAACGCAGTGCGTGGAGGCCGGCGTAGATCTAGACTTCCCCGTGTTGTACCGGGCTCTAGCTCCTTTAGAGAGTATTATTCAGGCGGCGGGGCGCTGCAATCGCAACGGCGCGGCGCCTGATGGACAGGTGACCGTATTCGTGCCCGAATGCGACGGCGCGCTGTACCCCGACGACTGGTACCAGTGGCAGGCGGACTGCGTAAAAATGCTCCTGGCGAAAGGGCCGATCGATCCGCAGGATACCGCGCAGATCAAAGCTTATTTTGATCTGTGCTATCTTCAGGGCGCACCGGAAAAGGCAGCGCTCGCCCAAGCCATACAAGCGCGGGATTTTGGCACTGTTGCGCGGGAATACAAGCTCATTGATGACGACCAATACCACGTGGTGGTACCGTACGGAGCATTGCCGGTTGCGATTGAAGATGTGTTGGGCGGAGGCTTAAGCCCCAAGCTGATGCGCACTTTACAGCCTTACACCGTTTCCACCTATGACCGGAAGGTGTTGGATGCCTGTGAAGTACTACCATTACGTATACCGCAAGGGAAGCCAACCAAAGAGGGCAGCCGATGGTACTGGCTCGATCGCACCCACTGTTACGATACCGAGCGCTTCGGGCTAAAAAGCCCCGATGAGCTTGATGTTTTCATCCAATAAGCAAAAGAAAGGAGGAGCCTATGAACAATCCAATCACCATAGAGGTCTGGGGACCTTTCGCCTGCTGGACACGGCCGGATTGCAAGGTGGAACGCCTGACCTATGCCGTGCCCACACCCAGCGGCATACGCGGCGTCCTGAGCGCGATTTACTCCAAACCAGCGGAGTTCTACTGGCAGATAGAGCGCATCGAGGTGCTCAAACCCATCCGCTACATCAGCTTCAAGTGCAACGAAGTGAAAACCAAGGCAGGTCGCAACACCATACTCGTGGAGGAAGACCGCACCCAGCGCCAGACCGTAGCCCTTCAGGATGTGCGTTACCGCGTTACCGCCAGCATCATCAAACGGGAGGGCTTTGGCGGCACCGAGGCGCAACTGCTGGAGCAATTCAGGCGGCGCGTCGAAGGGGGCAAGTGTTACTTTCAGCCATCGATGGGGCTCAGGCAGTTTCCGGCCTACTTCGAGTGGGGTTCAAGCGAGAAACCACCCATTGCGCTTGATCTTGACCTTGGCTACATGGTTTATGATGTGTTCGATCTGCATAAGTGGAAAATCACCAAAAAGGCGGAGCCTGCCGTCAGCCTTTTCCATGCGCTGCTCACGCAGGGTGTGCTGGATGTGCCCCCTTATGATAGCGAACTGGTGCTCAAGGGAGGTGCTCAGGATGCTCAATGAGCTGTACCGGTATGCCGTGAGCCATGGTTTAACGGCGCGGGTAGGCTACAAGGAGCGCAAGGTAAAGGCTTACCTCAACTTCATCGAGGGTAGCCCGCTGCCCCTCCTGTCACCTGCCATTCAAACCACAACCTATGCTCCCGATGTGGGCGGCAAGGCCAACAGCAATAATAAGTGCAACCCATTGGTGGAAAAAGCTTCCTATGTGCTCAACATCATAGATCCTGGAGACGCGAAAGCGAAAACCAACACTCCTGTTAAGCATGCATACTACCTTTCCATGCTGGAGAGCGCAGCCCGCTGCGAGCCTCGCCTCGCCCTCTGCCACGCGGCGCTTTCCGATGAAAATACCCTTTCGCAGCTTAGAGAAATGCTGGCGGCGGCCAAATTCAACTTCAAAGATCCGATTGGTTTGATGGCAACCGGTGTTCCACTGGAAAAGAGCGAAGCGTTGTTTGACTGGTGGGATAGCTTTCGCCTCACCCTTGAGGACAAGCCACGCTCCGCCATGCGCTGTCTGGTAACAGGCAAACCGACGGAGCCATTGGCAACCGTACCTAAAATATCAGGGTTGAGAAGCGTGGGCGGGCATACTTCGGGGGATGCGCTGCTCTGCTTTGATAAGGACGCGTTTACCTCCTACGGATTTGACCAAGGCGAAAACGCCTGTGTATCCGAGGAGGCGATGACGGCGGTCAATGTGGCGCTGGGTAAGCTGATTGCGCAGGCGCCGCGCCTGGCGAACGCAAAGTACGTGTACTTTTACAAGGAACCTGTTGCACCCACTGAAGACCCGATGCCGCTGGTGTTTGGTGATTTTTGGGTGGACGATGTAACAGACGGGCAGGAACCTGCGGCGGAAGCGGAGGAACCTTCCCAAGCGGAGGCAGAGGAAGCCGTAATGGCAGAGGCTGAAGCCACGGCGGAGGGCGAAGAGGCTATTGCTGCAGAAACGGACAATAACCGACTGCTGACCGCTGAACAAAGGCTGCGCGAAGACGAAGCCCGGCTGGCTGCCAAAGCGCTGCTGCAAAGCCTGCGCCATGGGGAACGGCCGGAGCTGCTCCAAAACCGCTACTACATCATGCCCCTTTCGGGGGCAGGTGGGCGCATCATGGTGCGCGGCTGGATGGAGGGTGATTTTGAGAGCCTGTGCGAGAACATCAACCGTTGGTTTGATGATCTGCAACTCACAACGCCTTATGGGAAGGGCACTACACGGGCTCCAAAGCTGTTTGCGCTGTGCATCCGGCTGCTCAAGCCCCAAAAAGGCGGCAGAAAAGTTGGCGAGCGTATCGATGATGAACTGTCTGCCATTGTGCCGAGACTGATGTACGCCATCATCAACAATACCCAGCTGCCCGATACCGTCGCCTCGCGCGCACTCACCTACATCCGATCCCAATTGCTCGCCGCTGCCGAGGAGGATTCCAAGCAGGAGCGCACTATGGATTCGCTGGCCTGCGAACTGCTCAAGGCATGGCTAAACCGAAGCATCCGTGCTAAAGGAGGAACCGCATTTATGGAAAAGGAACTGACCCCAACCTATCAGGGAATCGCCTATCAGCTTGGCAGGCTGATGGCTGTGTACGCCGCCATTCAGACCGATGCGCTGGGCAGCGATCTGGGCGCGGGCGTATTACAGCGCTACTATGCCTCTGCCAGTGCAAGCCCTGCGCTGGTGATTGGCAAGCTTGCGCAGCTTTCACAGCATCACCTGTCCAAGCTATCCAACGGGGGCAGCGTGGGCAAAACCGTGAGGTATTCCAAACTGTTGCAGGAAATCTATTCCAACATTCACCAAACCGTTCCCACAACGCTATCACTGATGCAGCAGAGTGAGTTCGCGCTGGGGTACTATCACCAGCGCGCCGCGCTGTTTGCGCCAAAACCCGTACAGGATGCCGAGGCATCGGATGATACTCCAGACGCGACTGAAGAATAAGGAGGATAACAACATGGCTATTGAAAACCGTTATGAGTTCCTTTTTTACATCCAATGTATCAACGGTAACCCCAATGGGGATCCCGACATGGGCAACGCGCCACGCATTGACCCGCAGGATATGCACGGCTTCATCACCGATGTAGCCATCAAGCGGCGCATCCGTAACTACGTGCAAATTGCATATGCTGGCTGCGATGGCATGGAGATGCTGGTCAAGAGCGCTACCAATATCAATACCGGTATCGCGGTTGCCAAGGAAAAGGCAGGGCTTGCGCTTTCCGCCAAAGGGCGCGATGAGGTGTACAAAGCACGGCAAAAGGCATGTGAGCTCTACTATGATGTGCGTGCCTTCGGCGCGGTAATGTCCACAGGGCCGAATGCCGGACAGGTGCGCGGCCCCGTGCAACTCACCTTCGCACGCTCAGTGGATGCTGTGCTCCCGCTGGATATTGCGATCACCCGTATGGCTAAAGCGGCGGATGTGAAAAACGCCACTACAGCGGAGGATTATCTGAAGAACCAACTGGAACAGGACGAAGACAAGCTTCGCACCATGGGGCGCAAGCAGCTGATCCCATACGGCCTGTACGAGGCACGGGGCTTTATCAGCGCCAACCTCGCTAACGAAACCGGCTTTGACGAGGAAGACCTCGCCATTCTATGGGAAGCGATCCTGAACATGTATGAGCATGACCGTTCCGCCAGCAAGGGGGAAATGGCCGTGGTGACGCCGTTGATCCTGTTCCGCCATGTGGGAACGGATAGCGATGCCGAGCAGCGCAAACGTCAGGCGATGTTGGGCTGCGCCCCCGCGCATAAGCTGTTTGAGTTAGTGCATGTCGCCAAAAAGGCGGAGGTAGAGTATCCGCGCAACTATCACGATTATGCGTGTTCCATCGACCTTGATAAGCGACCTGCCGGCGTGGATATCGGGTTTCTTACCGCTCCGGGCGCGCAGGTTGCCTGGAATGCACTCCCTGCGGATACCGATCTGTTTGTATGAGCGACAGCATTCCGCTTTCGTACATCTCGCAATATGATTACTGCCCTCGCCGTGCCGGCTTGCTGCTTTTGGAGCAGGCCTGGCAGGAGAACGAGTATACCGCATCGGGACGTGCCCAGCATGAGCACGTCCACGATGCGCATGTGGAGCGACGGGGAGACCTGATTACCTTGCTGGATTACCCTGTCGCGTCCGAGAAAATGGGGATTGCGGGAAAATGCGACTGTCTGGAGGCAACGCGCTGCGAAAGCGGCATAGCGTTACCCTGCGCGGAAGGGTTATATCAAATCTACCCCATTGAGTACAAGCACGGCGTGGTACGTGACGAGCGGGAGTATCAGTTGCAGCTTTGTGCACAGGCAATGTGTCTGGAGGAAATGTATGGGGGTAGCATTGGGCAGGGCGCACTGTTTTACACGGATGCCCATCGCAGGCAGACGGTCGAATTGAACGGGGAACTTCGCGCCGAGGTGGTAAGCACTGCGCAGGCATTGCAGACAATGCTGGAAACGCACCATATGCCACACGCACAGTACAGTGTCAAGTGTAAAAAATGCTCGCTGCTTGAGCTGTGCTCCCCAAAGCTGCTCTCGAGTGGCAATGCCTATTGCGCGCAGCTGTACAAAGCCATGGAGGACGACGAATGAAAAAATTGCTGAACACGCTGTATGTGCTCACGCCATCCTCCTATTTGCATTGCAGCAATGAGGCGGTGGTGGTAGAAGTTGGCGGGGAAGAAAAGGTGCGCATACCCGCGCATACGCTGGAGAGCATCCTCTGCTTCGGCATGATGACCGTATCCACGCCTCTGATGGAGTTCTGCTCCGAAAGGGGGATCTCTCTATCGTTTTTATCAGAGCAAGGAAGGTTCTGGGCTCAGGTACACGGTAAACTCAGCGGGAATGTGCTGCTGCGCAGGCAACAGCATGCTGCACTGGAGGATCGGCAGCAATCGCTTACTTTGGCGCGCGGCTTTCTGCTGGGCAAGCTGGCCAACAGCCGAACCACCCTGCTACGCAGCAGGCGGGAACAAAGCGACGAGCCTGTGCGCCAACGGCTGGCAGCGGCAGCCGCCCAACAGACCGCATTAGCCAAAGAGATGCAGCAAACCGTTTCGATTGAGGCGCTGCGAGGGTTGGAGGGTGCAGCCGCGAGCGGGTATTTCAGCGTTTTCGATGATATGGTACTCACAGACGACCCCTTCTGGCGCTTTGACACGCGCTCGCGCCGCCCTGCGGAGAATGCGATGAACGCGCTGTTATCCTTCACCTATGCGCTCTTACGCAATGACATGGTCAGCGCCTTGAGTTCCGTAGGGTTTGACCCTGCCGTCGGCTATCTGCACGCGTTGCGGCCAGGTCGCCCCGCGCTGGCGTTGGATATGATGGAGGAGCTGCGAAGCCCGCTATGTGACCGTTTCGTGCTCACACTGATCAACCGCAAGCAGTTGGGCAAGCAGGATTTTGATAATCACGCCACCGAGTTTCTGCTTACGGACAAGGCTCGAAAAATTGTGTTGACCGAGTGGCAGACACGCAAGCATGAAACCATCGAGCACCCGTTTTTGCATGAGCAGATCCCGATCGGCCTGATTCCGTTTCTACAGGCCAAACTGTTAGCGCACACCTTTCGAGGGGATGTTGACTGTTATCCGCCTTTCCACTGGAGGTAATCCGAATGATGATCGTACTTTCCTACGATGTTTCTACCACAGACGAGGGTGGCGCGCGGCGGTTACACCGCGTGGCGAAGCTGTGCGAGCGCTATGGTGTTCGTGTGCAGAACTCAGTTTTCGAGCTGTTGATCGACCCTGCGCAACTGGTAACGCTCAAGGCGGCGCTACAATCCGAAATCAACGAACAGCAAGACTCAGTCAGGCTTTATCAGCTTGGCGCAAACTGGAAAGGACGGGTAGAGCAGTTGGGCAAGCCCCAGCGTATTGAGCAGGAATCTCCCCTGATTTTGTGATTGAGTGTCGATTCGGCTTTCTGCGCGAACCCCAATCACACATCAAAACGCGGGAGGTTCGCGCACAAGATTGTGTTCACCACCCAAATTTATCACAAGATGTTGTGCATCCAAAAAACCAATGTTACCAGTGAAACAAAAAACGAGTTAACCTTGGTAAAATGATATGAAAGAACATTCAATTTTTGTATCATTTTGCTGTCGCCCCCCACGCGGGGGCGGGAATTGAAACGTTGCAGTGCGCGCCTCGTGCTTCCCCAGCTTCCGTCGCCCCCCACGCGGGGGCGGGAATTGAAACTTGTTCCACCCTGTTCACCTCGCTTTCAACCTTGCGTCGCCCCCCACGCGGGGGCG
>Ga0302273_1000996_pt1 | contig 12166 bp, 1 predicted proteins | sample III_Bog_N1_3_FD_198774 | JGI IMG/M metagenome (GOLD analysis project Ga0302273, IMG submission 198774) | Peat permafrost microbial communities from Stordalen Mire near Abisko, Sweden - III_Bog_N1_3 | ecosystem: Environmental > Terrestrial > Soil > Wetlands > Peat | place: Sweden: Abisko... | reverse complement strand
AGTTCCACGAGCCATCCTGGTTGAGTGAAATCGCTTAAGGTATAAGAACCGAAGGATCGTCGATAGGTAGTGGGCGTATTGGTAAACTGAACCCCCACAACAGGTGAATACAAAGAAGATATGGCTCCTGAAGAGATTTTTCCCGCCAATACTTGTCGTAGAGCCTTGTGATCATTATTGGCATATCGCCAGAGATAATATTGCTGTTTTTCAGTAATAGGAGTATTATTATTGTAATTGAGCGTTACGTTCGTTTCTCCGCCCGCCAGTACAGAACCAAGCGTTAATGTAAGCCGGGTATCTGTGCCTCCTTGTACCTCCTGTGAAGAGATAACAGACCAATCGGCCATACCGAAATGGAACAATGGATAGCTCCGCTGTATGGTTGTATCCGCTTTTATTTCCCCTTTAAGCTGGCTGATGTTCTTACGCATTTGTTCTTGCCTCATTTCTCGAATGATAGGCAGTTCAATCTTTGTGTTCAAGGTCACTGACATACTTCGGAAATTAAAGCTACACTGCAACCCAAATATTTCTCCAAAATAACTTGATTTCAAGTACAGATCGGTTTCTGTCCGAATCATATCACCTGATTTGATCTCAAAGGCTTTTTGCTGGTAATCAATACGATTATGTAAATAGTCAACAAGATAATCGGACTTTTGGTTGATAAAAAACCCGGAAATCGAATCAGATCCAGACGAAAAAGTGTTTTTAATCTTCAAAAAATCGAAAACACCGGAAATTGGCAAATAAACCACTTCATCTCGGACAATTGCAGGAATGTCAACACCGCCGATATTGGGAACAGTAAAAAAAACTGTTATTTCTTCGTATTCGGTTTCATCCTGAGCATAACTGAATACAGGAAAAAACATAAAAATAAACAGGAATAATGCTACAAAATAATGGATGGCAACATTTTGCATGCACCTTTTTGAAGCGGGAATTGTGCAAACATTTTTTTTTGTCATCTGATCTTATTCTACTTTGAATTTCTACAGGTTTATTGCTGAATGAAGGTCACGGTAAAGGTACCGCTATAGTCTCCTTCCGGATTGTCCATGAGCGAACGAACAAACAAAATTCCGCCTATTTTCACATCGATTTTCTCACTATTGGGAATAGTAAAAGGAGACAATGGATAGGAATCACCTATCTGCATAATCATTTTCTTTCCATTACTACTCCAAAGTTCAGCATTTGGTCCGTTTACAATAGTGACAAGTGTGCCGGGTATACCCTTCACTTCAAAAAGTGCCGGAGTAATTGTCGAAAAAAAAGTGGGCAGTATTATACTCCCGGTAACTGTTCGCCCGCCATTAGCATATACAATCACTTCGCCGTTATTCCCATTCTGAATAAAAGAGCCAAAGCTCAGATGCTGAAAAGTATCGACATTAACCATGATAGGTTTAGGGGGATGTTCCTGTGCATCAGCCAAATTACAATGTAAGATGCAGATAAAAAAACAAAATGGCATTACCAGCCTTTTGAAAAGTAGGCCTTGAATTTGTCTATTCATAATCTTTTCGGATAAGTATTTTTTCTGCTTGCTTTCTTTTTCCCTCAATTAGGGTGACTAAATAAACTCCACTGCTTACGTTGGCATTGATTTCTACCGTTTCCTTCCCAAAAACCTCTTTTTGAAGCATAATCTGTCCCAACATATTCGTTACTATTATTTTTCCTTTCGAGTTGACTGGGAGGTTTACGTTAACAAATAAGTGGTTGGCATTCCGAGTCATTGTAAACATTTTTTCGTTGTCCACAAGTGGGTTCGTAATTTCTGAAAGGGAGAAAACCAATAAAAAACGTTGATTGTATTCTCCTGCTTTCAGATAAAAAGGATATTCGGGGTAATGTTCCAAATCCTGAAGAATATTTTTTTCGTTATCTAACAGGTAGATATGCAAGTTGGATGGCAATCTGCTTATATCTTTTGCATCAAAATTTATCCACCCATCACTAAACGTAGTTATGCCTAATGGAATTTTTGTTATGCTATCTATAGGTTCAGGCATTCCATTGATTGATAATTGCGTAATTTCAGTGGAATAGGTATAGATGTTGGGAATAAGAAGATCCGTATTCATTAACTTCAACGCATCTCTTTCCTTATCATAAGACGAAGTGGTCGATTTATCAAAGTAAATAACTGTGGCATCTTCTATCGCATTTTTTGTTTTAAAATTAGCAGTAAATCGAAGAATTGCGCGGTCGTCAATAGTTGCATTCTTAAATGTAGGATAAAGATTGTTAATCCGAACTGAATTAGTAACATCAAGAGTTGTACTAACCGGGAAAATTCCATCGGTCACATGCACAAAAAATCCCTGCATCGATGCAATAATATTATTGGCATCACCAGTTGAAACTCCACTAATATAACTGGTATAGAATCCAGTGTACTGATCTGTATTTCCGGAATTGAAAAAATAGATAGCATCATCGATTTTATTTTTTCCCCATCCGGATGCATTCCAATCAATTGGGGAAGGATATGGATTGCCCACCAAATTAAATCCTTTGGTATAAGTTTGATTATTGTTAGATAGTACAATACTCAAAGATCTATTGTTAACAGTCCCTGTAATACCGACCGTTTTTTCGGAGGCTACCGTGCCAAAATTTACTGCATAACCTTCCATCGGATTGAGCGTGCCAGTTGTATAAGCAGTCCAACCCGACATAGCAGTACCTGTCAGAGACAAATGGTTTTCGTCGTACCTGTAAAAAGTTGGGAATGAAGCACTCAAATCCATAAAACCGGCGAATTGATTAACCGTCGCAGACTGAAAAGGAGAACTGAAATATTTGTACCCAAAAGCCGAAGGGAGATAGCGTTGCATGGTTACGTTACCTAATACATCACCATTCCCAGAACCATCAATCAGAGCGGTTTGTATCGCTGTTGAAACAAGAGTTAAATTTCCGTTTGAATTCACATTTCCGTTTGACGCAAGAACAATTCCGGTAACATTTAACGGCCCAGTCAAAGTGGTTCCTGCCAGATTATTGATGGTCAGGTTCATAATTGTATTGCCAGCAAAAACATTTGCACCAATAGTCTGTGCGGCAGTTCCTTTCATTTCGATTGTCCCAGCCGATGCAGTAAATGTCCCGGCATTCGATATCGCACCGGCAATTTGAAAGGTATTCGAGGTAACGGTAAGCGAGGCATTATTTTCAATGGTTAGGTTTTTCGTTGTTCCAATAGCTCCCGAAGATAATGTAGGATAATTAAGTCGTCCATTGGCAATAATGACATTAGTAGTAATAAAAGGAGTTGCATTGCATGCCCAGTTGGCTGGATTGTTCCAATCACCATCAAAAGCACCTGTCCATGAACCATCCGGGTTAACCCTTATCGTTACGGTAAAGTTTGCTCCAACACAACTACCTAGCGAGGCTGATGATGTAGGAGTTACTGTATAGACAACATTGATCGATTCATTGGTCGTATTGGTTAACGTGCCGCTGATGTTTGTTGCATCGGTACCTGATGCTGTTCCTGTGATACCTGCAACCGATGGCGCAGACCAGCTATAAAGCGTCCCTGATGGTACTATATTTCCACTGCCGTCTGTGGGCGATACTGTAAATTGGCTTCCACTGCAGGCCGTGGTATTAATGGATGAAGCTATGTTTGGCTTCGGATAAACCTTTATTGTCACTGTAAAACTGGTCCCTACGCAACTACCTAATATCACGGATGATTTCGGTGTTACTGTATAAGATACATCAATCGCCGAACTGGTCGTATTGGTTAACGTACCGCTGATGTTTGTTGCATCGGTACCTGATGCTGTTCCTGTGATACCTGCAACCGATGGCGCAGACCAGCTATAAAGCGTCCCTAATGGTACTATATTTCCACTACCGTCTGTGGGCGATACTGTAAATTGGCTTCCACTGCAGGTCGTGGTATTTATGGATGAAGCTATGTTTGGAGTTGGGTTGATCGTTACTGTTGTAGTAGCGGTTTGAATTGAACACCCTCCTGTTGCTGCCATCGTATATGTTACGGTATAAATACCGACCGCACTCGTACTTGGGATAATTGCCCCAGATGTGCCATCAATAGTTAATCCTGCAGGCGAAGCAGTATATGTTCCTCCAGCGGTACCAGTTCTGGTAACAGACTGAGCTGTGGCTACCGATTTGCAGAATGGCGATCCTGCATAACTAATTGTTGCTACCAGCAAAGGTGTTGCGATTACCGTAAACGTTGATGGGTTATTTAGTTTGGTACCACAATTAAATGGGTCTAAGGTATATGCATAAATATAAAATGTTGTATTTGCTATGAGTGCAGTCGATGTTAAGTTAATGATTCCATTATTTCCATCAACAGCATTTCCAACATTAGAATCATTAGAATTCAACCTAAGCTGGTATCTTACGTCTTTTTCCGAATTATTGACAGTAATAGTAGCTGTATTTCCATTGCAAACAGCAGTCGGAAAAGAGATAGATGGAATTGTAGCAGAAGGTTGCATTCCCACATCGACAGGGATTGATGCTGTTATAGAAACCCCGGAATTTGTTTCTATAACACTAATTGTATTTCCTGACAAAGCAGTGTTCCAGGTTACTGTACAACTATTCGAAGTTGCACCAGAGGTAATTGTTCCGTTGCCTGAAATCGTCCACGTATAACTATGACCAGCCACCAATGGCGTTGAATAGGTATTTCCGGTTAAACCAGCACAAACTTTTTGATTTCCAGTTATTACCGGAGTAGGAGAAATGCTGGTTGTGACCGACAAACTAGTTGATATAGAACAACCACCGGAGGTAACTTTGGTTAGGCTTATGAGATTTGAACCAGCAATAGATCCCCATGTAACATTGTAAGTCGATGAATTACCGGTTAATGGCGTTCCATTCGAACTCAAAGTCCATGAATATGTAATTGCATCGGCAGGAGTTGTATATGATACAAGTTCACCAGTACCAACACTTATTCTGCCAGTGATTGTGTTGTTAGGGACTGGTTTTACTGTTATGGCTACAGTTGTATTGTAATCGTTAATCCCGGCAATACCAACCAAATCGTTTACATTCGTAATTTTGAAATTAAAAACAGTATTGGTACTTATGGGTTGAACGATACCTGGAGAATTGGATGTCAATACAATAGAAACTGGCGACGAAGCAATGTTCGACAAGGTGGTTGTCACCGAACCTAATCTATACGAAAGTGACCAGGGGGCTGTGCCTGTCAGTGCAACAGTGATTGTTGTGGTGGCAATTCCATCATTACATATAGAAGCTGTCAAAGGGCTGGTGATTGTTGCGGTAGGTAAACCTTCATTACCAATTGTAAACCAATGCGGATTAGCTGATGAGCTTAAACTTATACTGTTATCTGTTCGAACTGTACCAGAGATATCTCCTCCGTCATTTAAAATTTTCCCTCGGTAAACCCATTGAGTACCATTCCATTCTACCAGTCTTATCTTGGTTCTGGTTGCAGCAGAACTTCCTGCATAACCGCTATTTGCATCCCATCTGAGAGTAACATTTGCAGTACTTGCTGAAGATATTCCATTCACCCTCCAGTATTCATTTGAACTTACCTGGTCAATAGGAAGAAGAGTAGACGATCTATTTAAAGAAGGTGAATTTGCTGTCGGATCTCCATTAAAGTATTCAGCTTCCCAGATGCCAGCATCAGCGACGCCCGTCAGAGTAATATTTCCATACCTGGAAGGTGTTCCATTTTTCCCAACAGGGAATGTGAAAGATGAACCTGCTGCGATTTGTTTGCGTAAAGGTCCATTTATAAACGAATTGATGGAACCCCCACTAACTGTTGATGTACTTGAATTAGTAAGTGTAAATGAATTGATGGAGTTGGTTGTAATTGCTCCATTTTGCAGGTATAGCAAATTATCTACCTTAACATTTCCTCCACCTGATATTGTTAGTCCTGAAGGATTATTTATTTTAAAATCGTAAAATTCTTCAGATAGTCCTGAATTTGTTACAGTTAATGTTTGAGAAGAGCTACCTTCAAATGTGGTAAGCCCGGTTCCCGGCACAAATCCGGCAACACTTGTGGAAGTATTATAATCAGTCCAATTACCACTGATGTATTGATTGCTGTTGTTAAGCGTATTGTTAAGTCGTGTACCATTATTAATAGTCAAGTTTCCAACTACTTTTAAATTATCGGCGCTCAAGTATTTAATACCAGTACCTGAAAGGACGAGGTTTTGATACGGTTTGTATAAATTCCCGGGCTTAAGCGGTATCACTGCATCATTCGAACCATATAATTCTACCGTTGTTCCTGGTGAAGCCATGAACCGATCATAGTTAGCTTCAGGGAATAGGAAAATACCGTCTGATGTCGACTGAATCCTGATTGTTCCCTTTCCAACATGTAAAGTATCGGTAATACTTCCAATGTTGTGATGAGAAGTTGCCACCAAATCAAGCGTTCCTTCAATATTTACTGAACTGGCAGAAGCATAGTTAATATCCATTGTAATTACATGCGAGGCCTGAATAAAAACTGGATTCCCACTCGGGCCTGAACCATACGTGGGACTGCCTGATGGATAGATTGACCATTTGGTTCCATCGCTCCAATTACCTGAACCGGTACTGTACAAAAGTGGTTTATTGGTGAAATTTGCTACTTCACCAGCAGTATAGTCACCTCCAAGCAAATCCGAACGTGTGATGGTTAAGGTATGTGTTGAGGTATTTATTACTGTTGTTCCATAATCCGTCCAACCATTGTTTCGATATAAAGCCCCATGGTAATTACTTTCATTTCCGGTTACATCACTTAGACCATACTGATAAATTTGAGTTGAAGATATCAATCCTGAAAATCCGGTTACAGTTGTCTTCCAATAATAATTTAATTGGTCATTTGTCGGAGCATCATCAACCGGATGCGGCTGAGCAACTGAAATAACTTTAACTGCACCTCCGGAAGGTGAAGTAATTGAATAGGTTACAGGCCGGTAATTGCCTTGGGTTCCAACTGGAAAAACAAAGCTGGATACCGATCCCGAAAATTGCTTTTGTACCCCCAAATCGCTTAATACGCCATTCGAAATGATCATGTGACTTGCACTAAAATCGCTAAAAGTCGCATTAACACCCAGCGTAAGTAAATAGTCATCAATATACATTGAACCACCCAACAAACTCAGTTGCCCATTAATAACCATATTATCAACTATATGGGCATTTGCTGCATTATTAATGGTCATATTTCCAAAAATACCGCTACCACTTCCTGATATTTTTTGTTCGATATTGTTAATTAAAACAATACCACCGCCCGGAGTATTAGGACTTGTGTGTATCCCAAAATTGGCAATGTTGCCCAATACCGAAATTGTATTTCCAGCATCAGCCAATGTTCCTAAAATAATTTTTAAATCTTTGTTTACCCGAATGTTGCTGTTCGATCCTAAAGTTATTGCTGGGGTTGTTCCCGAAGTTCCAATGGTAAGATTAGCAAAATTGGTCAAATTGCCAGTAGTTCCTGTTATTTGACCGACACCGGTAAATGTTGTAGTTTGTGTACTTCCAACAGCGCCAGCCTGATATCCTCCCTGATCAATTCCAGTAGTCGAAGTGCGATTGTTGTTAATTAAACTTCCGCCAATAGTAACATCCAATTCATTTGCCTGAAAAAAAGACCCTCCGGTACCATTGCTGTTAATAGTGAGATTGTTGAGTATAGACAGTGGATATACCTGAAGGATAGTGGTTTTGTTATAAGTAGTTCCATCGATCGTTAAATTCCATAGCGCTGCCGAAGAATTCAGTTTAAAAGTTTTGCCTGTTGGAGTATTAGTATCACCAATGGTTAAGGTATGTCCGCCGTGGCTATTATCAACAACCGAACTTTCAGGTGTAATATAAATATCGGCTGTATTCACACTTCCTGAAGTTTCGATAATTAAGTTTCCTCCCGACACATTAAACTGGCTTCCTGAATTCAATATTTCAAACATTCCACGCGTACTGTCAAAGCTTTTCCCCTTTACAGTAATTGTACCTCCCGTTTGGGTAAACCATAATGAACCCAGCGTATTGGCAGTACTTCTTCTGATTTGTCCATCCACATTCAAGGATCCTCCGGATACATTTAATTCCGGATTCCCTGCCGAAGCGTATTCAATATCATTATTTGAACCACTGCCATTTCCTATATTCACTATACCGGAATTCATTACTTCCAGACGTCCTTGTAAAAGTAAATCTCCGGCATTGTTGTTGGCAGCTCCAATGTTGATTGTACCAATGTTTGCAGATAAACATCCGGAAGTTGGAATGGTGAATGCATTGGTCGTAGTGAGGGTAATTGTTAACGGTGTTGATAATCGAAAGGTTCCATTCGTAAGAGTCAAAGCTGCAGCCAATGAGGTATTTAAAGTGAAAGCGTTTACCGTAGCTTCCAATATAGAATTTCGATTGGTCCCTTTGTTTACAGTCAAAATATTAAAGTCGGTTCTGACGGCAGTTGTTCCTTTAATTCCACTGTTACCTGCTCCTGTAAAGGTTACATTGCAGATTTGAGCTGCTCCGGCAATCATATCAAAAGTACCATTGTTGGTGAGGTCGCCGTTGATGGTGAGCGTGTTGGTGGCTGAATTAGCAGCTGCAACATCAAATGTAGCTCCACTCACAATGGTTACATTTCCATTAACTACCACATTTTGAGCCAAGCTACCTCCGTTGGTATATTGCAGATTCCCTTTGTTTACATTGAGATTTCCGTAAATAGTTAAAGTTCGGGAATTCGTTGTATTGTTTAATTGAGTTATACCTGCAGTACTTGTTCCTGATGTATTAATATTCAGGTCTTTAAATACAATCAGATCAGTGTTTGGAAGGGTAATGTTTTTTCCTGAAGCAGGTGATAGAATTAAATTTGGGTAATTGGATATATTAATTGTCGATCCTGTTATATAAGTGGTTGGCAATGTGAAAGCAGTTCCAATACCACTTTCAGTGTAATATTCAACAGTACCACCATTCGACCCCAGAAAACTTCCAAAGTCACCACTTGGAAATACCGCAGTTGCAACTGCCGAACTTATCCGCAATGTTCCTGTACCCGAAACAGACATGTCGGGTAAAGCTCCAAAATTATGACCAGTGTATGTCTGTAAATCTAATGTCGAACCTTGATTGAGTTTTAACCCTCCTACTACTTTACCATTTGCAGATATGGTAACTACATGGTTAATACCAGCTCCGTCACCAATTTCCACTACATCGCCTGCCCCCGGCAAAGTGGTAGATGCTGCCCCTGTATGACTTTCTTTCGACCACGTTGCCGCAGTTCCCCAATCTCCGCTTTGACGACTGTAATAAACTGTGATCGCACCAAAAGCGCTAGGAGTACCGGCAGTGTAATCACCATCAATCAGGTTAATCGAAGGGAAAAGGATTTTCTTATTGATTTTATCAACCTGGGCTGTCGCTCCTTTGGTCCATGTAAAAGGGTTATAAATACCGGTAATATAATTAGCCTCAGTTCCTACAACATCAGAGGCTAAAACATATTGATAAGTATGTGATACTGAAGTAGGTTGTATTCCTGAAAATCCATTGCTTATTACTTTCCAGTAATATTTCATTGCTCCTAAATTGCCTGTATTAACAAAAGGATGGACTAATCCTACCGGTTTAATTGTAATATCGCCCCAATTTACAGGCGCTTGCGAAAATGAAATGGTTGCCGGATGATATGCTCCACCACTACCAAATGGATAAAGCAACGTTCCGATAGCATTAAAACCCCTGGTTAAACCACCATCACTTTGCTGACCGGTGGTTGTTATCATTTTGGTTGTGCCAAAGGTAGTTGGAGTGGTGGTTCCGGTCAAAACATCGTAAATGCCGGAAGATGCTGAAAGTTTCAGATTATAGCGGTTGATATCAAGAATTCCGGTGACTAGCCTTAAGTTACCTGTGACCGATTGGTTCGCGCTAAAAGTGGTAGTTCCGGCAGTTTTATTTATGGTAAGGTTGCCAAAAATACCCGATCCTGAACCGCCAATTGTTTGGGCAACAGTACCATTTAAAATAATACTTCCATTGGCTTGACTGGCATGAGTTCCGCTATTGGTAATATTTCCGGCAACCGAAACCGAAAATCCCTGGTCATTCAAAAAACATGAATTGTTTATAGTTAAATTTCCTAAAACTGCGAGATTGTTCGAAATCGTGGTATTGCTCAAATTCGAAAGAACAAAATCATGGAGTCCGGTGGTAATGGTTCCTGTATTGGTGAAAACTTGTCCTCCTGTGCCGTTAAAAGTTGTGGTATTATTTCCGGGAGTATAAGTCGCACCTGAAAGTAAATTAAAGTTGTGTCCAACAACCAAATTAACGGTATTTGTATTCAAATTCAAGACAGAATTACTTCCAATACTTAAATCATTCAATATTGTTAAGTTAGGTCCAGGCGTATTCCATTGAATCGACGTAGTGCCACTACCCGTTTTGTTTGTAATGTTAAGGTTATAAAAAGGCACCGTTGAATTGGCTGTATAAGTTGTAGTAGAACTCGGAAGATTCAAATTAACTGTTCCACCTGTTACCTGATAATTACCTTGTTGCGTCTGTATATCCATGATCTGATAATCAGTCTCGTTAGTAATAAAAAGGTAGTTGCTGAAATTCAAGGTTCCACCCGTCATGGTGAAAACGGTATTTGTATTATTCAGTCCAAGCATTGGTCCGGTCTGGTGCTCTCCCAGCATCCTGAAATTTGCAGTTCCCCCAGTCTGAACATAGCTCATCAAATTTGTACTTCCGGAAGCAACCCATGCCTGCCCAACATCCAGTGTACCTGTTCCTTCAATGCGTATTTCTGGAGTACCCAAAACTCCAAGAACAATACCGGCAGCATCGCCAGTTGAAAAAGACCCTGAACTTATTCTTAGTTTTCCGTACAAAGTTGCAGCTTGGTAACTTGTTCCATTTACTCCACTCACTGTAGTTGATACCGTTGCCCCATTTATCCAAAGGCCAGCCGTCGGAATTAAGTTAAAATCCTGACCTCCTTCCGCGAGTGATGGAATATTAATATTCGCATTGAGTTTTAGGGTACCATAATGAATATACAAGGCTTTTGAATAAGCGCCAATTCCATAACCTTCAGGCCCACCGTTAAAACTACTGAAACCTTGAAAATTAGGTGCATACAATGCAAAATTAGATGTGCTCGATGAGTTGACTTCCAGAATTTTTGTTTGGTCAATGCCTTTTTCCAGAACAACCCGGAAGAAATCGGTCGTTCCGTTACAGGTAAGTGTATTGTCTGTACTTCCCTTGAAATAGACCTGAACATCGCCATAGTTAACACCACCACTGGCTGTTGTAGTCAATAAATAATAAGCATTGTCCAATGGCGAAGGTAATCCGGTAAATCGTACCGTTCCATTATTGGTGAGGTCGCCATTTAAGGTTAAGGTATGAACAGGATATGCTGGTAATGGTAATGTTGAAGCTAAGGCGGGGTTGGGTATTGTATGAGCCGTTGCGAAGTTATTTACCCTAATATTACAACCGGCTCCAACTGCGAAATTCCCATTAACAGACATATTAATAAGATTGTCAGAGGCGGTTGGATTGCCAAAATAGAAGGTAAGTGATCCGGAAGATTGGGTTTCAAGTTCAAAATTTCCATTTAAAACATAATTAATAGGGTTTGTGGCGTTATCCAAGAACACTGCTGTTGCAGCAGTTGTTGAATTAGAGATAATTAAATTATTATAGGTTAACTGTGAGTTACTTATTCTTTTGTTATTAAGATCATAATACTCCACTGTACCACCATTGGAAGCAACAAAACTGGCAAAATTTCCTGATGGAAAAAATTCGGAAGATAATCTGAGTAAACCCTGCCCTGTAACTGTGGTAAAATTATGACTTTTAGTGGTGGTAAGATCCAATGCTCCTCCGAGCCTGATTTCAAGTGAGTTACAACTCTGGCTATCACTCGTAATTTTAACTGTTCGGGCATTTAAGATTACCACATTATCATTAGCATTTGGCACTCCTATGTCGATCCCAAATGAGCCCGATGGATCTTTTGTCCAGGTAGAAGATGTAGACCAATCACCTGATTGATAGGAATAGAATGTTTTTGGAGCAGCGCTTCCAATCGCAAAAT
>Ga0302273_1000990_pt1 | contig 12211 bp, 9 predicted proteins | sample III_Bog_N1_3_FD_198774 | JGI IMG/M metagenome (GOLD analysis project Ga0302273, IMG submission 198774) | Peat permafrost microbial communities from Stordalen Mire near Abisko, Sweden - III_Bog_N1_3 | ecosystem: Environmental > Terrestrial > Soil > Wetlands > Peat | place: Sweden: Abisko... | reverse complement strand
CAGGAGCGGGCGCGCGAGGCGCGCTACGACCTGCTTTTCGCCCATGCCCGAAGCCTCGGCGCCGAGGCAGTCGTCACGGCGCATCACGCCGACGACCAGATTGAAACCTTGCTGTTCCGTCTGCTGCGCGGCAGCGGCGTCGCCGGCCTCGCCGCCATGGCGCCGTTGCAAATCATGCCGGGAGGCTTGCTGGCCCGGCCTTTTCTCGCCTTGCCCAAACAGGCTCTGGTCGATTTTTGCCGCTGCCGGAATCAGGCATTTTTCGAAGATCCGTCCAATCTCAACCCGGCTTTCGCGCGGACGCGCCTGCGGGCGCTCGCCGGGCCGCTGGATGAAATGGGATTTTCGCGCGTCATGGCGACAAGGTTGGCGGCCCGCGCCCGCAAGGCCGATGAAGCCGTCGATTGGGCGGCCAGGGCGATTTTTTTCCGCCTCGCCGTCCCGCCGCCCAACGACCATGAAATTGGCCCAAACTTCAGTCAGACATTCGACCTGTCCCGGCTCGACGATGCGCCGCAGGCGGGTTTCGAACGTTTTCTGTCGCTGGCCATCAGCAATGTCGCGCAAGCAGGCGCCGACGAAGCGGTCTTTGCAACCAAGACGCCTTTGCGGCTTGACCGGCTGGAGCGAGTCGCAGAGAAACTGCGCTCGGCTGGCGCCAAAGGCGAGAACTTCCGGAGCACGCTGGGCGGATGTCTGCTGATGCTGGACGCCAAGGGTCGACTGACCTTGCGTCAAGAACCTGCGCGACAGCGGGGAAGCCCGCGCAAATGAACCGATAACAGCGACTTCTATGGGCCTTTAGGGGCCGCTCCCTTGGCAAGCCTCGTTCGGCAGCCTACATTGCGAAGAGACAGAGCGCGCGCTGCGCGCCCCATTCCGGCCGGAAAGGCCTTGCAGGTTGAAGATGAATCCAAATTTCCGCAACTTCGCCCTCTGGGTGATCATCGTGCTTCTGGTGGTCGCGCTCGTCGTGCTGTTCCAGAAGCCGGGCGAACGCGCGCCGACGCAGGAAATCAATTTCAGCCAATTGCTGACCGACGCCGATAGCGGCAAGATCAAGGAAGTGACCATCGCCGGCGCGGATATTTCCGGCCATTACACCGATGGCAAGGCTTTCTCGACCTATGCGCCGAACGATCCGAGCCTGGTCGGCAAGCTCTATTCCAAGAATGTGCAGATCACCGCCAAGCCGCCGTCCGACGGCAATAGCTGGCTGGTGACGCTGCTGGTCAACGGCCTGCCGCTGATCGCCTTCATCGGCATGTGGATCTTCCTGTCGCGCCAGATGCAAGGCGCGGGCGGCAAGGCCATGGGTTTTGGCAAGAGCAAGGCCAAGCTGCTGACCGAGGCGCATGGCCGCGTGACCTTCGAGGATGTCGCCGGCGTCGACGAGGCCAAGGAAGACCTGCAGGAGATCGTCGAATTCTTGCGCGATCCGCAGAAATTCCAGCGGCTCGGCGGGCGCATCCCGCGCGGCGTGCTGCTCGTCGGCCCTCCCGGCACCGGCAAGACCTTGCTGGCTCGCGCCATCGCCGGCGAGGCCAATGTGCCGTTCTTCACGATTTCCGGCTCGGATTTCGTTGAAATGTTCGTCGGCGTCGGCGCCAGCCGCGTGCGCGACATGTTCGAACAGGCCAAGAAAAACGCGCCCTGCATCATCTTCATCGACGAAATCGACGCGGTCGGCCGCCATCGCGGCGCCGGTCTCGGCGGCGGCAATGACGAGCGCGAGCAGACCTTGAACCAGCTGCTGGTCGAGATGGACGGCTTCGAGGCCAATGAGGGCATCATCCTCATCGCCGCGACCAACCGTCCCGACGTGCTCGATCCGGCCTTGCTGCGTCCCGGCCGTTTCGACCGCCAGATCACCGTTCCCAATCCTGACGTCATCGGCCGCGAGAAAATTCTCAAGGTCCATGCCCGCAAGGTTCCCCTGTCGCCCGACGTCGACCTGAAAGTCGTGGCGCGCGGCACGCCGGGCTTCTCCGGCGCCGACTTGATGAATCTCGTCAATGAATCGGCGCTGATGGCGGCGCGGCGCGGCAAGCGCGTGGTCACCATGGCGGAATTCGAAGACGCCAAGGACAAGATCATGATGGGCGCCGAGCGCCGCACCATGGTCATGACCGAGCAGGAAAAAATGCTGACCGCTTATCACGAGGGCGGACACGCCATCGTCGCGCTCAGCGTGCCGGCCACCGATCCGGTGCATAAGGCGACGATCATCCCGCGCGGTCGCGCCCTTGGCATGGTCATGCAATTGCCCGAGCGCGACAAATTGTCGATGAGCTACGAGCAGATGACCTCGCGCCTCGCCGTGCTGATGGGCGGCCGCGTCTCCGAGGAGATCATCTTCGGCAAGGACAAGGTCACCTCCGGCGCGCAGAGCGACATTGAACAGGCGACCAAGCTGGCCCGCGCCATGGTCACTCGCTGGGGCTTTTCCGACGAGCTCGGCACAGTCATGTATGGCGAAAACCAGGAAGAAGTCTTCCTGGGCTATTCGATGGGCCGCCAGCAGAATATTTCGGAAAACACTTCGCAGAAGATCGACAGCGAAGTGCGCCGTCTTGTCGAGCTGGGCCAGTCCGAAGCGCGCCGGATTATTACCGAAAGGCGCGAAGACCTCGAAACCCTCGCCAAGGGCCTGCTCGAATACGAGACCCTGTCCGGCGACGAAATCCGTGGTCTGCTCAATGGCGTCTTGCCGGTGCGCGAGACCGATGACGACACGCCGGCCAACGCCCGCCGTTCGCCGATTCCCGCCGCCGGCCGTCCGAGCTGGAAGCCGGATGCGGATCCCGGCCTGGCGCCTGCGCCGCAGGCCTGAACAAGGCTTTCGGTTCAACTCTCTTGCAAGGGCGGCGCATGCGCCGCCCTTTTCATGTCCGAAACGCGGCTTTGGTCCTTCGCCCCGCGATGTTAAGACCATTCATGTTTTGTGAACGGCTATCCCGAGGGAATCATCTATAGTCCCGCCAAAATTAAGCAGCGCGGCCCTGATATCGGCGCGCGCCAAAGGAGATGCTGATCCGATGAGCCGCAAATTTTTCGGGACCGACGGCATTCGTGGTATCGCCAACAAGGTCATCACCCCGGAGCTGGCGTTGAAAGTCGGTCAGGCGGCGGGACTGGTCTTCCAGAATGGCGGCCATCGCCATCGCGTGGTGATCGGCAAGGATACGCGGCTCTCGGGCTATATGATCGAATATGCGATGGTCGCGGGTTTCACTTCGGTCGGCATGGATCCGCTGCTGCTTGGCCCGATGCCGACGCCAGCCGTCGCCATGTTGACGCGGTCGATGCGCGCCGATCTCGGCGTGATGATTTCCGCCTCGCATAATCCTTATGAAGACAATGGCATCAAGCTGTTCGGGCCGCAGGGCTTCAAGCTGTCCGACGACGTCGAGCGCGAGATCGAGGCTTTGCTCGGGACGGACCTGTCGCCGCGACTGGCGCGCGGCGATGCGCTGGGCCGCGCCCGCCGCGTCGATGACGTGCGCGCTCGTTATGTCGAATTCGCCAAACATACCTTGCCGCGCAACATGTCCTTCGAGGGCATGCGCGTGGTGATCGATTGCGCCAATGGCGCGGGCTACAAGGTGGCGCCCGAGGCCTTGTGGGAACTGGGCGCCGAAGTATTTTCGCTCGGCGTCGAGCCGGATGGCATGAACATCAATCGCGACGTCGGCTCGACGGCGCCGGAGGCCTTGGCGGCGAGGGTGCGCGAATTGCGCGCCGATATTGGCATCGCCCTGGATGGCGACGCCGACCGGGTGCTGATCGTCGATGAAAATGGCAAGCTCGTCGATGGCGACCAGCTGATGGCGGTGATCGCCCAGAGCTGGAACGAGGACGGCAAGCTGTCGCAGCCGGGCATTGTCGCCACGGTCATGTCCAATCTCGGGCTGGAGCGCTATCTGGAGAGCATCGGCCTTTCGTTGGCGCGCACGGCGGTCGGCGATCGCTACGTGCTCGAACATATGCGCGCCCATGGCTTTAATGTCGGCGGCGAACAATCCGGCCACATGATCTTGTCGGATTATTGCACTACCGGCGACGGGCTGGTTTCGGCGATGCAGATCATGGCGGTGGTCAAAAGGCGCGGCCGCCCGGTCAGCGAGGTCTGCCACGCTTTCGATCCGCTGCCGCAAATTTTGAAAAACGTCCGCTTCAAGGGCGGCAAGCCGCTTGAAAAAGTTGGCGTCACCAAGGCGATCGAAGCGGCGCGCGAAAAACTTGGCGTGGGTGGGCGGCTGGTGATCCGGCCCTCGGGCACAGAGCCGGTCATTCGCGTCATGGCCGAAGGCGATGACCGGGAGCTGGTCGAACAGATCGTCGATGACATCTGCGACGCCGTGCATGCGGCGGCGGCGTAAGCGGAGCCAAACAAATGTTCATTATTCTGCTCAGCTATCTGAAGCCGATGGCGGAGGTCGAGCTTTTCCTCGAAGAGCACAAGCTCTTCCTGCAGCGCTATTTCGCTGACGGAACCTTCCTGCTGGCGGGGCGAAAAGTCCCGCGCACGGGCGGATTTATCCTCGCCCGGGCGTCGAGCCTCGAAGCCCTGCAGGCGATCATCGCCGAAGATCCTTTTCACCGCGAAGGCGTCGCGGCCTTCGAGATCATCGAAACGGCGCCGACAATGGCGGCGCCGTCCCTGGCCTCTCTCGGGCTCGTCTAAGGCTTGATCTGCCGCAAGGCCTCGGCAAGGGTGGTGAAATCCTCGGGCGGCTCGCTCTCGAACAACAGCTCTTCCTTGGTCACCGGATGGGTGAAACCGAGGGCGCGGGCGTGCAAAGCCTGACGGCCCAGCGCCTTCAGCGCCGCTTGCGCCTCCGGCGGCAATTGCAGCGCCTTGGTTTTAAAGCCGCCGCCATAGGTGTTGTCGCCGAGCAGCGGATGGCCGATATGGGCCATATGCACGCGGATCTGGTGGGTGCGGCCGGTTTCCAGCTGGCAGGAGACCAGGCTGACGATCGGCTTGCCTTCGCGGTCGGCCCCGAATTTTTCCAGCAGCCGCCAATGGGTGATCGCCTCGCGGCCAGCCTCGTTGGAAACCACCGCCATTTTCTCGCGCTGAATGCGATGGCGACCAAGCGGCGCGGCGACCATGCCGGCCTGCCGGTCCGGCGCCCCCCAGAGCAGGGCGACATATTCGCGCGTCAGCGATAATTTGCGGCCGTGATCGGCGAAAAGCCGCGACAGGCCGTGATGCGCCTGATCGGTCTTGGCGACGACGAGCAGCCCTGAGGTGTCCTTGTCGAGCCGATGGACAATGCCGGGGCGCTTGACCCCGCCAATGCCGGAGAGGCTGTCGCCGCAATGAGCGATCAGTGCATTGACCAAAGTGCCGGTTTCGTGGCCAGCGCCCGGATGCACGACCAGCCCGGCCGGCTTGTCGAGAATGACCAGCGAGTCGTCCTCGAAGACGATGTTGAGCGGAATGGTCTCGCCAAGCGGTTCGGCCGGCGCGGCTTCCGGCACGTCGATTTCGATGTTCTGGCCGGCGCGCAGCTTGGCCTTGGTCTGTTTGGCGGCGACGCCGTCGACGCGCACCTGTCCAGCCTCGATCAGCCCCTGCAACCGCGTGCGGGAAAGGCTCGCTTCGATGAGTTCGGGCCGGGCGCTCAAATATTGGTCGAGACGTTGGCCGGCCCCGTCCTCGTCGATGATCAGTTGAATTTGTAAAGTCATGCGGCGTGATAGCACGTCGCGCCGAAATTTTGTAAGCTCACGCATGGAAAACAACGCAAACGTCAAAACAGCCGCCGTCATCGGCGCCGGACCCGCCGGCCTGATGGCCGCCGAACTACTCGCCCAGGCCGGTCTGCGCGTCACGATCTTTGAGCGCATGCCCAGCCCCGCGCGAAAGTTGCTGATGGCGGGACGCGGCGGCCTCAACATCACCCATAGCGAGAATCCGGACCGCTTTTTGAGCCGTTTTGGCGAGAGCCAGACACGGTTGGCGCCTTTGCTGGCAGCCTTTGGCCAACAGCATGTGCGCGATTTCTGCGCCGGCCTTGGCCAGGAGACTTTTGTCGGTTCGAGCGGAAGGGTGTTTCCACGCGCTTTCAAGGCCTCGCCTTTGCTGCGCGCCTGGCTGCGGCGGCTCGGCGAACTCGCTGTGCAGATCAGGCTGCGCTGGGCATTCAAGGGCTTTGAAGGGCGCGCGGCGCTATTCGAGACGCCGGAGGGGCCGCAAAAGGTTGAGGCTGACGTCTTTGTGCTGGCGCTCGGCGGGGCCTCCTGGCCGCGTCTTGGCGCCGATGGCTCCTGGGTTGCGCCTCTGGCGGCGGCGGGGCTGGCCTCAAACCCGTTGCAACCGGCCAATTGCGGCATGATCATCGACTGGTCGGCGCATTTCATCGAAAAATTCGAGGGGCAGCCGTTAAAGAATATCGCCTTGCGTTTCGACGAGGTTGAGGCGCGCGGCGATTTGATGGTGACGCGGCGCGGGCTGGAGGGCGGGGCGGTCTATGCTTTGTCCGGGGCGATCCGCGAGGCTCTGGCGGCGGGCAGCGAGGCGCAGATCGAGATTGATCTGCGGCCGGACCTGAGCGTCGAGGATTTGACCCGTCGCCTGTCGCGTCCGCGCGGCAAGGCGAGTTTTTCCAATTATCTGCGCAAAGCCGTCGGACTGGGGCCGCTGGCCGTCGCCCTGCTGCGCGAGGATGGGCCGCCGCCGACCGAGCCGGCGGCTCTGGCCGCCGCGATCAAGTCAGCGCCGTTGCTGGTGCAGCAGGTCAGCGGGCTGGAGCGTGCGATTTCCACCGCCGGCGGCGTCTTGTGGGATGCGCTCGACGAGAAGCTGATGGCCAAGGCCCTGCCGGGCGTCTTCGTCGCCGGCGAAATGCTCGACTGGGAGGCGCCGACCGGCGGCTATCTGCTGACCGCCTGCCTCGCCACCGGCCGCGCAGCGGGGACTTTTGCGGCGGAATGGGCGCTCGCCTCGGACGCTGGCCGCGAGGAATGAAAGCGAGTTTCGTCCGCGTCTGGACGGATTAGGAATTCGGCGATGCGAAATTGGAACCGGTTTGCATCGCCCGGAATGAAATAAAGGAATTTATCAATGCGTCTGCTGATCGCTCTGCTTTTGCCTTTTCTGGCTTTTTTCACTATTGGCCGGCCTCTTGCCGGGATCGTCTGCCTGATCCTGCAGATCACCCTGATCGGCTGGGTTCCCGCCGCGATCTGGGCGGTTTACGCCTTGAGCCAGTACAACACCGATCAAAAGATCGCCAAGGCGCTCGAAGAGACCCGCCGCGCCCGCTGAAACGGTACAGGCTGCCCCCATCGGTTGCGCAGGCTTGACCCCCTTCGGCAGGAAGCGTAATCGCCGCCCAATTGAATTTTCGCCCTCCCCGAGGTCGCATCCATGTCGCCCAAGTCTGCCTGCAAGCCCGCCAGCCTGCCGAATTGCCCGAATTTTTCTTCCGGTCCCTGCGCCAAAAGGCCGGGGTGGACGCCGGCGGCTTTGGCCGACGCGCCTTTGGGCCGTTCGCATCGGGCCAAGATCGGCAAGGCCAAGCTCAAACTCGCTATCGATCTGACCCGCGAGATCTTGCAGGTTCCGGCCGATTACCGCATCGGCATCGTGCCGGCGTCTGACACCGGCGCGGTTGAAATGGCGATGTGGTCGCTGCTTGGCGAGCGGCCGGTGGACGCTTTGGCGTGGGAAAGCTTTGGCGCGGGCTGGATCACCGATATCGTCAAGCAGCTCAAACTTAGGGATGCGCGGCTGCTGCGCGCCGATTATGGCAAGATCGTCGATCTCGCCTCGGTCGATTGCGACCATGACGTGATCTTCACCTGGAATGGCACGACCTCTGGCGTGCGCGTGCCGAATGGCGACTGGATCGCCGGGGATCGCAAGGGGCTGACGATAGCCGACGCCACCTCGGGCGCCTTCGCGCAAAAGCTGGACTGGCCAAAGCTCGATGTCGTAACCTTCAGTTGGCAGAAGGCTTTGGGCGGCGAGGGCGCGCATGGCGTGCTGGTTCTGTCGCCGCGCGCTGTCAAACGGCTGGAATCCTATACGCCGGCCTGGCCCTTGCCAAAAATTTTCCGGATGACCAGCGGCGGCAAGCTGATCGAGGGGATTTTTCAGGGCGACACGATCAACACGCCGTCGATGCTCTGCGTCGAGGATTATCTCGACGCTTTGCATTGGGCGAAAGGTCTCGGCGGCCAAGGTCTTAGCCCGCTTGATGCGCTGATCGCCCGCGCCGACGCCAACGCCAAGGTTCTGGCCGACTGGATCGCCGGCTCCGATTGGATCGATTTTCTGGCCGAAGATCCGGCGACCCGTTCGAATACCTCGGTCTGCCTGAAGATCGTCGATCCCGCCATCGCCGCTCTGCCCGCCGAGGCGCAGGCCGGTTTTGTTAAAAAGCTGGCTTCTTTGCTGGATGCGGAAAAAGCCGGCTATGACATTGGCTCCTATAAGGATGCGCCTCCCGGCCTGCGCATCTGGTGCGGCGCGACGATCGAAGCGGCGGATGTGGCGCTGCTGACCCAATGGCTCGACTGGGCCTTCGCCAAATGCAAGGCCGAACTGGCCTGAAACCGCCGCCGCCGGGCTATGACCAAGCGCTGACTTGACTTCGCACTGCGAAATGGCCAGTTTCGCCCGCGCGCCCTCCGATGGGTTTGCGTGCGCGGGAAGAGGCGCAGTCCCGGCTTTGCGCCCAAACCGAACCGGATCCATGCGAAGCTACCTCGATTTTGAAAAGCCCGTCGCCGAACTCGAAGCCCGGCTTGACGACCTGCGCGCTCTCTCGGACCGCGGGGAATCGCCCAATATCGGCGACGAACTCAACAAGCTGCAAGCCAAGGCCGGCAAGGCCCTGGCGGAGCTTTACGCTGGGCTCACCCCCTGGCAGAAGACGCAAGTGGCGCGCCATCCGCAGCGGCCGCATTGCGTCGATTACGTCAAGGGGCTGATCGAGGATTTCACCCCGCTGGCCGGCGACCGCAAATTCGGCGAGGACGAAGCCATTCTATGTGGGCTCGGGCGCTTTCGCGGCCAGCCCATCGCCTTGATCGGCCAGGAAAAGGGCGCCGACACTGCTTCGCGGCTGAGGCATAATTTCGGCATGGCCAAGCCCGAGGGCTATCGCAAGGCCGTGCGCATCATGGAGCTGGCCGACCGTTTCGGCCTGCCGGTGATCTCGCTTGTCGACACCGCCGGGGCCTTTCCCGGCATCGAGGCCGAAGAACGCGGTCAGGCCGAGGCCATCGCCCGCTCGACCGAGGCGGCGCTGGTTCTGGGCGTCGCCAATGTCGCCGTGGTGATCGGCGAGGGCGGCTCGGGCGGCGCGCTCGGCATCGCCGCCTGCAATGTCGTGCTGATGCTGGAACATTCCATCTATACCGTGGCCTCGCCGGAAGCCTCGGCCTCGATTCTGTGGCGTGATTCGGCGCGCGCCCAGGATGCGGCGACCAATATGAAGATCACCGCCCAGGATCTTTACAAATTCGGCATTATCGACGGCATTATTTCCGAGCCGATGGGGGGCGCGCATCGCGACAGCGAGGCGGCCATTCAGGCGACCGGCAACGCCATAGCCCAGGCTTTGAGCCGTTTCGACGGTCTCTCGCCACTGGCGATCCGCACCGCGCGCGAAAACAAGTTTCTGGCGATGGGCCGCAAGATTTGACGTGTCTTGCGTAATGGCGGCGGTGGGGAAGGTTTATCCCGCCGCTTGGCTACTTATTTGATCGACATCAAGCGTCTCGCGCCGGCTTTGCGTCATGATCTTGTCGGCGCGGCCCAATGATTTGCTGCGTTGAGCGGGCGGAAAAGCCGGCGGGGTTGCGGAACGTTATAGTTTCCTTCACCATAGGCGACGAAGTCCCGCCGAAAAGGTAAGGATGATGTAAACTTGGCGCCGCTAGAACATCTGGACGTTACGACGTCCGATCCTGCGGCCTTTGAATTGCAGGCGGAAACCTTGTTGCGGCGTAGGGGCGATTTGCAGCGGATGCTATGAAACGACCCTTTATGTGAAACGACCTTTTTTAGTGAAAAGGTCTTGCATGTAAAATGACGCCGCCAGCGGACGGAAAATTGCCATGTCTGGTCTTGCCAGAATTACGCGTCTTGCCTCTCCCCTCTCGCTGGCCCGCGCCGGCGCGGTTGTCGCCGCGCTATCGGCTCTCGCAGGCTGCCAGGAGAGCGTGCAGGACAATCGCTCGATGAAGGCTTTGTCGAGCGAAACGGTGGCGCTGATGGCCGCCAAGGGCGTGAGCGTCAATTCGCCGATGCTGATCCGCGCCTACAAGAAGGAAGCCGAGTTCGAAGTCTGGAAAATGCGTCCGGACGGAACTTACGTCTATCTGAAGACTTTCCCGATCTGCCGCTGGTCCGGCCAGCTGGGGCCAAAGCGTCACGAAGGCGACCGCCAGTAGCCGGAAGGTTTTTACACCTTCACTCCGGCGCAGATGAACCCCAATTCCAATTATTACCTGTCTTTCAACATCGGCTATCCCAACGCCTATGACCGGGCGCAGGGCAGCACCGGCGGCCTCGTCATGGTGCATGGCGTCTGCTCCTCGGCCGGCTGTTTCTCGATGACCGACGCGCAGATCGCCGAGATCTATGCTTTGGCGCGCGAATCCTTCGCCGGCGGCCAACGCGGCATCCAGATGCAGGCCTATCCTTTCCACATGAATGTGCAGAACATGGCGGCCTATCGGCTCGACCCGAACATGCCGTTCTGGAAAGAGCTGAAGAAGGGCAATGACCATTTCGAGGTGACGAAGCAGGATGTCGTCGTCGGCGTCTGCAACAAGCATTATGTGTTTGACGCCCGTTCGGCCAATGGCGCGGCGCTCGATCCCGAAGGCGCCTGTCCGCCCTTGCGCGAGGACCCCGGCGTCAAGCAGGCTGTCGCCGAGCGTGAACGCGCCGATGAGGTCGCCGTCGCGGAACTGGCCCCGAAAATCAAGCCGGTCCGCCTTGTCTATCAGGATGGCGGCCAGCATCCGGTCTTCGCCCATCGCTTTGCCGAAGTAAGCCGCCCCGAGGCGGCAGTGACGCCGCCGGCTGAAATCGCCATGGACGAGTCGAAATCGCCGGTCGCGCGTGGCGGCAAGACGCGCCGCGATCTGGGCGATACAGCGGTCCAGGTCGCCTTGGCCTCCGCGAACCCGGTCGCTGCCGCGGTTCGGGTTGAAGCGCCGGCCGCGCCGCAGGATACGGGCATGAAATTGCCGTCGATGCCGTCGGTGACATCGATGTTCGGCGGCGACAATGGCCCGGACACGACGGCGGGGATCGCGCCGCGCGCCCCCGCGCGTGACGAGATGGTCGCGCCCGCGCCTATGCCCGCAACTTCGTTCACCGCGGTTGCGCCGAAGCCGACAGCTTCGTTGGTCAAACCCGCCAAGGCGCTAGCGGCCAAACAGGTCGCCAAGACGGCGGGGCCGCTGGCCAAGCCCTTGCTGCGTCCGGCGAGCGCCTCCAAACAGGTCAAGGATAAGTCTATCCACGCCGAGTTGCAGCCGCCGGCTTCGAAAAAGCCTTTGCCGGGCGCGACTCTGGCGATGAGCGCCAGCGTGCGCTGAAACTCAGGCGCCTAGTGCACTGAAACATTCAGAAGGTTCACGGCGCAGATTGGTGTGTGCACTAGATTCTTATGTTGGCGCAGCGGCTTATCCAATCAGATGGGGCTATCGGCCTGATCCATCTGATTGGGCCGGTGCACTAGCTTGGCCCGGGCCGCCGCCTCGTCGCGGCGGATCTGCGCCAGCAAGGCGTCGAGACCATCGAATTTGGCCTCGTCGCGCAGGTAGTGCAGGAAAAACACCTCGATTTCCTGTCCATAGAGGTCGCCGGAAAAATCAAAAATATAGACTTCGAGCAGGGGCGGCCCGTTATCGACGGTCGGGCGGCGGCCGAAACTGGCGACGCCCTTGAGCCTTCGGGCTGGCGTCGCAGCTTCGGCCTCGCCACGCAATTCGACCTCGACCGCGTAAATGGCGTGTTTAAGCCGGCAGGACGGGTCGAGCGCGATATTGGCGGTGGGATAGCCGATGGTGCGGCCGAGTTTCGCGCCGTGAATGATCGTGCCGACCACCGAATAGGGGTGGCCGAGCAGCGCCTCCGCTGTCTCGACATCGCCGGCTTCAAGCGCCTGCCGCGTCCGCGTCGAGGACACCGCGTCAAGGTCGCCCTGAGCATCGGCGGAGATCTTGTCGACGA
>Ga0302273_1000989_pt1 | contig 12213 bp, 4 predicted proteins | sample III_Bog_N1_3_FD_198774 | JGI IMG/M metagenome (GOLD analysis project Ga0302273, IMG submission 198774) | Peat permafrost microbial communities from Stordalen Mire near Abisko, Sweden - III_Bog_N1_3 | ecosystem: Environmental > Terrestrial > Soil > Wetlands > Peat | place: Sweden: Abisko... | reverse complement strand
AAAGGCTCCCACTCCAAAATTAGCCGTAGAATTAGCGTCAACCACTTGTCCGGGAATGGCTTTTTCACCAATGGGTTGTACATATCCTATTTTTCCTGAGGATTGCAGTGCCGTGGTCGAAAGATAATTCCAACTCTTTAATGCAGCAGGTAGATATGTTTTCTCTTTTAAATAACCGTTATTTATGCCCCAAAGTAATCCATAGGTGAAAAAGGCTGTTCCGCTTGTTTCAGCTCCCGGTGCATGTTGCGGATCCAGCATACTGCGTGTCCAATATCCTTCCGGTTGCTGACATTTGATAATTTCTTTGGCTATATCGCGGTAATGTTTCAGGAACAAAGGTCGGTACTTGCAATCTTTGGGCATATCTTTCAGCACCTTTGCCAACCCGGCAAAGACCCAACCATCGCCACGTGCCCAGAAGTCTTTCTTTCCATTCGTACTTTTATGTTTTGGATAAATATATTTTGCATCACGATAGAATAGTTTTGTCTTTGGATCGTACATGCTACGTTTAGCATATAAAAAATACTCATTCAATTTGTCTAAATACAACTCATTGCCGGTTACTTTATATAGTTTAGTCATTACCGGCATCACCATGTATAATCCATCAGACCACCACCAGTAATCATTGTTCGGAGTACTCATTTCGTATTCTATCACCTCACGGGCGCGTGCAATTTTGTTACTGTCGGGTGCCAGATTATACAGATCTATATAGGTTTGAAAGCAAATCTGCCAATCGCCGAACAGTACATGATCAGGTGTTTCGCCATAATTGTATTTCCATTTCGATGTATCTGCAGTTTTTGCACCTTTCCATTCATTCTGTACAGCCCACTGTTCAGAGTACGCACGGTATTTCTCATTTCCGGTAACGAAATAGGCTTCCATATTTCCGGTATGGTAGGCGGCATTGTCCCAAAATGGATTTCCTGGATTTGGATGTGTAGATTGCCAATAATCGTTTGTCTTCTCAATTATGCCGATAAGTTCAGATTTAGAAGGTCGGTTTTGGGCGGTTGCCAGTGAACTACCGGTCAAAGCCAGTATCAGGATTAATTGGTAAAACTTCATGCGGGTAATTTAGAATGTTGATTTATTTTAAGTAGTGCTATTTCAAATTAATAAAATACAGCATACAAAAATATCTAGTTAATTTGGATTCAGAGTATACAATTCGTTCAATAAAGTGGATTATATTAATAAATCAAAGCAAAGCCCAGTGAACATTAGGATCGGTAATTAAATCAGTATTTTCTGTTTTCTCTACCTTTTTGACCTTTTTGTTACTGAAATTGTGGTCCGGATTGTCTATTTTTGTGGTATCTACCAGTCATAGTTGGGTGTTTTTTATTAAGCCTTTTATGTATGCTGGCGTTGACCTTATTTTCAGTAATATTAACTTTAAAATAAAATGAAGCTAACTACGAAACTTTCATTGATTTTATTTCTGTTCACCTCAAGCATAATTTCTGTTTATGCTCAAAGCAATCCTTCTTCAACTAAATCTACCGGTCAGATTTTTGAAATCAACCAACCTGATTACAAATTAAGTCCGAAGACCGGAATGACGCGTCAACACTGGAAAGATGCCGCATTGTACATGCTGAAGGGTGCATTTGGATATATACATCAGATGGACGATCCGATGAAATTTCCTAAACAGCCCGGAATTAGCTATCCGCGTACCGATGACCAAATACCTACAGAAAAGCTGGAAGGACTTAGTCGCACTTTGTTCGTGGCAGCACCACTTTTGAAAGAAAATCCTGAATTGGTAGTCAATAATATCAAAGTAGCCGAATATTATCGTCATCAAATGTGCAATCTTATTAATCCATCAAGTCCTTCGTTTATCAAACATCGTGCTAAAAACGGTGGCCCACACCAGAATTTGGTAGAGTTTGGAGCTATGGCAATTTCTATGACTGCCATTCCTGATGTACTCTGGAAACCACTTCCTCAACAACAGAAAGATTCTTTAGCAGCACTAATGCTCAGTTATGCTGATGGTCCTACGGTTGATTCGAACTGGAAATTTTTCAATATTTTCGTGTTGAGCTTTTTCAAGTATCAGGGTTATGCGGTGAATGAAAAATTACTGGTGGAATACCTGGATAAAACGCTCAACCACTATCGTGGCGAAGGGTGGTACAACGATAGTCCCGCTTTTGATTATTACAGTATGTGGGCGTTTCAAATGTACGGTGTGTTGTGGGCGGAATACTATGGCAATAAATATTATCCCGAACAAGCTAAAAAATTTATGACCAATTTCAGTGATCTGAAATCCAATTATCCATACCTTTTTAGTCGTGATGGAAAAATGATCATGTGGGGACGCAGTATATCCTATCGGTATGCATCGGTGACTGCTTTTCCTTTGATGGGATTTGAGAATTCTGCGGAGACAAACTATGGTTGGATGCGACGGATAGCTTCCGGCACTTTGTTACAGTTTTTTCAACATCCCGGTTTTATGAAAGATGGTGTTCCTACCTTGGGCTTTTATGGATCATTTGAGCCGGCAGTACAGATGTATAGTTGCAGAGGTAGTGTGTATTGGGGTGGCAAGGTCTTTCTTGGTTTATTGGTTCCGGCCGATAATCCTTTCTGGACGGCTATTGAAAATGAAGGAGACTGGGATACAAAGTTGGTCAAAGGAAAAGTGTATAACAAGTTTGAAACGGGGTCACAGATCCTGATTACCGATTATCCAAACATTGGTGCATCGGAAGTGCGTGCGTGGTGTCATGCACCTGTGGCGGGCGACTGGCAGAAATTCCGAAGCACCGAAAACTACAACCGCTTATCTTACAACAGTGCATTTCCATGGCAGGCCGACGGCGCAAATGGTGAAGTAGCTATGAATTATGTTGTCATGAATAAAGATAATAAATGGGAAGCACTTCGTCTTTACACTTTCAAGAAGTTTGAAAATGGCATTTATTATCGTGATGCAGAACTTGAAACCAACAGTGCCATTCAATTCAAACTAGCTGATATTCCTCTTCCTAACGGTATTCTTCGGATAGATAGATTAGTAAGTCCTGATGCTGTAAATTTACGATTGGGTCATTACTCATTGCCCCAAGTAAACGGACCAATAAAAGAAGAGATTCGGAAAGTGAAGGGATATGAGGTTCGTATCATTAATAATGGGGTATATCAATTGGCTATGGTTTCGTTGGACGGCTGGAAGTCGATGGAATTTGTACACGCAAAAGGATTGCATCCCGAGAGTGAGATAAGCGAGGTCATCAATGTAGCAGATAAGTTCTCTGCAGAAAAGACAACCGGGAAAATCTACAGCACCCTGATGCTTTGGAAAAAAAACGGAGAGAAATGGACAAACGATGAATTAGTACCGGTAAAGAAAATACAGTATGATACCGCTAAGAATAATGCAACGATAGTTTTTAGCAATGGTGAAAAGAAAGTTGTAAGCTTTGAATAAGTTCTGACCGAGAGTTATATTTAGTCTCAAATTAAAAATGAGGATGTTCCAATTAGATTGGTGATCCTCATTTTTATTGTTTAAATAAATCACTAATAAATGTAATGTGTATTGAACAATGATTTCGTAATTATGGAAGGTAAACTTGATAATTACAAGTTGTAAGTGTCTGTTCTTCAATGGCAAATATGTAGTGAATGAATTTTAGACCTATTTGACTGAATTGTTCCCCATCTTGAAACCCTGTTGTAATATATTTGTACTCGTTAATAACTGTAAAAATAATTTTAAACCCCAATGTAATTTTAATGAAGAGCAGCACAGGTTAATAATTAGATGAAGAACAATTCGGCGTTATAGCCCAGTCTAAGAAATTGTATTTATGTGATCTAATATCAATTAAATTTTAAAAATCATGAACGTAAAAAAGAAGTTTTTATGTCTTCTGGCTCTATCCGTTTGCACTATGCCAACACTTTGGGCCAATGGAATGAGTAGTACCTCTAGTAATGCAGCGGTACAGCAAGAAAAAAAAGGAACCGTAACTGGTAAGGTGGTAGATAAGAGTGGCGAAAGTCTTATTGGTGTCACAGTCAAGGTAAAAGGGACTTCTGTAGGTGCCATCACAGATGTCAATGGAGGTTTTTTATTAAACAATGTGTCTTCATCTGATATCCTCGTATTTTCGTACGTTGGTATGAGTAATACAGAGATTAAAGTTGAAAATCGTACCTCGCTCAATGTACAACTTCAAGACAATTCTGTAAATATGAGCGAAGTGGTTGTTGTTGGTTTTGGTACTCAGAAAAAGGTAAATCTGACCGGTGCGGTGGGAATAGCCACAGCAAAAGACCTCGAAGCCCGTCCTGTTGTGAACGTTACACAAGCCTTGCAAGGTTTGGTGCCGGGTTTGTTCATTACCACCAATACTGGTGAGATGGACAAAAGTATGAGTATCAATATTCGTGGTAAAGGAACTATCGGCGATGGTTCCAGTGGCAGCCCGTTGATTTTAATTGATGGTATGGAAGGCGATATCAATACGGTTAATCCGCAGGATATTGAAAATGTCTCAGTCTTGAAAGATGCAGCAGCTTCTTCTATTTATGGTTCTCGCGCTCCGTTTGGTGTTATTTTAATTACTACCAAAAAAGGAACAGCGGGCAAAGTATCCGTCAACTATAATAACAGTTTCCGTATAAGTAGCCCTATCAATATGCCAAAACAGATGGACTCTTATACTTTTGCAAACTATATCAATGCCGGTTATGCTAATGCCGGTTGGGGAACATTCTTCAAAAAGGATATTATGCAAAAGATGCTGGATTTTCAAGCTGCCGGAGGTACGAGCACTGGTGGTCTGCTTACTGATGGAAATTTGTGGGGTAAACCTGCAGGTGACCCGTTCTCCACAGGATATGCCAATACGGACTGGTATAAGGAGATATATAAAGACAATAACTTCTCGCAAGAACATAATTTAAGTCTGAGTGGCGGTAGCGAAAAACTAAATTATTACGCTTCGCTTGGCTACCTCGATCAAAGTGGTGCGCTACGTCACGGCAGTGATGGTTTGAAACGCTATAACACAACAGCAAAAATTAATGCCGAACTTGCCCCTTGGATACATTTTAATTATGGTTTGCGTTTTGTCCGTACCGACAACTATCGTCCCACCTCGTTCAACGGCAATTTTTATGAAAAGATTGGACGTCAGACCTGGTCCAACTTGCCAGTTTATGACGAAAACGGCTATTATAATAACAGTAATGCTGATACTCCTGCTATGCAGTTAGCTTTGGGCGGTAAGCGCAATGTACAGTCTGACAATGTGTCTCACCAGGTAGCTTTTATCTTTGAACCCGTCAAAAATTGGTTAACCCACTTTGAGCTCAATTATAATACTTATACATCGAATGTGAACGAAACTGCACTGCCTTATTATAACCACGATGTAGCAGGGAATGTTCTAACCGGCACGGGTTCATCCAGTCTTTACCAGCAGAACACAAATGAAAACCATTTGAATCTGAATATCTTCTCGGAATATACGCAGACCTTCAATAAAGTTCACAATATAAAAATAATGGGTGGTTTTCAGGCAGACGAAATGAAGCAAGTTGTTTTCAATGCGAAAAAATATGGCTTGCTGTTGTACGACCTTCCAGAATTTGACTTGGCAAACAGCTTGGGTGGCAACGGTGCAGCAAGAATCCCCGAAGTTAACGGATATAGCAACGAATGGGCTACAGCCGGTTTCTTCGGACGTGTTAACTATGATTACGATGGCAGATACCTTGCTGAATTGAATATGCGCTATGACGGTACTTCCCGTTTCCGTAAAGGTTCCCGTTGGAACTTGTATCCTTCTTTCTCTTTGGGTTGGAATGTGGCTCGTGAAGCGTTCTGGGAATCGTTGCAACAAACGGTAAATACATTGAAATTTCGCGGCTCTTATGGTGAACTGGGCAATCAGAACACGACTGCATGGTATCCTACTTACCGCACGATGACGTTGGGTTCGGGTAATGGCGCATGGCTGCAAAATGGAGTAGCGCCAAATACGGCAAGAGTAGGCGACTTAGTCAGTTCCAATCTTACATGGGAAACAGTACGTTCATGGAACGTTGCTCTTGACTATGGCTTATTCAATAATCGTCTAAAAGGTTCGTTTGATGTATTTGCCCGTTATACCGATAATATGGTAGGACCTGCACCAGAGCTGCCTAACGTATTGGGTATCAGTCCACCAAAGACAAATAACTGTGACTTAAAAACCTCCGGTTGGGAATTGGAAATCGGCTGGATCGACAGGCTGAAAAACGGTTTGGGATATGGAGTCAAGTTCTTGTTGTCGGACTCAAAAACCACTATCGAAAGTTATCCCAGCAATACAACTAACTCTATCTGGTCGTATATGGCCGGACATGAGATTGGAGAAATTTGGGGATATGAAACCGTTGGCATTGCTAAAACACAAGCAGAAATGGATGCACACCTTGCAACTGTAGGCGGACAATCTTTTGGTTCGGAATGGAGTGCAGGAGACATTATGTATAAGGATTTAGATGGTAAACCCGGAATTACAGAGGGTGCGGGTACTATGGAAGACCATGGCGACTTGAAAGTAATCGGCAATAATACTCCACGTTTCCAGTTCGGTTTTGACTTATCAGCCGATTATAAAGGGTTTGATGTGAGGGCATTCTTTCAGGGGGTAATGAAACGCGACTATATGTACAGCCAATACAGCAATATGTTCTGGGGAGCTGTGGAAAGCGAATGGTGGTCAGCCGGTCTGAAAGAACACGAAGATTACTTCCGTGCTGAACCTACAGGACTAAATGGAGAAATTCCAGCCAATTTGAATGCTTATTACCCACGTGCCCTATTTGGTTGGGGTAGCAATGGTCCTGGCAAAAACCATAAATCTCAAACCCGTTATATGCAGGATGCTTCTTATATCCGTTTGAAAAATTTACAAATCGGCTATACGTTACCTGCAGTATGGACAAAGCGTAACGGTATTAGTAAAGCCCGCATCTTTGTTTCCGGCGACAACTTGTGGACAGGAACCAACCTATCCAAACTCTTTGACCCGGAGACACTCGATGGTGGAAATACGAGCAGCGATGCTAACAGCTCAATCAAAAGTAATGGTAATGCTTATCCGCTATCTCAAACGTGGTCGTTCGGTATTAATGTAACCTTTTAATTGTGCTTTAACAGATTGTGAATCTATATCTTTCAGAGATTAATTTTATTTAATAGTAGATGTAAATTCTGTCTAAAAAAATAATCTGTCAAAGCAGAGTTAATTTCTAATACAATAATCTTTAAATATAAAAACATGAAAACTAATAAAAATATAATAGTAAGGTCGTTTTTAGCGTTGGCTTTATTGTGCGGTCTTACGTCGTGCGATGGTTTCTTAGAAAAGGAACCTATGTCGCAGATAACTCCGGAAGCCTATTTCAACGATGCATCTCAGTTGGAGAATTATGCCAACCGTATGTATGCAGACATTCTCCCCTCGCACTCCACATGGAGCTATGGTATTTTCGGAGGAGACAATAATACCGACAACCAGACAGGTGTATCGGTAGACGACCGTTATACCACCGACCGTTGGAAGGTAGATATGTCGGAAACCAGCAATTGGAATTTTGAACAAATCTATCGTTGCAACTTCTTTTTGTCGCAAGCATTGCCCAAGTTTGGAACAGATCTGAGTGGTTCGACGAATAAGATCACTGGCAATCTGGCAGAAGTTAAACATTTTATTGGCGAGGTCTATTTCCTGCGTGCTTACGAATACTTCAAACGTTACCAACTATTCGGCGATTTTCCTATCGTTAAAGAGCCGCAGGCTGATAATATGGAAGCATTGCGCGAAGCATTGAAGCGCAGTCCACGTAACGAAGTAGCTCGCTTTATTCTTTCTGACTTGGACAATGCAGTTTTATTGCTGGCAGATAAAAATTTTGTAACTACGCGCATCAATAAAGATGCAGCCTTATTGTTGAAGTCGCGCGTAGCCTTGTACGAAGGCAGCTGGTTGAAATATCATAAAGGCACAGCGTTCGTTCCCAATGGCGAAGGATGGCCGGGTAAAGCAAAGGATTATAATGCAAACTATCAGTTTCCGAGTGGAAGTATTGACGCTGAGATTGATTTTTTCTTGACCGAAGCGATGTCCGCATCCAAATTAGTGTCCGACGCTTATAAAGGAAATCTAACGGAAAATACTGGCGTATTGCAGCAAGATGCAAACCAAGCGGTGAATCCGTATTATGAAATGTATGCTTCCGAAAATCTGTCGAGTGTAAAGGAAGTGTTGCTGTGGCGTCAATATGCCAAAGGTTTGCAAACCCATAATGTGAACTCAGCGGCAGGGCGTGGAAACTATCGCATTGGTGTAACCCGCGGATTGGTAAACAGTTTCCTGATGGCAGACGGAACTCCGATCTATACGCACGGAACGTATGCTGACGGAGATAATTATTATAAAGGCGACAAAACAATAGCCGATGTTCGTGCCAATCGCGACTCCCGTTTGTCTATCTTCCTGAAAGAACCCGGACAAAAGAATATCCTGTACGAATTGGATAATAACGAAGGTACTGAGGCCGTATTTGTAGAACCGGTACCCGGTATTACAAACGGCGATGGCGAACGTGGATATGCCACCGGATATGCCTTGCACAAGGGCGGATCTTTCAACCGGAAACAATATTCCAATGGCGGTGGATATACGGCAGCTATTTGTTTCCGTGCTACCGAAGCACTGCTGAACTACATGGAAGCAAGCTATATAAAAACAGGATCATTAGATGGTACAGCCCGTGAATACTGGACGATTATCCGCAACCGTTCTCACGTGGATCCAAACTTCGACAATACGATTGCGAAAACTGATATGAGTAAGGAAGCTGAAAACGACTGGGGAGCATATTCCACAGGAGCGTTGATAGACCCGACTTTGTATAACATACGTCGCGAACGCCGTAGCGAACTGATAGCCGAAGGACTTCGTTACATGGATCTTTGCCGCTGGCGTTCGATGGACCAGTTAATAAGCCATCCATACCATATTGAAGGTTTTCACTTGTGGAATACACCGATGGAAGCGTGGTACACATCTGCTGATTTAGTTGCTGATGGAACAAACAACGCCAAAGTGTCGTCCAAAGACAGGAGCGAGTATCTGCGTCCCTACGAGCGGTATAACAGTCAAAATGGATATAATGGAATGACATGGAAGGAGGCTCATTACCTGCGCCCGATTATGGTGAAACAGTTCCAGATATCGGCTACTGCTGGCGCAGATGTTTCGACTTCACCGCTTTATCAGAATCCATACTGGCCGATAGTAGCTGCCCAAGCGGCTGAACGATAAAAAATAGGTTCCTAAAAGGTTTAGTTTCAAGTTTACATTTGTTATCGGGGACGGGGCTTACCCCTTCCCCGATATTCTAAAACTTAATAAATATGTTATCGTTCAACAACTGGTGAACAAAAATGCACCACAGATTATACTATTCGTAAAGGATTAAATTATGACGCAGCTCATTGTGCAAACGGAGGTGGATTTACTGGTGCAGATGTATTTCCTTCTGTAGAATCTTATCTTAATTATATGGAAGCGTATTATTCAAGACATAGAAATCTTGATACGAAAGCACAATCTTATTGGATTCGAATAAGAAATCGTGCCGGAGTTGCCCCTGCCTTTAATTTTTTTTTGGTGAATTCCCCGCCACTTATGGCGAATATCTATTTCCCAAAGAGAATGGGAACGAATAACACCCCCGTCCGCTTGCCGCGTAGGTAGTTTATTAGCATCTATCGATGGATCGGATGTAATAACTTCACAGATTTATCAAAATTACAGGGTGGTCTACTACTCCAAATACAGGAGCTATAAATTAAAAAACTGTTTTAGTTAACAATAAAGATTAGTTTTTTTAAGCCACCTTAGAGGTATTATCTAAGGTGGCTTTTTTCTTTAATAGAATGTATTTTAAGTAGTTCTAGTGATGAGCGTTAGCGCAGATCATGTCGTATTTATTCAAATAAAACATCTGTGTTGATATTTTTCTCCTTTTTGAATGAATTTTTCCCCTTAAAGAATTATTTAAACATTATTTTTGTAATAACCATTTTTCAACACTCTAAATGAAAAGCAAGAAACATATTTTTACCCTATTTATTTTTCTGTTCTTAATTACAAATTCTTATTCACATGAATTACCTGCAAGAACAACCCTAATCAACGGCTCTACATTTACCGACAATGCTGGTAAGGTCATCAATGCCCATGGTGGCGGGTTTCTAAAGGTCGGTACTTACTATTATTGGATAGGCGAAAACCGGAAACAAGGTGTTTTTGTGTCTTGCTATCGGTCAAAGGATTTGATGAATTGGGAATTTAGAGGAGATTTACTGACCCGTCAATCGCACCCGGAACTTGATAGTGCCAACATAGAACGACCAAAGGTGATTTATAATTCCAAAACAAAGCAATTTGTGATGTGGATGCATTATGAGTATGGTCGGGACTATAGTTATGCGCGCGCAGCGATAGCTACTTCTGGTGATATTGAGAAACCATTTACATTCGTCAAAAGCTTTCGTCCGTTTGGTAACATGTCGCGCGATTGTACTCTTTACAAGGATAAAGATGGAAGTGCCTATTTCTTCTCATCGGCACGCGAAAATTATGATATGATACTGTATAAACTCACCGATGACTATACAGATGTAAAGAAACAGATAGCAACGCTCTGGCCAGGAGGGCATCGCGAAGCACCTGCTTTGGTAAAGCGCGGCAAATACTATTTCCTCATGACTTCGGGTTGTACCGGTTGGGCTCCGAATCAGGCAATGTATGCGTTTTCGAAATCAATCTCAGGACCATGGTCGGAATTGAAGAATATTGCTAATTCCACCACCTTCGATTCACAATCTACTTTTATTCTGCCACTGGTAGGCAACAAAACAACAAGTTATCTTTATGTTGGTGACCGTTGGGATGGGAAACAATATTTTAAATCCGGCTATATTTTCTTACCTTTGGCTTTTGAAAATGACAGCACTATGACCTTGAGTTGGAGGGATAAGATTAGCATAAATGTCAAAACCGGAAAGATAAAATAGCGTTTAGACAGATTACGAATTAAATTAATACAAATAGAAATACAAATGAAAAAAAAACTAATGCTGGGGAGTTTATTTGCGGCAATGCTTTTACCGGCAGCAGCTCAGAATACTCCTACAGTAAACGATTGGGAGAATCCCGCAGTTTTCCAGATTAACCGGGAACCGGCACGCGCTACCTTCCTGCCTTTTGCCGATAAACATTCGGCAGTTGCTGATAACTACGAAAGTTCTCCATGGTATGCTTCCTTGAACGGACAGTGGAAATTTCAATGGTCGCCTACGCCCGATCAACGTCCGAAGGACTTCTACAAAACCGATTTTAATGTGGTGAACTGGAAAGAAATTCAGGTACCATCTAATTGGGAACTGAAAGGATACGGTATTCCGATTTATACAAACATGACCTATCCATTTGTCAAGAATCCACCTTATATCGATCATTCCGATAATCCGGTAGGTTCGTATCGCCGCGATTTTCTGTTAGAATCGTCTTGGAACGGTCGCCGCGTTTACCTACATTTTGAAGCAGGGACATCGGCAATGTACATCTGGGTGAATGGAAAGAAAGTGGGTTATACCGAAAATACAAAAAGTCCTGCCGAATTTGATATTACCAACTATGTAAAGCCTGGTAAAAACTTGCTGGCAGTTGAGGTCTATCGCTGGAGCGACGGTTCTTACCTCGAAGATCAGGATTTCTGGCGTATCTCGGGTATCGACCGCAATGTGTATCTGTACAGCACTTCTAATCTTCGTGTTACAGACTTTTTTGCTCGTCCCGATTTGGATAGCAATTATAAAAACGGCTCATTGGCTGTGGATGTAAAACTAAGTAATTACAACAAGTCTGCCAAAACAGGAATAGTGGAAGCTTCGTTGCTTGACGCGAATGGAAAAGAAGTTTTCAATCAAACATTGAAAATTGCTACACCTGCTGATGGTAAGAAAGAACTTACTTTCAGCAAGAATGTTTCTTCACCTCAACTGTGGAGCAGCGAAACGCCCTATCTGTACTCGTTGGTACTGACTTTGAAAGACGAAAGTGGTAAATTTCTCGAAACAGTAGCTACTAAAATCGGTTTCCGCAA
>Ga0302273_1000980_pt1 | contig 12280 bp, 12 predicted proteins | sample III_Bog_N1_3_FD_198774 | JGI IMG/M metagenome (GOLD analysis project Ga0302273, IMG submission 198774) | Peat permafrost microbial communities from Stordalen Mire near Abisko, Sweden - III_Bog_N1_3 | ecosystem: Environmental > Terrestrial > Soil > Wetlands > Peat | place: Sweden: Abisko... | reverse complement strand
CAAATCAATAACAGTAGCAGTTACCGGATAGGTTCCATCTGCTATTTCGCTACCAGTCGGAATCTGCAAGGTCCAGTTGGTGCCAGTTAAAACCAGATTGCCGTCTCCATTGGTATAGGTCCTGCCATTGACGGCAACGGTGAAGGTTTCACCAACTCCTACGGTTGCCGTTCCAGAAATTACCGGAGTATGAATGTTAGTTACCTGGCTGATTACAGTTGGAATTACCGGAGCTGTTGTATCAATAATTAGTTCGTTGGTAGTAACATCGGTAGAAGTGTTTCCGGCCAAATCAGTAACAGTAGCAGTTACCGGATAGGTACCGTCAACAATTTCGTTACCAGCTGGAATCTGTAACGCCCAGTTGGTGCCGGTTAAGGTCAGATGGCCATCTCCATTGGTATAGGTCTTGCCATTAACGGCAACGGTGAAGGTTTCACCAACTCCTACGGTTGCTGTTCCAGAAATTACCGGAGTATGAATGTTGGTTATTTGACTGATTACCGTTGGAATTACCGGAACTGTGGGATCGACGATAAAGTGCCATGCCATCCGGTTATTACATCCGGTTGCATCGTTTACTGTTACCAACAAATAATATTCGCCTGCGAGGTGCCAGTTTACCTGAATCTCATTTTCGCGGCCAACACCCAGGGGAATTAATTCTGCCTGGGTGCTATTGGCCTGCGAAATGAAACTTAAATCAGTAAATATTTGCCATGAATAGCTAACAACAACCGCAGGTTTGTCGATTTTGTACTCGCGCACCGATCCACGATTAACCCTGTACACGGTCTGGCCAGCCACAAACGTAGCCGACAAAACCCATACAAGCATCAACAGTAATATTTTATGCAGAATACTTCTTCTCAAATCACCCACGGTAAAAAACTAATTATCCAAAACAAGTAAAATCAAATTCGGAGTTCATTCTGAAAAACCTCTTTTCAGACTTTAGTAATAGAAATAATTTAGTGACGTTTTTTATTCACTACTCACCCCGAAGTCCGCAGGCGGCCTTCCCCCCTCTCTTCTCGAAGAGAGGGGCAAAGCATCGCAGATGCGACGGGGTGAATCAAGATATTTATCCAGTGAAATTCGACATTTTTCATTCCTATTACTTTGAACTCATTACTTCTGTTAATTTCCGCCGAAACCAGTAATTGCAGGCATTGCATTAATGGTATGATCGACAGCATTGTCGGCGACTTTGTTGTCCAGATTATTGTCAGCATCTTTCGTTTTGCTGTTTGCGGTAATCAAATCCATGTTGATGTCGAGTATGACACCTTGTTGGTTGGTCACGCGCACATAAACCAGTGCATAGTCGTCTGAACTTGCCAAATTGATGGTACCCGTTGCATTTGTTCCGGTGTAAACATCAGAGCCCGATTTATTTACAACTCTTACATTTTGTATGGTAATCGGTTTCGAAGTTTTCTCTGTAATCTGATATTCGAACTGCCATGCCAATAAACTAGACTGACGGTTAACCCTGAATATCAGTTCGGAGTACCCGATGTTGGTGTGACCTGTACCATTCCATAACGGGTTGATCACATTGTCGGGACACGAACTCGTAGAAACGGTTGCCGGATCGACTGTCCCCGGGTTTGCGGTTCCGGTTACATCGGCCACCAAGGCATTGAACCCGGCAGCAATCTTAACCTGTAAGGCCATACGGTTGGTACAATGGGTGACATCGTCGTCAACTTCAAGAAAAACATAGTAGTTTGTCCCGACAGTCAGACCGGTGCCCCATTTGATATCAACTGAATAAACCCCTGTCCCCTCTAACCGGTCGTTTGCTGCATTGTACCCAGCGGTTACGAACGTATAATCGGAACCATACACAGCCTTGGTTGATCCATTGACATCGGTGGCTACATACCAGCGAACCGGGTTGTTGTTTCCCGGATCGGTGACAGAGGCCGTATAGGTTTGTGTGGCGCCTCTGTATGGCAACAAATAGGTCGATTGCCCTTTTAGGTTTGCCGAAACCAATATCACGAACAAGGTCAATAATAGTCCTGTTTTTTTCATAATTTTTCATTTTTAACGCCATTTTGAAGGCGATTTCCATTTGAAAAATCCTTTAACTGAAGGATTGTCTTAGGGTGTATAACAAAATTCCCTTTATTAATTTTTACTCACCCCGAAGTCCGCAGGCGGCCTTCCCCCCTCTCTTTTTAAAGAGAGGGGCAAGCGCCGAAGGTGCGAGGGGGTGAGTATGAGTGAAAAAATTCACCCACACCAAACATCATAAGCCACTATTTCGATCAAAAATCGACATCATCTACGAAAAGGAAAAATTGTCGTACACCCTTATCTTATGAATCAGCCGCGAAATAGCTTGATTGATTGTGATGTGTTTTGAAACCTTATTTTCCATTGTTTTACCTTAGTAGAAAGCATTGTTACCTTTGATTTTAACCTTATTAATCTGTCTATAAATTAATAAGCGAATAAGGTTAAATTTTTATTAGACTTCCATTTCTACTAAGGTTCCCTTCGTAAATAAGGTTTTAATCTGCCCTCAGGCGGATTTCAAATTCAAACACATCTCCAAAGTCAAAGAACGAATATTAAAAAGCCTCACCCCCTGCGAGGCTGTCTTAAAAGTCAAGAAACTTGATAAACCAGTCAGCCCGTCCCGGTGAATACCGGGATCGGGGTCTGACATACAGTGCGTTGGGATCCTGAAACAAGTTCAGGATGACGTGACTTTTAAGACAACCTCAGAAAAAACCGCCTTTATTGTTTGAATCTGTTTATTTTCATAAACCGCTCAATCAATGCGACAAATCCCCCTCCATTTTGGAGGGGTTAGGGGAGGCTTCTTCTTCTTCTATACTCCATTCATACCGCCAATAACGGGCATGATTTCGATTTTGTGCGTTACGGTATCATTGGCCGGATTGCTGTCTGTCAGGTTCGTGTTGCTTTCGCGTTGATTCCGGATCTTCAGTTTGACATCCTGAATGGTTCCCGGAAGGTTCTTGATCGCAACCGTTACGATAACATCGTCGTCGGAGCCTTTTACCGTATAAATACTGTTCGAACTCGCAGTTAACGGTCCCGAGTTTACTCCGGTCACCGAAACAATTGAGATGGCCAGGTTATAAGCAGGATCGACGGCTAGTACCGGTTCAAAGGACCAATCGTACGTGTCGCCTGCCATGGCAGTCAACTTGTTATCGGTGCCATTTATCCGGCGTATTTTGAATTTCAGCGTGGTAGAACCCGCATCGTAAGCCGAAGCCACGGCGTTAAAGCCATCGGTTGAAGCAACTGCCGGACAACTAACCGTATTGTCAACCGGAATATTCTCCGACAAAAGGTCGAAATGGTTGACTTGTGGTGTAATCTGAATATTAATGTAATTCGAACAACCACCCGAAATGGATGCTTCGAGCCACACATAGTAAATGTGCGATGAAGCGCCAATATTCCATTGAATTGGGGTGGATGCTAATCCATCAGCTCCTACTACTCCCGTTGCATTAATAATATCAAATTCACCTGTCAAACCATCATCATAGAGTCCACTACCGTCGGCATTGGCGGTAATGTAGAATTTGTAGCTGGCTCCCACACTGATACCGTTGCAGGTATAAATGTGCTGGGCGCCCTCGTAAGGGCTTCGGGCCGTGCTCTGCGATTCAGCCGTTAGCCCGCAGGCTAACAGCATGATCACAAGTATGATGATATGTTTTAATTGGGTCATTGATTTATGTTAATTGAAAGTGCCAATTGTAGGAATAGTATTAACAGTAACTTGATATGACGGAGTACTAAGTGAACCATTATACACACCACCTCCAGCAGTTACATGTAACTTTGGTGAACTAATTGTACCTGTATAAGCTGCTGCTGCAATACCTGTAGTGGTAGTAAAGGATACAGTAAATACTTGTGTTGGTGAATTAGCTCCGGTAACCACGAAACCCGTGGCATAAGTTCCAGATATAGTACCATCTCCAGTAGTACGAGTTACTGTGAAACCCATTAAAGTAGAAGTTGAAGGAGTTACCGCAAAATTATAATCATAAGTAGTTGATCCAGAAGCAACTACGCTAGGAGTAATCGTGTAGGTATAAGTTGTTGTCTGACCCGAAGAAGCAGCCACATTATTGGTTGTTCCGGTTGCCACCTGACAGATCGCGGCATTACCACTTGTAACTGCTAAATCAAGTGTAGGAGCATTCGCAACAGTGATAGCCCATGTAATTTGGTTAGAACAACCTGTTGCATCATCTTTTATAACAACCTTTAGAGTCCCTGAAGCAGCAGTTAATAGATCATAAGCAACATTGAAGGTTAAGGAGTGGTCAGTTGTTGCTAATGCTTTCGTAGTTATAGATGGTGTGCCACCAGTTCCTGAATAAGAAATTGTTGCTGTACTCGGACCAACTACAGTAATTGCACTTAGAGTATAACCGTATGTTCCTCCTTTATAAGGAGTTGTGTTTGTTTGTGCCATTGCACTTCCGGTCACTATGACCAGTGCAAGCATCATCACGAAAGAAAAGAAAAGCTTTTTCATAACATTAAAAATTTAAGTTTCACATTTAATTTATTAACTATCAATTATTTATTTAATTTTTTTGTTTTTGATTTTTTTTGTAAGGACGTTTCATGCAATGTCCTTACCTTATCACGATGCCGTCAAGGGTCATCTCCTCCTGGCGGTGAGTTCGCCGCAGCGTACGGTGGCGAATGCGTTGATTGTATGTTTGACCGTATTTTCATTTTTTCGTTTTATTTTGACTATTTTTTCATTTCTTATTCCTTATCGGCAATCCTTGCTCCCTCTCCTTTGGAGAGGGCCGGGGGAGAGGCCTTCTTCTTTAATTTAATTAAAACTTCCTACCACCGGCATTGGTTTAATTGTATGTGTTGCAGTGTTATCCGTTGTGTTTGATTCGGTGCAACTTCCAGCAACAACATTTGATACTGTTAATTTTACATCGAGTTGTTTCCCAGGTTTATTGGTAATTGAAAAAGTTAATGCCACATAATTTTCCGAGCCGGCATTAATCGTTCCGCTACTACTGGTACCAATGGTTTGACTAGGTTCTGGCGCTACTCCATCGCCGGTAACGGCCAGACTGTAAACCTCAACATCGGTTCCTGAAACGGCAAAATCAAAGTTCCAGTTGGCTGTTGAAAGTTGCCTTTCGACCTTGAAAACCACCACCGAAACGCCAGGATTATAAGAGCCGGATTCAGCATTAAACGGGGCATAAAAGCCGGGACAGTCTGATCCACTAACCGGATTTGTGACTATTGCGTTGATGTTTAGAACGGTTACAAGCCAGGTACCTGTGGATAGGGCAAAAGAAGTATTGCAAGTTCCATCGTGGGCATAACGGCGATAGCTGGTCGTTTGGGTTAACCCAGTTGGCGGATCATAAGTAGCAGATGTTGCTCCGCTAATAACTGAACCGGCTGTGGCAAACCCGTCTAATGAGTATTCCCACTTGTAAGTGATAGTTCCATCACCTCCGCTGGCATCTATCGCGCTGCCAATAATACCAGGATTGCCATTGTAACAGATCGTTTCGCCTGTAGTGAATATGGCTCCTACAGTAAAAACGGGATGAACTATAACAGTTACTGCTTGAGTGGCTTTACATCCATTGGCATTGGTAATGGTCATTGTTCCGGAATAGGGTCCTCCGGAAGTTGTACTTGCGGTAATGGCGATCGTATTTAAACTTCCTCCTCCTCCTGCAAAAGCAAACGCGGTGTTGCTCTGGTCTGTCAATCCTGCTGAGTTGGCCGTTCCATCCCAGTCTATACTATATGAAGTAGGCGAATTTGTCGTTGCTGAATAAGCCAGGGTTGTTGTTTGTCCACTGGCACTATAACATACAGTCGCAACTGTGCCGGTTGTGGTAATGGTTGGATTGGTATAAGTGCCTACATTTACCGCATTGCTGCTTGGCGAAACGCAAGAATTACCGTCCGTACCTTTTACATAGTATCCGGTTCCTGCAGCCAGGCCCGACCATGTAAGGCCTGATCCGGTACCTGCTTTGGCCGTCTGAACGACAGCATTACTTGCATCATACAACTGGTAGTTGACACCGTTTACCGAAGTGGATGAAGTGATTGTTCCGTTTCCTCCCGGTGAAGTACAAATAGTACTTCCGGTTAACATCAGGGCCGTTGGATTGGTATAAGTGCCTACATTTACCGCATTGCTGCTTGGCGAAACGCAAGAATTACCGTCCGTACCTTTTACATAGTATCCAGTTCCTGCAGCCAGGCCCGACCATGTAAGGCCTGATCCGGTACCTGCTTTGGCCGTCTGAACGACAGCATTACTTGCATCATACAACTGGTAGCTAACACCGTTTACCGAAGTGGATGAAGTGATTGTTCCATTTCCGCCCGGCGAGGTACAAATTGTACTTCCGGTTAACACAAGAGCTATCGGCAGTGGATTAATTGTCAGCGTTTTAGTTGAAGTAGCATTCCCGCAAGGAGAATTTCCGGTTGCCGTCAAAGTCAGAGTTACGCTACCAGCAGTTATATCTGCTGCACTTGGAGTGTAAGTACAAGTGGTCAGATTATTTGCATTGGCAAAAGTACCAGTTCCACTTGAAGTCCAGGTAATACTGGCATAATTAGTTGCACTGGAACTGGCAGTAATGTTTATAGCGCTTGATGAAGAACAGGTTGATATGGCAGTTCCTCCTACAACCGTGGCGGCTGCGGTAATATTGATTGTCCGGTCAGAAATAGAAGCACATCCTCCAACAGTATTGGTTGTTAAACGAAGAGTAGCTGTTCCGCTGTAATTTGCAGCTGGTGTATACGTTACAGCTGATACCAATGCATTTGTGTAAAGGGATGCTGTTGAACTCAATGTTCCTCCTCCTGAAATAATTGACCATGCTGCATTTGTTGCAGTTCCACTAAAACTAGCTCCAGTCAAAGTTATTGCGGTTGGGCTAGCAGCTTGGCAAACCGTATTAGGTCCTGCTGCTGTGGCAACCGGTCCGGAAATTGTTATGGTAACTGCTGTTGTGTAAGGTGAATAACAGGTTATTCCTCCACTGACTGATACCGTTCTCCGTTGGTAGCTGGTTGTGGCAGTTAGGGCAGGAGGAGAATAGGTAGCAGCAGTTGCACCTGCAATGGTAACATAGCTTCCGCTGGCATTGGTTTGCCATTCGTAGGTAATTGTTCCTGAGCCGGTTCCTGCTGTTGTGGATGTAAGTGTTGCCGGAGTTGTACCGCTGCAAATAGTTTGATTTGTACCTATGACTCCTGCTGTTACCTGGTTATTTACTGTAACATTCACAGTGGCTGACGCTGTACATGTATGTTGAAAAACAATATTATCTATTGCAAAATCATTTCCCCCTAGAGCGAATTGTTCATTCTTCAAAGCCAACAATGCAGTAGTTGAACCACTACCAGAGTTCCAGTTATATACAAATTGAGTCCATGTACCAGTTATTGAATCTGCTTTATAAACAGGGCCGGCTGCAGTGCCATTTACATATAACTGCAACTTGGAAGGATTAGTATCGTTCCCATTTACCACGGTCTGAACAAAATAGCTAAATTGGTAAGTCGTATTTGGAACAACATTTACTGTTTGAGACCAAATTGTTTTTTCTGTACCTGCACCATTGATAACCAATTGATTTCCTGATCCGGACTTATCTACACAAGAGCAAAAATTACCATGCCTTGATGAAGGAAGAGCAACAACATCGTATGTTCCTTCTGAATTAAGTCCAGTTGCGTTTTGAGCAGCAAGAGCATATTCAGTAGTGAAGCCCAGATATCGGTTAGTTGCATTCTCAAAATCACCATTAATCACCAGATTAACATTACTAAGTGCGTTTGTATTAACGGTATATGTACCGGTCATATTTGTAGTAGCGCTAGTTCGTGTTGGATCTTCTGTAGTAGAATAATAGGAATTGGGGCCTGTCCAATATAAATTGCTTCCTCCAGACGGAGTACTAGTTAGATTTATATTGTTTCCATAGCAAAAGGTCCCGCTACCACCAGCTGTTATGGTGGGAGGAGTAATGATATAGGCTGTAACTGATGTTCTTGAAGAAGTAGTACACCCACCAAGCGTTGCTTCAACATAATATGTTGTTGTTGTAGAAAGAGTTGGTGAGTATGAATTTCCTGTTGCTATTGAACTTCCTCCAGTTAGAGAGGAGTACCAATTGATTGTTCCGGCAGATGCAGTGGCGCTTACGGTTAATTGTCCTGGCCCGCACCGACTACCCGGAGAGGCGCTGGTAATTGCAACAGTTGAACAAGTTGGAACAATTTCACCTGATGAAAGGATCGTTGCCGGGAAATACGCACTGCCATTGTAAAACTGGATTTGAGCCAACTGTGTAGTTGTTAGCCCAGCAGTGGTAGTTCCTACAAATATATGTCCTGCGGTGCCTGTTGTCCCGTTCCAAGTACCAGTCCATCCGGTAATCGTTAATGTAGTCCCAGTCCATGTAACCCCGCTACTGTTCGTAAAGGTCAGCGTATGACTACCTGTACCCAATGCGATGGTTGAGTTGGAAGTAAGGCCTAGGGTTCCAACGGTCTCGCCAAGACCTGTGGTAGCGCCAGTACTGAATGTACCTCCATCTAAAACAATTGGCGTAGAGGATAAAATATTAGCAGCGCCTAATGTTAAAACCGATGTCCCGCTTAAGGTTGTTGTACCTGCTACTCCAAACGTAGCAGAGGGGGTAACGGTTGCTGATCCTGATACAACAAGATTCCCTCCCACAGTCGCTCCAGTAACGGTTTTTACCCCGCTGCCCGATAAGGTTAAATTAGAATATGTTGTATTTATAACAGTTTGGGCTCCCAAGCCGCTGTAATTTACGGTATTGCCAGCTACTGTTGCCGTAAGGGAATTAATGTTATATGAAAGGGCTGATATGTTTAATATACCTCCGGTACTATTGGTAATTCCTGCTATATATCCCGAACTTTGCACATTAACTATACCAGTATTCGTAAAAGCTGTATTAATACCATAACTTGAAGTTAAATTAAGTGTACCCTGATTGGTAAATGTAGCAATTGAAGCAGTCTGGGTACCTCCAATATTTAATGTGCCGGTTGTTGAATTTATTAACGCTCCTGTCCCACTAAGATTTGCAGTCAAAGTCAAAGTGCCCTGATTTGTAAGGTTAATTGTGGTTATAGTTACAGCAGCCCCCGAAAAATCCAGAGTACCGGTTAAAGATTGTGCATTATTAGTAAATGTTTGAGGTCCTGTACCCACCGTAAACGTTCCATTATTGGTAATACCTCCACGGAAATTCACCGGAGAACCGGCTGAATTATTCCAAATACCTCCTGAATTAACTGTAACAAGCCCTCTAAAACTTTTAGTTCCATTATAAGCATTGATATTAAGCGTTCCACTTATAGATGTAACTCCTGAAACCGTAAAATTTTTAGTATCAACAAAGTTCAGAGTAGATGAGCTGGCAATATTTAATGTTGCACAAGCTGAATTTGCATCCACAGTTACCGTCCAGCCGCCTTCAATAGTAACAACATCACCGGCAACAGGCACACTTGCGCCAGCTGTTCCTCCTGAAGTTGCTGCCCAGGTAGCTGTTGAACTCCAATTTCCTGTTGCAACTGAAAAACGAGTTGCCCCATCCACATTACCAACTCCTGCCAGCAGAATTACCAGCAGAATCAGGAAGAAATAGATATTTTTTAATGGAAAATGTATATTTCGCATCATAGGCTTTGGGGTTTTAAACGCCTCGTTAATACAGGTGTAAACCGTAAAGTCACATCGTGCGAATAGTTGTTTGTCAGGGATTTAGAAATGCATTTTAATATACTTACTTCATCCAAAATCTGTATGGATGTGTAAATAGGTATCCTAAAGCATCTAAAGGAAGAAAAAGCTGTCCAAAAATCTGAAAAACAAATCGTGAAAACCCCCATCATGCGCGCATAATCTTAATTTCTCAATGTAAAAATAGTTTTAAGTATGGAATAACAACTACTTAACTAGCGAAAAGTAACTTATAAATAGCAAACTCATCGGATCAATTATCCGTGTCGACCCAGTGAGCAGGCATTTCCGTATTATCGGATAAATAAACAATTGAAATTTAAATATGTTTCGGATCATTTTCGGCAGATTGCTGGTCTGCGGTTGGTGGGTTTCTTTGTCAATCAAATGGTTAAGGTAAAAGTTAACACATCATGATCATCGATACTATAATGCAAATTATCGTAAATATGCTTTATGTACTATTGATTATTTTCAGGTATCAGTCGCCTGACCTTAAGATAGGAGCATGTCGGGCTTTGATACTGCTCACATGAATTCTCCATTTTCAGGAGATCCTGATCTGATACTCCAAAACTTCGATCACCTCGCCTGTTCGTAATTTGGCGCGTTTGCGAAATTCCTGTTCTCCATTGCGGTAAACCAGGCCGTCTTCAAAAAGTGTAAATTTCTCCTTTTAAGTAATGAGAATGATTAAATGTCGTATAATTTGGTTTTAAATCCTGACTCACCCCCATCACACCTTCGGTGTTCTGCCCCCTCTCTTTTCAAAAGAGAGGGGGAAAGACCGATTTATCGGTGTTCGGGGTGAGTAATATTAATACGACAATATATTGTTCCTATTACTTAAGTACCAAATCTGCCTTTTTGCAGGGGAATTGGAGCTGAAAAGTAAAATAGAATTAACTTTGGTATTAGATGGTATATATCTAAATTTGAACCAAAAATCACAAATGGAAAATTTAATAAATAGAATCACAATCAATCCGGAAATTTGTAACGGGAGACCCATTATAAGAGGAATGCGGATCACTGTTTCAACAATTCTAGATTTTCTGGCAGCTGGAGAAACGAATGAAAAAATTCTGAACGCATATCCAATTCTTGAGAAAGAGGATATTATGGCTTGCCTGGAATTTGCAAGAAGAATTGCTGATAAAAGTATCCTGTCTTATGAACTTAAAGCCAGTTAACCATTACAAATTTTTAGTTGATGTGAACCTGCCCAAAAAGTTTTACTACTTTAAAACCGCTGATTTTATTCATGTTGCTGATATTAATCCGCGCATGACTGATCGTGAAATATGGGATTATGCCTTGAAAAACAATCTGATTTTATTGTCAAAAGATGCCGATTTTTATGATTTGTTCCTAATTAAAGAGAAACATCCTAAAGTGGTTAATTTCCGTTTTGGAAACCTGACTTTAAATGATCTGCATCATTACTTTTTAAAATTCTGGCCAACAATCATTGATCATTTAGATACTGCTTCCTTTATAATTGCACAGGAGGATAAACTCTTTATTTTTCCCTAACACATAATTAGTTCCCTTCTACTTTCAGCTTTTTCAAAGCTTCATATTATTCAATCCTGATCTGATACTCCAAAACTTCGATCACCTCGCCTGTTCTCAATTTGGCGCGTTTGCGAAATTCCTGTTCTCCATTGCGGTAAACCAAGCCGTCTTCAACCATCAGCTTGGCCTGTCCGCCCGATTCGCTGATCCGCATAATTTTCAGTAGTTTAATCAGTTCAATGTATTCGTCGCCGTTTAGTTGATAGGTTTCCATGTTGTTTATGATTTTGAATTGCTACAATATTCGGTGCAGATTAATTGGTGTTTGCTAAAAAACAAAGAGCTGGAATTAACTCCGGCTCTTTGCATAACGAATTGAAAATAAAAGAAACTAATAGGCCATTGAGTCTCTATTTCTTTTCCTTTTTGGCTTTTTTCTCCAATCTTTTTTCCTTTAAAGATTTGGTTGGTTCCTTTTTTTCGTTCTTTCGGGTATCTACTCCTTTTGCCATAGCTTAAAATTTTAATGGTTATTATTCTAAATATGAGCACATAAGGTAATTCGAACTTCAAATGTTCATTTTCAAATTTTATCAGACCAAAATTACCATTTTTTGTAGAAAACAAGCGGCATTCGCTGGTAATGTTTGTCATATTTTCAAATTTGATCTCTTATTACAGAAGCTTTGTTTCGAGTTAAGGATGATATGATTTTAGGACAAAGGATTAAGAATTTGATTCCTTTCGATAAGATCGTTGACCGAATACAAATCTTCCTCTTCATTCAGATAGCTGAAGGTATTTGATTTTGAAGTCAAATCCTGAATTCCTTGCTGAAGAATCTGATCATCAACTTTTGTCAATAAGAAATCAACAAAATCATGTATTTCCCTGATTTTTGAATCAGGTAATTGTCTGATTTTAAATACCGTATTTTCAATTAAATCATTT
>Ga0302273_1000974_pt1 | contig 12317 bp, 9 predicted proteins | sample III_Bog_N1_3_FD_198774 | JGI IMG/M metagenome (GOLD analysis project Ga0302273, IMG submission 198774) | Peat permafrost microbial communities from Stordalen Mire near Abisko, Sweden - III_Bog_N1_3 | ecosystem: Environmental > Terrestrial > Soil > Wetlands > Peat | place: Sweden: Abisko... | reverse complement strand
CAATCGGTAATGTGAAAATTCCGATAATCCCCAACACCACGAAAAGAACGGAAATAACCGTTGATAAAACGGGTCTTTCTATAAAAGTTTTTAGCATTTTCTTCTATTTGATTTGAGTAAGTAATAAAAAATAATTACTGAAATGTTATTGTGAAATAACATTCAGAGAATAAGACTTGTAACTCGTAACTAAATACTCGTAACTACTTAATCTACTTTTGTTCTTTGATTTTTTGACCGTTCGACAAAGTGGCAATACCATCAGTAACAATTTTGTCACCTACAGACAAACCCTCTGTTACAACATAAGCCTGACCATCAGGAGTTGTTTTTACACTAACTACTTTCTGAATCACCGAATCGCCCTGGAATTTGTAAACCAGCACTTTGTCCTGTTGAGCAAAAGTTGCCTTCTGCGGAATGACAATTGCATTTTTATGTTCGGATGGAATTACAACTTTAGCACTGGAACCGCTTCGCAATAATCCATGTTTATTAGAAAACGAAGCTCTAAAGTTTACAGCTCCCGATGTTGCATCAACCACACCCGAAATAGTTTCGATCCGTCCGGTTTGTTCATATTGGGTTCCATCAGACAGCAACAACCTGACAGCAGGCATATGTTTAATTTTTTCTGCTTGCGTACTTCCTTTGAATTCTTTTAGGAGTTCCAACAGATCTTTTTCATTTACTGAGAAATAGGCAACAACTTTCGATATATTAGAAACTGTTGTCAAAACAGTAGTATTAGTTACTAAACTTCCCTGACGAAATGACAATGTACCGACAACACCATCTACAGGACTGGTGACAGTTGCCCAATTCAACGTTGCTTTGGCCTGATCAAGAGTTGCTTTGGCAGAAGCCAGAGTATTTTGGTAAGCTGATAATTTCACATCGCTGATAATTCCCTTTTCTGCCAGCGGACGCATGCGTTCCACGTCCAGTTTAGCTGTATTGTAGTTTGCCTTGGCGTTTTCAATCATCTGAACCGATGACGGAGAGTTGATTTTAAACAAAGGCTGACCTTTTCTTACTACTGCACCTTCATCTACAAAGATTTTATCGATATACCCTTCCACACGGGCTTTTATATCAATGTCCTGTTCACCTTTCAAAACCGCAGGATAAACCGCTTGGAGTTCTACATCGCTGGTAGAAATAACTGCAACAGGAAAAGCTTTTACCTGATCTGCAGCAGTGGTTTGAGCTTGTTTGTTTTTACACGAAGTAATAAACAACAGGAGCAACACACTCCCCAATAAAAATTTTCTCATTTTCATACAATTACTATTTTTTAATACACACTTATCATATTTATTCTCAATACATATCAATTTTTCAATCCTTCACAGAGGTAAATAATTTATCCGATTCAATCTTCAAATGATCTACTACTTTGTAAAAAGTCTTCATATCATCGATGGATAATCCTTCCTGAAGCTCATCATTCAGCTTCAATTCAATTTTTCGATAGTCAGCAATAAGCTGCTCTGCTTTGGCGGTAACAAATAATTTATTCTTTCTTCTGTCATTTTGATCTACGACTCTGCAAACAAGATCTTTATTCTGTAAAATATCTATCATCCTTAATATTGATGATTTATCCTTACCCATTTTTTCTGCAATATCTCTCAGAATTACTTCATCTTTCTCCTCATATATTGCAAAAAGCAACCCAAACTGACCCATCGTGAGTTTAATACCTGTTTGTTCGTTAGCCCTGATTTCCAACACCCGAAACATCGCCTTTAACATTCCAACCACGACCATGCCTAAAGGTGCATTTGAAGTTTCCATATTCAGTTATATTTTTTGCAAAGGTATATGCAATAATTGGTGCGTGCAACCAATTAAAACAATTTAACATTTTGATTTTCGGATTAATTTAATCGTATATTTATCTGAATAAACCTTTTAGACATAAAAAAGTTTTTAAAGAGACCATTATTTCAAAACAAACATACAAATGTAGCTCCACCCAAGAAGATTCAATTTTAAAAAAAACATAAGTAGAGGCTAAAATATAATGTCGCATTTTTTAGACATTACTTAAGTAATTGACTGAATATAATGTACCATTCTAATTTTTAAAAAACAATACTATTTAACATCCACTTTAAGGGCTTGGGGGTGTAAAATACAGTTTAAAACCGCCCCTAAATTCCCTGAAAGAGACTTGAAATTTCAACCGTATCGTCTAACAATTTTTTGAAAAATAGGACATTATTTAATTCCTACTACTTATATGATAATTGAAGAGCCGTTTTCGGGATAAAATTCCGGAAACGGCTCTATTTGTATAAAGTAATCTGTATTTTAATCAAGGATAAAAAAAACTATTTTTTCACTACATAATCGCTCCACAAACTATCGACCTGATAATCTGCCACAACCAGCGTGGATTGTTGATAAGAAAAATGGCTTATCAAAGTCGTAATTTCCTGACGAAGCATAGATGCTGCATTATCAATCAAATCTGATCTAAAACCAGCGTCTCCCATTTTAAGAACTAGATCCATCGAAACTATTCGACTCATAATCCGTCCTAGTTCTACCAGTTTACGCTGTGGCATTTGTATATCTATTTCAAAGCTAAGCAACTCTTTAAGATAATTAGCTGCATTCTCCGTCAGTCTATGTCCCTGAAGGTATAAGTACAATCCTGTTTCTTTAGCATTCTTCATCAGTTTCACCAGTGTTTCGCCTATCTGAGCATACAAAATATCGTTTGAGCCTTCAAATATCTGAAACGGACGACTATCCACCGTACCACGACCGGCTATGTGATTCAGTTTATATCCTTTTGCTCCGACTAATGTGAGCAAAGTTTGCGATGAATCCTGCATCATATCCGTAGTAACGGTTTTAATGATATTAGCCTCCAAACCCAGCGGAGTCAAATCATTTTCTATGCCCGCTACCCCCGAACTATGTTTACAAAAAGCCGAAACTACAGTAAAATTGGCTTGCAGACGGGCTAAATGTTGCTGAACCTGATCATACGAAAACAGACTTTTTCCACCAATCATTCTAGCCTGACAATGAGCTATAGCCTCATCAAGCATTCGTTTTATGAATCCCATTCCCATACCGGGAAAATGCAATCTGCTTCGGTGCAGTAAATCCAGCATAAGTTGAACTCCAGTTGTCTGTGGTATGAGTTTCTGTACTTTAGGTATTTTTACATCCACATTATTTCGACCGTAAGGAATCTGATAAAGACCCAGATTTTCAAAATATTCTTCCACCACAATTTTTTGCTCAGGTTGCGTATTGTCACAAACAAAAAAATCAATATCCCGCTGAAGTCCGCCTTGTTCGGTTTGTTTTCTGGCTGAAAGCAACCAATAATCCGCTTGTCCGGTTAGTCCTGCCCAATGCTTTGTACCTTTCAGGTGAAAATGATCAGCGTCTTCTTTGTAGAATGTTTGCATATTTAAGGCATCGCTCCCAAATCCCAATTCGGTAATCATAAGCCCACCCATATTCTGCTTTTGTAGAAAGCGGCCGAAGACTTCGGGTTTAGCGCAGTCCTGGCCATATTTGGCAAAAGGTTGGAGAAAAAGGGCACTATTGATCCCTAAAGTAAGAGACAAGGCCAGCGATTCGTACGAAGCAGTTGACAGAAGTTCAAGACTTTCATGCACTTTACCGCCACGGCCGCCGTATTCTGTGGGGATAGCAACCGACAAAGGGTTACAGTCCATTATTTTACTCAATACTTCTGTTGGAATTCCACGGGTTATACCCATTTTATCTATATCATTCTCGTCGTGAAAGACCTTTTTCAGAGTATCTTTAAAATGTTGAATGAATAACTCGAATGGCTGAACTGCCTCTCCCTTTTCAACGGGAGAGACTGATTTACTTGAAGTTGTGATTTGAGATTGTTGCATAATTTGTAATTATATTTATTTCATTTTTGTAATGTGCAGAGCATACACTTGTTTAAAACAAGTAAAACCTTCAAATGTTTTGATTTACAATAAATTATCTTTCTATTTTCAGTATATTAGCGTTTTAGCCCGAAACTGAAAGTGCATTAAACAATAAAAATGAAAGTTTCATACCTCAAAAAGAAACTGAATAAACGGGTCATAAGAATCGATATATCTACCATCTGATATCCGAAAAATTGATAATTATACCGGAATATGCCATACTACGTCCCACATTGTCTATCTTTGTATCCAAACAAAATCTCCCAATTCACCAATCCTATGCCTGAGCAAAAAAAAGAACACCCTGCCGAAAAGGTCGTACTACATCACCGAAACAAACACAGAGAAAGATATGATTTTGATAAACTGATTGTTGCCTGTCCCGAGTTGGCTAAATACGTTAAACTCAATCAATACAACGATCAATCCATTGATTTTGCCAACCCGAAAGCCATCAAGTGGCTGAACAAGGCATTATTAAAGCACTTTTATGGTATAGACTATTGGGATATCCCTACGGATTATTTGTGCCCTCCCATACCCGGACGGGCTGATTACATCCATCATGCCGCCGATTTGTTGGCTGCCAGCAACGATGGACATATTCCTACCGGATCAAAAATAAAATGTATGGATATTGGTGTGGGCGCCAGTTGTGTATTCCCTATTGTAGGATATAAAGAGTATGGCTGGACATTCATTGGTTCGGATACTGATGTAAAAGCATTGGAATCAGCAGTTAAAATAATAAACTACAATCATTTCCTGCAAAAGAATGTAGACCTGCGTCTTCAGGAGAATCCTAAAGATATTTTCCACGGAATAATGGAGCGCAACGAACCCGTTGACATAACCATTTGCAATCCGCCTTTTCATGCATCGGCCGAAGAAGCGCAGGAAGGCACGCTTAGAAAACTAAGCAGCCTAAACCATAAAAAAATTACAACACCTGTACTGAACTTTGGTGGTCAGAGTAATGAGTTGTGGTGTGAAGGTGGTGAAGGAAGATTTGTGCGCGATATGATTCGTCAAAGTAAGCAATTTGGCTCAAACTGCTTTTGGTTCACTACACAAATCTCCAAACAATCGCATCTGCCCGGAATTTACGAAGCGCTGAAACATGCAGGTGCGTTGGAGGTGAAAACCATTTCAATGACCCAGGGAACTAAAGTGAGCAGAATAGTGGCATGGACATTTTTGAAAAAAGATCAACAAAACGGTTGGAGAAGCACGCGTTGGAATGTATTGTAAATGTATAGTTGTGACTAATCCATAAACTTAAAAAAGACTTCATAAAAAAGCGGAAGAAATGAGTTCTTCTGCTTTTTTTATACAAATAATTATTCAATCTTTGTAATCGGAAGTAGATTTCAACTTATGCAATCATCTCAATCTTATGAAGTTTTTTGCTACCTCACTCATCCGACAGCTCGATCAATACACTATAGAACACGAATCCATTAGCTCTATAGACTTGATGGAGCGCGCTGCTGACAAGCTTTATCAGCAATTTATCGGTCACTACTCTCATTTGCAACCTGTATGCATTATAGCCGGACAAGGCAATAACGCTGGAGATGCGTTGGCGCTGAGTAGAAAATTATTGCATGCAGGATACACTGTATCAGTAGTTTTAATCAACCCAACGACTTTATCGCCCGATTGTGAAACCAACAAACAACGCCTGCTCGACGAATTTCCTACAGCGCTTAACACGCTTCAACAACAATTCATATCTCCAACGATTTCAGCCGACACAATAATAATTGATGGACTTTTCGGTTCCGGCCTCAGCAGACCGTTGACAGGAATTTTTGCAGAAACAGTTAACTGGATTAATCAATCCGGCTGTGAAGTGGTAGCCATAGACATTCCGTCGGGCTTGCAGGGCGAAGAAAATTTACAGGACAGTAAACTCCTAATCGTAAAAGCCACCATCACTTACACTTTACAGTTTCCAAAATTGGCTTTTTTATTGCCTGAAAATGCAGATTTTGTTGGCAAATGGGAAATAATCGACATAGGAATTCACCCAAAAGTTATAGCGCAAACGGCTAGTAATTATTCTTATCTCGAGCAAGAAGATATAAGAAATCAAATTAAGAAGCGATCAAAATTTTCTCACAAAGGTTCGTTCGGTCATGCGCTAATTATAGCCGGCAATAACGGAATGGCAGGAGCATCGGTACTGGCAGCAAAAGCCGCCCTCAGAAGCGGTGCAGGGTTGGTTACCGTTTTCGGGCCGGAATGCAACCGGATTATTGTTCAAACAGCTATTCCTGAAGCAATTTTCAAAACAACACTAACCGCAACAGCAAACTACAATGTCATTGCCATAGGTCCCGGAATAGGAACACAAGCAGAAAATGCTGAAATTCTAAAAGATATTCTGTCTCAAATAAATAAGTCATGCATTCTGGATGCTGATGCTTTAAACATTATCAGTCAGCAAAATGATTTACTAAAGTTAGTGCCCGAGAACTCAATCATAACACCTCATCCAAAAGAGTTCGACCGACTATTCGGAATCAGCGATTCAACCATCCAACGGATATTAAAAGCACAGGAAAAGGCAAAAAAACACAAGATATACATAATACTCAAAGGCGCTCACACATTAATCGCGACGCCTTCCGGGCAGTTGATTTTCAACAGTACAGGAAATCCGGGAATGTCAACTGCCGGATCGGGCGATGTATTGACAGGTATATTAGCAGGTCTGTTGGCTCAGGGTTATTCGGCAGAAGAGACTGCTACGACTGGCGTATATCTTCATGGTCGTGCAGGTGATATAGCTTTGGAACGCGAATCGGAAGAATCGCTTATTGCAGGAGATATTATCAGCTGTTTAGGAAAAGCGTTTAAATCGCTCAAAGATTGATTTCTTTCAGTCATACATTTTCATTATACAACAAATCATACATGCACGGAAGCAAATTTTACCTTTTTTTGTCCTTGTTTTTTCTATACTTTTTACACCCGGTAGCAGGTCAGCAACATTTTACCATAAGCGGCTACATTAGAGATGCAAAAACAGGAGAAGATATAATCGGTGCAAATGTAACAATCAAAGAATTGCCGGGAAAAGGCTCATCTACAAATACCTATGGATATTATTCTATCACCTTGCCTGCCGGTCATTATCAAATTTCAACTCAATATGTAGGTTATACGCCACAAAACAAAGATATTAACCTGAATAAATCTCAGAAACTGGACTTCCTGCTTACAGAGCAGGTCAACGAGTTGAGCGAAGTAGTAGTGTCATCGCAACGAAAAAATGAAAATGTCACCCGACTTGAGATGGGTACACAAAAACTTGATACAAAAGATTTAAAAACCATTCCCGTACTGTTTGGAGAAAAGGATGTTTTAAAAACCATTCAATTGCTTCCCGGTATAAAATCTGCGGGCGAAGGAAGCAGCGGATTCAACGTTCGGGGAGGATCAAGTGATCAGAATCTGATATTGCTTGACGAAGCAACCGTGTATAACGCCTCTCACCTAATGGGATTTTTCTCCGTTTTTAACTCTGATGCCATTAAAGATATTTCAGTTTACAAGGGCAATGAACCTGCTCAGTATGGAGGCCGTTTGTCGTCGGTGCTGGATATCAAGATGAATGATGGTAATGACAAGAAATTCGGTGTTAGTGGCGGGATTGGATTAATTTCATCCCGATTAACAGTAGAAGGACCTATAGTAAAAGACAAAGGGTCATTTATCATTTCTGCCCGGCGAACTTATGCCGACTTATTTCTGGCTCTATCAAAAGACACAACCATAAACAACTCAAGTTTGTATTTCTACGATTTTAACGCCAAAGTCAATTATCGGATTAATGCCACAAACCGGATTTTCCTCTCCGGATATTTCGGAAAAGATGTGTTAGGGTTGAACAACAGGTATGGTCTGAACTGGGGCAACAGTACCGGCACATTCCGATTAAATCACTTGTTTTCTGATCGGTTATTTTCCAACACATCATTAATATTCAGCAACTACAATTTCAAAATCAATATCAACAGAGGAGTGCAAATGCACATCATTTCAAGAATTCAGGATTATAGTTTAAAACAAGATTTTCAACTTTTCTCAGGCACCAACAGTACCATCAAATTCGGGATAAACTCAATAGTCCATAACATTATACCCGGCATAATTACCGCCAGCAGCAGTGTAAACATGAAAAGTCTGACAAATAAACATGCATGGGAAAACGCGCTATACTTTACTCATCAATACAAGTTTTCGGATAATTTCAGTGTGGAATACGGATCTCGTTTGAGCTCATTTAGCCTGCTTGGCCCAGGCACATTTTACACCTACGACAAAGATGGAACTGCGACTGATACGACCACTTACAAAAAAGGTCAATACATTTCGTCCTACATTTATATTGAGCCAAGGGTGATGCTGAATTATGTAGTCAACCCTCAAAGTTCTATAAAAGCATCGTATGCACGCAATGTACAGAATCTGCACCTGCTTTCAAACTCCACCGCCGGCGACCCCACCGACCTTTGGATGCCAAGTACCAATAATGTAAAACCCGAGATAGCAGACCAGTTTTCGGTAGGATATTATCGCAATTTCAATGATAATCAGTATGAGTTTTTTAGCGAAATTTACTTCAAGAGTCTTAAAAATCAGATTGATTACAAAAACGGAGCCGAACTGAACTTCAACGAAAATGCCGAATCTCAGCTGCTGTACGGAACAGGCAGAGCGTATGGGTGGGAATGCTTTCTAAAGAAGAAATACGGAAGGTTCAACGGGTGGATAAGTTACACGCTATCCCGAACAGAACGAAAGTTTGATCAAATCAATAACGGCAAGTATTTCCCTGCCAAACAAGACAGAACACACGATGTATCTATCGTCGGCATCTATGAGCTAAACAAACACTGGACCCTTTCGGCCACCTGGGTTTACAATACCGGTAATGCGGTAACCTTTCCGACCGGTAAATATCAAATTGATGGGAAAACAATGTTTTATTACTCCAATCGCAATGCCAACAGAATGCCCGCATATCACCGCATGGATTTAGGAGCTACCTGGGTGATAAAAAAAACGAAGAACTTTGAATCCAGCTGGACTTTTTCGGTGTACAACGCCTACAGTCACGACAATGCATACATGATTACGTTCCGCGATAACGAAGCGGATCCGAGCAAAACCGAAGCCGTACAAACTACTCTATTTAAAATCATTCCTTCTTTTTCATACAACTTTAAATTTTAAAAAAGATGAGAATATTCAAAAAAACTGCCATGGCAATATTGATAATAAGCTCATTATCATCCTGCGAAAAGATTATTGATCTGAATTTAGACAATGCTGCCGGTGGAATAGTCATTGTAGGAAATGTGTTTGACCGCGCCGGCGCAACAGAAGTGAAAATTTCAAGAACAATCGATTTTACAGAACCAAATACTTTCCCACCGGTGAGAAGTGCAAAAGTTACGATTAATGATAATATCGGACTTTCAGTAACACTGGCTGAAACTAAACCCGGTTCATATAACACATCTTCAATAAGGGGAGTACCCGGAATTGCTTATACGCTAACGGTAGAAATAGCTGGAAAAACCTATACAGCCACCTCTAAGATGCCGAATCCCGTAACTATCGACGCAATGTTCGTTAGCAAAAGTACCATAGGCAATGAAAAAGAGATTTCGCTCAATTTTAAAGACCCTGAAGATACTGATAATTACTATCGTATAATAGAATACATCAACAATACATTAAAACCCGGTATCAACATCGGAAATGACAAACTGTATCAGGGCGAAATGATAAATTATTCGCTCGGCTCTAATGCGCTAGACGATAATACTCCTTTAAAAACAGGAGATAAAGTCAGGGTACAACTTCAAAGCATAGATAAAGATGTATTTGAATACTTCAGAACATCGCGCGGAAACGATGGTCAATCTGCCTCTCCTGCCAATCCTGTTTCAAACATAAGTAATGGTGCGCTGGGATATTTTAGTGCATGCTCGGTACGCGAAGCAATGATTACCATCCCCTGATTTTCATTCCTACTACCAGACAGCGTTGATACATCATATGAGTATCAGCGCTGTTTCTATTTGAAAGCGTCTTAATAAATAGTTAAACATTTATTTTTTCTTGCAAATGTAACTGATATTTAAAGAAAAAGTTTTTACTTTGCAGTCAATTAATAGATCTATTAAATAAACAAATTAAATATGGATATTAAACAAGAGCAATCAATGGAGCAAACTATTCTGGAAGTGGCCGAAAGACTATTTCTTGAAAAAGGATTTGCATTGACTTCTACAACCGAAATTGCCAAAGAAGCAGGCTGTAATCAGGCATTGGTTCATTACTATTTCAGAACAAAAGACAACTTGTTCAACACCATTTTTGAGCAAAAATTCAGAATGCTTTTCGAACATCTATACGCATCGCAGAGTCTTGAGGACATTCCGTTTTCTGAGAAAGTGAAACATGCAGTAGAGTCACACTTCGACTTACTGACAAACAATCCAAAGTTGCCGTTATTGGTAGCCACAGAATTATCGCGTCTGCCCGAAAACCTGCAAAACCTACGAAACAAGCTACAAGCAGTTCCTTTTGAGCTGTTTACTAAACTAAACAACGAGCTTCAGCAAGAAATAGCAGCAGGACGTGCCCGCAACATTGAACTTATGGATATCATTATCACAATGGTTACGCTGAATGCGGGACTTTTTATGCTGCAGCCCATTGCCAGCTGTATCATGCAACTGGACGATGAACAGGTGAAAGCACTATTGGCTCACAGACGGAATGAAAATGTACAAGTAATTTTGAACTATATTAAACCCTAAGGTTATTTTGATATGAAACAATTGATTTTATACAGCATGGTGCTAATCTGCTTACCGCTATCGGTTTTCGGGCAACGAATAAATCTGGACGACTGCCAAACCAAAGCCAGAGCGAACTACCCACTGGTAAAACAGTATAGTCTGATAGAGCAAACAGCACAATACAACGTCAGTAATGCCAACAAAGGGTACTTGCCGCAACTGACACTTTCGGCTAAAGGCACCTATCAGTCGCAAGTTACAAAACTGCCTATTACGATCCCGAACATGACGATTCCCGAACTGAGTAAAGATCAGTATCAGGCCGTTGTAGAAGCCAATCAGGTAATATGGGATGGTGGAAATATTTCAGCACAGAAGAAAATAACCAATGCCAATACCGAGGTTGAAAAGAAAAAGCTCGAAGTAGATTTATACACGCTGAATGACCGGGTAAATCAGCTTTACTTTGGCATTTTATTGCTGAATGAACAGATCCGCCAGAATGATATTTTGCAAAACGAGCTACAAACAAACTACAACCGCATAGCCAGTTACAAACAAAACGGAATAGCCAACCAGTCGGATTTGGATGCGCTAAAGGTAGAGCAAATCAATGCCCAACAACGAAAAACGGAACTAGAAAGTACCCGAAAATCATATTTCATCATGTTATCGGCTCTGACGGGCACAAGCATTGATGAAAAATCTGAGTTATCAAAGCCCGAGATAAATCTTGCTTCTCTAACAGAAACCACCAATCATCGGCCGGAACTCGGATTGTTCTCTGCTCAGAATAAGCTATTCGAGAGTCAGAAAGAGTTGCTAAACGCAGGGAACCGTCCTAAAGTAAGTGCATTTATTCAGGGAGGTTACGGCAGACCCGGAATGAACATGCTCACCAACGCATTTTCGGAGTTTTACATCGGCGGTGTTCGCTTGTCGTGGAACCTGAGTGGTTTTTATACCCAGAAAAACAACGTCAACAAACTAGAAACCAGCAAAAAATCGAATGACATACAAAAAGAGACTTTCCTTTTCAATGCTGATTTGAAAACCAAGCAGCAACAAACCGAAATAGAGAAGTTACAATCTACTCTTGCCAGCGATGATGAAATAATCCGACTTCGTGAGAATATAAAGAAATCTGCTTCTATAAAAGTAGACAATGGGACACTTACAGTCACCGATCTGATTCGCGAAATAAATGCCGAAGATCAGGCAAAGCAACTAAAATCGTTACACGAAATTCAGCTAATAATGAGTGCCTATGAACTTAAAAACAATATCAACAATTAAATACCCGAAGGGAATTTTAAATACTGACAATATGAAAACAAATTCTATTTCAACATTTACGAAAAGTAAAATCTTATTAGGATTATCCATAATTTCATCGTTGCTGATTTCGTGTGGAAAATCAAAAGGCGATGCCGATGCTTTTGGTACTTTCGAGGCTACAGAAGTAATCGTTTCGGCCGAAGCGTCAGGTAAAATTCTGTCGTTCAACATAGAAGAAGGTCAAGCCCTGGCAGTCAACCAAGTCATA
>Ga0302273_1000971_pt1 | contig 12329 bp, 7 predicted proteins | sample III_Bog_N1_3_FD_198774 | JGI IMG/M metagenome (GOLD analysis project Ga0302273, IMG submission 198774) | Peat permafrost microbial communities from Stordalen Mire near Abisko, Sweden - III_Bog_N1_3 | ecosystem: Environmental > Terrestrial > Soil > Wetlands > Peat | place: Sweden: Abisko... | reverse complement strand
GCACGTCGCGCAGGATGCCTCCCCCGATGCCCGTGGATGCCGCCAGCACCAGGACCCCCAGGAGATCCATCTCGTACTTGACCGCCCGAAACGCCCCGGAGATGGCGAATGCAAATGTCCCAGCCAGATCCAACCAATGAAGTATCACGGCGCAAAGGTACAACCGGCAGGATGTTCCAACCATCCGCGTCTAGACCCGCGTGTTCTCCTAGCTACCGGATTGGTATCGTATCCGAAAATCCACCAAGGAGCGTTCCATGTCCGACACACAACTCAGCCCAGCCAAGATCGCCGAAGCCTTCGGCGCCAGCCCCGCCAAGGTCAAGAAGGCCATCGAAGCGCTCGGGCTCCAGCCGTCCTCCAAGAAGGGCGTGTGCTGCTTCTACGACGCGGCGGCGGTGGAGAAGATCAAGGGCGCGCTGAAGTAAGACCCTGCGCGCCAGGGATGCCGGCCGATAGGCCCAAGACCCGGCATCGCCGAGGCTTGGCAGGCAGCCCGGTCCCGGCCCTGCCGGGGGGCGCCCAAAGCCTGTGCGGAGCTACCTTGGCGCCATGTTCGAACAAGCTTTCCGCAATATCGATGACGCCCTCTGGAAAGAGAGCGGCTGCACCACGGAACTCGACTACACCGAACAGACCTCGTGGCTGCTCTTCCTCAAGTACCTGGACGGCTTGGAACAGGACAAGGCCGACGAAGCCGCGCTGGAAGGCAAGCCCTACCGCTTCATTCTCGAGAGCCACTACCGCTGGAGCGTCTGGGCCGCCCCCAAGGGACCGGACGGGAAGCTCGATCACGACAAGGCGCTGACGGGCGACGATCTGACGGGCTTCGTGGACAACGTGCTATTCCCATACCTGAAGGGCTTCAAGCTGCGCGCCAGCGGCCCCGACACCATCGAGTACAAGATCGGCGAGATCTTCAGCGAGATCAGCAACAAGGTCCGCAGCGGCTACACCCTGCGCGACGTCATCGACCACATCGACGAACTGCGCTTCCGTTCGCAGCTTGAGAAGCACGAGCTCTCGGCGCTCTATGAGGAGAAGATCAAGCGCATGGGCAATGCCGGGCGCAACGGCGGCGAGTACTACACCCCGCGCCCCTTGATTCGAGCCATGATCCGCGTGACCAATCCCAAGATCGGGGAGCGCATCTACGACGGCGCCTGCGGTTCGGCAGGCTTCTTGTGCGAGGCCCACGACTACCTCCGAAACTCCGTTCGCCCTGTCGAAGCGCGGACCGTCCATGGTTCGACAGGCTCACCACGAACGGGGCTTTCCACCCGCGACCTCGAGACCTTGCAGACGCGCACCTTCTACGGCAAGGAGAAGAAGAGCCTGGCCTACGTGATCGCGATCATGAACCTGATCCTGCACGGCATCGAGGCCCCGAACATCCTGCACACCAACACGCTTTCCGAGAACCTGGCCGACGTGCAGGAGAAGGATCGCTTCGAGGTGATCCTGGCCAATCCTCCGTTCGGGGGCAAGGAGCGGCCCGAGCTGCAGCAGAACTTCCCGATCCGCACCGGGGAGACGGCCTTCCTCTTCCTGCAGCACTTCATCAAGATGCTCAAGGCCGGCGGACGCGCGGCCATCGTCATCAAGAACACCTTCCTGAGCAACTCCGACAACGCCTCGGTGGCCCTGCGCAAGCTCCTCTTGGAATCCTGCAACCTGCACACCGTCCTGGACTGCCCCGGCGGCACCTTCCAGGGCGCGGGCGTGAAGACGGTGGTGCTCTTCTTCGAGAAGGGCGCGCCCACCCGCAAGGTCTGGTACTACCAGCTGGAGCCGGGCCGCAACATGGGCAAGACCAATCCCCTCAACGATGCCGATTTGACAGAATTTGTCGAATTGCAGAAGAGCTTCGCCGACTCTGAAAAGAGCTGGAGCGTGGAGATCTCGGGCATCGACACCGCAAGCTACGACCTCTCGGTGAAGAACCCGCTGGGCGGCGAAGTCGTGACCCACCGCGACCCCTCCGCAATCCTGGACGAGATCGCGTCTTTGGACGCCGAGGCCGCCGAGGTGCTGGAAGGGATCCGGGGACTTTTGGGAAACACAAGGAGCGAGGCATGACCTTGCTCCACCCGTTCGTCCTGAGCCAGCCAAAGGACGGGCCGTCCATGGTTCGACAAGCTCACCACGAACGGAATCAAACCCCGTTCGTCCTGAGCCTGTCGAAGGACGATTACAGGAAGGCAGCATGATGGCTTTCTGGGTTTACATCCTGCGTTGCGCGGATGCCAGCTTCTACACTGGCCACACAGACAACATTGAGCAGCGCATCGCCCAACACAACACCGGGGCCATTCCAACCTGCTACACCTTCACGCGTCGTCCCCTCTCACTGGTCTTCACGCAGGATTTTGCGACTCGCGGAGAAGCGATTGTTGCGGAACAGCAAATCAAAGGCTGGAGCCGTATGAAGAAGGAAGCGATGATTGAGGGTGACTGGGCTGAGGTTTCAAGATTGGCAATGAATCATCAGTCTGCTCGCCCTGCGCCCAGATCAGAGGCAGACGCCGACACAATCACCGTTCGTCCTGAGCTAGTAGTAGGGAAAGACCATACACCCGTTCGTCCTGAGCTTGTCGAAGGACGTACCGTTCATGGTTCGACAGGCTCACCACGAACGGACTTGTCAAGGTTGGCTCATCACGAACGAACGCTGCCCTGTGCTTGAAGAGGCACCTAAGATGAACGAACGTGAATTCGGCCTGTATCCGAAATCCCTCGCCACCGTCCGCGCCATCCTGGCGCGCGAGCCCAAGGTAGAAAAGGCCATCCTGTACGGATCCCGCGCCATGGGCACCTACAAGAACGGCTCCGACATCGACCTCACGCTGATCGGGCCGGACCTCGACTACGGGGCCTTGGCCGCCCTCTCCGGCGCCCTCGACGACTCCGACATCCCCTACATGGTCGACCTTTCCATCCTGACCCAGATCAAGAATCCATCCCTGGTCGATCACATCCAGCGCGTGGGCAAGGTGCTCTACCAGCGGGAGGAGACATGAAGGAGGGGTGGCAGGTCAAGAAGCTGGGGGAAGTGTGCGCGATCAATTACGGTTATACCGAAAGCGCTTCAAATGACCCTGTAGGACCGAAATTCCTTCGAATCACAGATATTCAGAATGATTCTGTAGACTGGGATTCCGTCCCGTATTGCAAGGCGGAAGCGTCTGATTTGTCAAAATTTGTCTTAGCTGATGGTGACATAGTTTTTGCACGCACTGGCGCGACAACAGGGAAAAGTTTCCTAGTTAAAAAGCCTCCTGAAGCCGTGTTCGCATCCTATCTGATTCGGCTTCGGATACTTGATCGCGCATTGATGCCTGAATTTGTCTCCTTATTCTTCAAAACGTCAGAATACTGGCAGGCAGTCAAGGATGGATCTTCGGGAAGCGCTCAAGGTGGATTCAATGCTGCAAAACTGGGCGATTTGTCGCTTCCAGCACCCACATACCCCGAGCAGCAGCACATCGTCGTCCTTCTCGATGAAACCTTCGAGGCCATCGCCACCGCCAAGGCCCATGCCGAGCAGAACCTGAAGAACGCGCGCGCCCTGTTCGAAAGCCAACTGGACGCAGTGTTCCGGCAGAGGGGGGAAGGGTGGGAGGAAACGACATTGAATGACGTGGCTTCGATCCGGAATGGATTCGCATTCAAGAGCAATGATTTCTCGGAAAACGGCCCCACGAAGAGCATCAAAATCACGAACGTCGGCGTGCGTGAGTTTGTTGAAACCAGTGACCGTGGCCTGCCTGCGAAGTTCGCAGAGAAATTCGCTTCCGTTTCCGCTCCCGCAGGCAGTCTGGTCATTGCACTGACGAGGACGATTATCGCAGATGGATTGAAGGTGGCCATTGTTCCTTCGGCATACGACCAAGCCTTGGTCAATCAACGTGTCGCCGCTTTGCTGCCAAAATCCGAACAAGCATCTGCGTCCTATTTGTTTGCGTACTTCTCCACTTCTATCGTGTTGAATTACGTGAAGGAGAGGGTTAATACGCTGATGCAACCGAATTTATCGATCAACGATCTCCGCATCATGCCGATTCCGTTGCCTCCCACGAACGAACGAGAACGGATCGTCGACGCATTGCTTGCATTCCAAGGCGAATCCCAACGGCTCGAAGGCCTTTACCGGCGCAAGATCGCGGCGCTGGACGAGTTGAAGGCTTCGCTTCTCCACAAGGCCTTCGCGGGAGAACTTTGAGCTTTGTATCTCATTTTTGCGAAAAAGTGAGACGCAAGCTATTTTGTGTCTCACAAGTGAGATGCAAACTTCCGCGAGGTCCGGCATGAGCGTTCGATACCATCTTGGCTCGTTTCCCCCCACCGAAATGGATTGGCCCCAACTCATTCCACTGCTGGGCCCCGCCAATGCTGGGCTCGCACGCTACGACGGCCTCCTTTCGGCCATTCCCAATGCCGACATCCTGCTCTCGCCGTTGACCACCCAGGAAGCGGTGCTTTCGTCCAAGATCGAGGGCACGCACGTCACTATCGGCGAGGTGCTGGAAATCGAGGCCGGTGGCGATTCCGCCGCCTTCACCCAGCCCAAGCGCGAGGATGCCGAGGAGGTTCTGAACTACCGGCGTGCCATGCAGGCCTGCGTGGCCGAGATGGCCCACCGTCCCTTCTCGCAGCAGATCCTGCGCGGAGCCCACGGCCTTCTCATGCAAGGCGTGCGCGGTCGGGACAAGACGCCGGGCCAATACCGTCTCGACCAGAACTGGATCGGGCCGCACGGCTGCGCACCGGAGACCGCCAGCTTCGTGCCTGTAGCTCCCGAGCAGCTGCAGTCGGGCATGGATGCCTGGGAACGCTACTTCGGCAGCACCTCGGAGCCTGATGCCCTGGTGCAGTTGGCCATCATCCATGTCGAGTTCGAGGCTCTGCACCCGTTCAAGGACGGCAATGGCCGCTTGGGACGGATGTTGATCCCCTTGTACCTCTACCAGCGAAAGCTCCTCTCCAGCCCCGACTTCTACATGAGCGGCTACCTGGAGCGCAATCGCGAGGAATATCAGGAACGCTTGCGTGCGGTTTCGCGGGACGGCGATTGGACCGGCTGGTGTCGCTTCTTTCTGCTTGGTCTCCAGAAGCAGGCTTCGGAAAATGAGCGGCGGGCTCGGGAAATCCTGAAGCTCTATGATCGACTCAAATTCCAGCTTGCCGAATTGACCCATTCCCAGCATGCCGTCCGCGCGCTGGATTTCCTGTTCCAAACTCCCGTCTTCGGTGCTCCGACGTTTCTGAGCCAGGCGGGAATTCCTCGACCCACGGCGGCACGGATCCTGAACCTCTTGCGGGATGCCGACATCTTGGCGACGATCACAGAGGGTAGAGGCAGGCGCGCCGGGATCTATGCCTTCCGGGAGTTACTGAACGCCGCTGAAGGTGCTGACATCTTCTGATTTGCATCTCATTTTTCAACAAAAGTGAGATGCAATCCATTTTGTGTCTCACAAGTGAGATGCAAACGTACGGCAAGTCACTTCCTAATCCGGCCTCCTGAAGGACTCTTCTGGGTTTACCTTGAAGCTTTCCTGATCCTCAACGCGTGTTCCTCCAAAGACGGACCATGAACGAAGCCGAAACCCGTGCCGAACACATCGATCCCGCCCTGGCGCAGGCCGGATGGGGTGTGGTCGAGGGCAGTCGGATCCGGCGGGAATACCCGATCACCCAAGGGCGGTTGGAGGGAGCTGGCAAGCGCGGCACGGCACTGACGGCCGACTATGTCCTGGAATACCGAGGTACCAAGCTCGCGGTGGTCGAGGCCAAGGCCTGGGACAAGCCCTTGACCGAAGGGGTGGGCCAAGCCAAGGTGTATGCGAAGAAGCTGGATGTGCGCTTCACCTATGCCACCAATGGCCAAGGGGTCTACGGCATCGACAGGCGCACGGGGAAGGAAGGCGAACGCCAAGGCTTCCCGACGCCGCAGGAGCTGTGGCAGGCGACTTTCGCCACCGAGAACGCTTGGCGCAACCGCTTCGCCGCCGTTCCCTACGAAGACAAGGGCGGTGCCTTCCCCGGGCGCTACTATCAGGACCTGGCCGTGGAGAAGGTGCTTGAGGCCGTGTCCCAAGGGCGGGACCGCGTCCTGCTCACCTTGGCGACCGGCACGGGCAAGACCTTCATCGCCTTCCAGATCGCCTGGAAGCTTTTCCATAGCCGCTGGAACCTTGCCGATTGGCGCGCCGGAGATGGCCGGGAGCCCAGTCGCCGCCCGCGCATCCTGTTCCTGGCCGACCGCAACATCCTCGCGAACCAGGCCTTCAGCGACTTCTCGGCCTTTCCCGAGGATGCCTTGGTGCGCATCGCGGCCGATGAGATCCGCAAGAAGGGGAAGGTCCCCAAGAACGGCAGCGTCTTCTTCACCATCTTCCAGACCTTCATGACCAAAGGGGCTCAGGAGGAAGGGGAGGACGTCGAGGAGAGCGAACCCGTCCATGGTTCGACAGGCTCACCACGAACGGAAGACGCAGGTGCACCACGAACTGAAGCGCACTCCGTTCGTCCTGAGCTTGTCGAAGGGCGGGAGCCTGTGACAGAATTTGTCTTCGGGGACTATTCCCCGGACTTCTTCGACCTCGTGATCGTCGACGAATGCCATCGGGGCGGAGCCAAGGACGAGAGCGCCTGGCGCGGCATCCTCGAGCATTTCAAGCCTGCCGTGCAGCTGGGCCTGACCGCCACTCCCAAGCGCACCCTCAATGCCGACACCTACGCCTACTTCAATGACCCCGTGTTCACCTACTCGCTCAAGGACGGCATCAACGACGGCTTCCTGACGCCGTTCCGCGTCAAGCAGATCTCCACCACGCTGGACGAGTACCGCTTCTCGCCCGACGATGTCGTGGTCGAAGGCGAGATCGACACGGCCAGGATCTACGGCGAAGCCGCCTTCAACAAGGAGATCCGGATCGCGGAACGGGAGAAGGCACGGGTGCGGATCTTCCTGGAGGAAATCGATCAACGGGAAAAGACCTTGGTCTTCTGTGCCACCCAGCCCCATGCCTTGGATGTGCGCGACTTCGTGAACCAGCTCAAGAAGAGCAGCGATCCGGACTATTGCCATCGGGTGACGGCCCAGGACGGGGCGCTCGGAGAGCAGTGGCTGCGCACCTTCCAGGACAATGAGAAGACCATTCCGACCATCCTGACGACGTCGCAGAAGCTGTCCACCGGGGTGAATGCGCGCAACGTGCGCAACATCGTGCTGCTGCGGCCGGTGAACTCCATGATCGAGTTCAAGCAGATCATCGGGCGCGGGACCCGGCTCTTCGACGGCAAGGACTATTTCACCATCTACGACTTCGTGAAGGCCCACGAGCACTTCGCCGACCCCGAGTGGGACGGTGAGCCTATGGAGCCGGCACCCGCCAAGCCACGGGTGCCGCGTGAGCCGCCTGTCCTGTCCGATCCCTACGAGGTCCAGGAACCGCCGTCGGAGACTCCCCGCAAGGAGGCTGTCGTGGTGCGGCTCGGGGCCGGCAAGGAACGGCGCATCCAGCACATGATGGCGACCAGCTTCTGGCATCCCGACGGCACCCCCATGTCCTCCGCCCAATTCCTGGAACAGCTCTTCGGGCACCTGCCTGCGCTCTTTCGGGACGAGGCGCAACTGCGGGAACTGTGGAGCCTTCCCGACACGCGACGAAAGCTCTTGGAGGCCTTGGCCGAGCGGGGCTTCGGGATGGAGCAGCTTGCGGAGATGCAGAGGTTGCTGGAGGCCGAACGCAGTGACCTCTACGATGTGTTGGCCTATGTGGCCTTCGCCGAGGCGCCGCATACCCGCGCCGAGAGGGCCGGTCACGCCAAAGGCGCCCTTCGGACACTCTTCAATCCGCAGCAGAGAGCCTTCCTGGAGTTCGTGCTGTCCCACTACGAGAGCTTGGGCGTGGAGGAACTGGCGGAACCCAAGCTGAGCCCGCTCCTGAAGCTGCGCTATGGCAACGCCCTAGCGGATGCTTTCCTGGAGCTGGGACCTCCGGACGAGGTGCGCCGGATGTTCGTGGGCTTCCAGAAGCACCTGTACGACCTGGCGGCCTGAGCTACTTCTTCCCGAAGCTCTTCCGGTAGTTCGAGAGCGCCTTGCCCGTCGGGGTTCGTGCCGAGAGGGCCGTCGGGGGGCCCTGGTAAAGGAGCTTGCCGCCGGCCGGTCCGCCGCCCGGGCCCAGCTCCAGCAGCCAGTCGCAGGAGTCGAGCAGGTCGAGCTGGTGCTCCACCACCACCACGGTGTCGCCGCGATCCACCAGCTTCGAGAGCGCCTTGACCAGCAGTTGCACATCGCACAGGTGCAGGCCGGTGGTCGGCTCGTCCAGCAGGTACAGAGCACGCCCACGGCGGTTGCGCGCCAGCTCCTCGGCGATCTTGAGCCGCTGCGCCTCGCCGCCCGAAAGCTGCGTTGCGGCCTGGCCCAGGCGCAAATAACCAAGTCCTAACGAGTCGAGAACCTCGAGGATCTTCTTGGCCTTCTTGTGGAAGGAGAAGAAGGGAAGCGCCTGGTCCACGCGCATCTCGAGGATGTCGGAAACCGACTTGCCGCGGAACTTCACTTCCAGCGTCTTCTCGGGGAAGCGACGGCCATTGCAGGCCTCGCAGCGCACCCACACGTCCGAGAGGAAGTGCATCTGCAGCTCGGTGAAGCCGCGTCCTTCGCAGACCGGGCAGCGGCCGGTGCCGCCGTTGAAGCTGAAGTGGTACTTGCCCCAGCCGCGCAGCTTGGATTCGGGCAGGTCGGCGAACAGGTCGCGCACGTGGTCCCACAGGTGGGTGTAGCTCGCCGGGTTGGAGCGCGGCGTGGTGCCGATGGGTGCCTGGTCCACCACCACGACCTCGGCGATGGGATCATCGACCGACAGCGCCTTGATGGTGCGGGTCTTCTTGCCCTTGACCTGGGCCTCCAGCGCGGGCACCAGCAGATCCAGCGCCAGCGTGCTCTTGCCAGATCCCGAGACGCCGCAGATGCCGGTCATGCGGCCCTGGGGGATCTCGAGGCTGAGGTTCTCCAGAGTGCGCAGGTTCACGCCCTTGGCCCGGATCCACGAGGTCGCAAGCGTGGTCGCCTTGTCGCGCCCGATGCGTTCGCGCCCCGACAGGAAGGCCGAGGTCTTGCTGACAGGATTTGTCAAAATCTCGGCGAGCGTGCCGCTGGCCACGACCTCGCCGCCCTCCTCGCCGGCGCCCGGGCCCATGTCGATGACGTGGTCGGCGGCGCCGATCAGCTCGGGGTCGTGCTCCACCGTGATGACGGTGTTGCCCAGGTCGCGCAGCCGCTTGAGGGTGGTCACGAGCTGGGCGGTGTCGGACTGGTGCAGGCCCGTGGTGGGCTCGTCCAGCACGTACATCACGCCCTCCAGGCCCGATCCGATCTGGCTTGCCAGGCGGATGCGCTGGGCCTCGCCGCCCGAAAGGGTGTTGGCGGCGCGATCGAGCGCGAGGTACCCGACGCCCACTTCGGCCAGGAACTTGAGGCGCCCGACCAGCTCGCGCAGCACCGGCGCGGCGATGGCCTTGGCCGAGCCCTCGAGCTTGAGCCCGGAGAAGAACTCTAGGCAGTCGTCCACGGAGGAGTGGACAATTTCCGGCAAACGCTTCGCCCCCACCCGCACCACGCGGGTCTCGGGGCGCAGACGCTCGCCCAGGCACACCGGGCACTTGACCTTGCCCACCACGCCCAGGCCCTCGCACTCAGGGCAGGCGCCGAAGTGGCTGTTGAAGGAGAAGTGGCGCGGCTCCCAGTCTTCCTTCTGGAAGTGGCCGGTCTTCTCGTTGACGGGGAACTGCCCCACCAGCAGGGTCTCCTTCTCCCACACGAAGCGCACCATTCCGTGGGCGTGCTCGCGGGAGCGCAGCACGGCTTCCATGACGCGTTTGCGGGACGTGGGCGATACCTTCACGCGGTCGACCTTGAGGTCCACCCGCTTGCCGTTCTTGACGGCGGGGCACTCGCGCAGGTCGATCTCCTTGCCGTCCACCAGGGCCGTCTCGAAGCCCAGTTCCAGGAGCTGCGAGGCCACGCGCGGCAGGGCCGAGCTCTCCTGCAGGAAGAGGGGAAGGTTGGAGCCCGGGATGTGGGCGGGCGCCAAGATGGACAGAATCTGTCCGGAGCCGGCAGCCTTGAGTCCGGCGTCGGCCATCTCGGCGGGCGAGTAGCCGCGCAGGACTTCGTTGGTCTTGGGGTCGTGCAGGGTGCCGGCGCGGGCCCACAACAGACGCAGGTAGTCGTAGATCTCGGTGAGGGTCGCCACCGTGGAGCGGGGCGAGCGGCTGGCGGTCTTCTGGTCGATGGCGATGGCGGGCGACAGCCCTTCCACCGCTTCAGCCTCGGCGCGGTCCATGCGGCCGAGGAACCGCCGCGCGTAGGTGGAAAGCGACTCCACGAAGCGGCGCTGCCCCTCGGCGAACAGGGTATCAAAGGCCAAGGAGGTCTTGCCCGAGCCGCTGGGGCCGGTGATGACGGTGAAGCTGTGGCGGGGAATGCGCACCGTGGCGTTCTTGAGGTTGTGCTTGCAGGCCCCGCGGATGCGGATGTCCAGGTCGACGGCGGCCGGCTCGGCGGCCATGGCAAGCGGGGCCGGTTCGAGGCTGTGCGGTTCGGCGTTGCCGTCCGCGATGGCGGCGGCCAGGTAGGGCGCCGTCAGGGACGCGGGGTTCGCGGCGACCTGTTCGGGCGTGCCCGTGGCAAGCAGGAGTCCGCCGGCGGCTCCGCCCTCGGGGCCCAGTTCCAGCACCCAGTCGGCGGCGCGCACCAAGTCGAGGTTGTGCTCGATCACGACCACCGTGTTGCCGCGCTCCACCAGCTGCTGCAGGCAGTTGAGCAGGCGCTCCACGTCCTCGAAGTGAAGGCCCGTGGTGGGCTCGTCCAGCAGATAGAAGCTCTTGCCGTGGCTGGGCTTCTGCAGCTCGGTGGCCAGCTTGATGCGCTGGGCCTCGCCGCCCGAGAGCGTGGTGGAGGGCTGTCCCAGCTTGATGTAGTCCAGGCCGATCTCGGAGAGCATCGCGATGCCGCGCCGGATCTTGGGGTGCGCCTCGAAGAAGGGCAGGGCCTCGCCGATGGTCATGTCCAGGATGTCGGAAATCGTCTTTCCCTTGTAGTGGACCTCGAGGGTGGGGGCGTTGAAGCGCTTGCCGCCGCACTCCTCGCACTCCACCTCCACGTTGGCCATCAGCTGCATCTCGATTTCCTTCACGCCCGAGCCCTGGCAGTCCTCGCAGCGGCCTCCTTTGACGTTGAAGGAGAAACGGCCCGGTTCGTAGCCGCGCGCCTTGGCTTCCGGCAGCGCCGCGAAGAGCTTGCGGATCTCGTCGAAGACGCCGGTGTAGGTGGCGGGGTTGGAGCGGGGCGTGCGTCCGATGGGGCTCTGGTCGATCTCGACCACCGTCTCCAGCGCCTCGATCCCTTCGAGGGAATCGTACAGGCCTTCGTCGCGCTCGGCCTTGTGCAGGCGGTTGAGCAGGGCGGGGGCCAGGATGGCGTCCACCAGAGTGGACTTGCCCGAACCGGAGACGCCTGCGATGGCAACGAACCTCCCCAGCGGGATCTCGACATCGAGGTTCTTGAGGTTGTTGGAACGGCAGTTCTTCAGGGCCAGGCGCGGCGTGGAGGCATCGACGGCGCGGCGGGTCGCGGGCATCGGGACGCGCTTGCGACGCGAGAGGTAGTCGCCGGTATGGGAGCTGGGCGTGGCCTCCAGCTCCGCTGCGGTGCCTTGGCCCATGATGTTTCCGCCCAGGGCGCCGGCGCCGGGACCGATGTCGATGACCTGGTCGGCCTCGCGCATGGTCTCCTCGTCGTGCTCCACCACCAGCACCGAGTTGCCCTGATCGCGCAGGCGTCGTAGCGTGGACAGCAGCTTCTGGTTGTCGCGCGGGTGCAGCCCGATGGAAGGCTCGTCCAGCACGTAGAGCACGCCCTGCAAGCCCGCTCCCACCTGGGCCGCCAGCCGGATGCGCTGGGCCTCACCGCCCGAAAGGCTGACGGCGGAACGCTCGAGCGAAAGGTACCCAAGGCCCACGGCGTCCAGGAACAGCAGGCGCGCCCGGATCTCGCGCAGGATCTCGCGTCCGATGCGCACTTCCAGCTCGTCGAAGGTGACGGCCTCGAAGAAGTCCTTGAGCTCCACCAGCGACAGGGCGGTCAGCTCGTGGATGCCCTTGCCTCGGAACTTCACTGCCCGCGAGACGGGCCCCAGACGCGTGCCGTGGCAGTCGGGGCAGCCTTGCTTCGACATGTACTTGGTGAGGAGCGAGATGTGCCACTGGTCGTAGAGCGCCTGCAGCACCGGGATGGCGCCCTTGAAGCCGCGCGC
>Ga0302273_1000969_pt1 | contig 12358 bp, 10 predicted proteins | sample III_Bog_N1_3_FD_198774 | JGI IMG/M metagenome (GOLD analysis project Ga0302273, IMG submission 198774) | Peat permafrost microbial communities from Stordalen Mire near Abisko, Sweden - III_Bog_N1_3 | ecosystem: Environmental > Terrestrial > Soil > Wetlands > Peat | place: Sweden: Abisko... | reverse complement strand
CGGATATTGGCCTAATAACTATACTCTTCTAAACGAAACTTCACAAGTTTCCGTTGAACAACGTAATTTTTGTCACTATACTACAACAATCGCAAAAGACTCTATTAGTCTTTTTTTTATCTATTATTCATCTTATACAGGTCTTGCAGAAGCCATCAAAGGAAATGCAAGTTTCAGGTACGACCCTAAGGAGAAGGTTATTTTATTTTTAAACGATGGTGAACCAAAATCAGGTACAATAGAAGTTTGTGATATATTGGGAAGAGTCCGGATAAGAAAATCCATAGATAATTTTACCGGCACAAACCTTAAAATTGATGCAAATAGGCTGTCAAATGGAACCTTTATCATTCGATTTTCTTCTATTAAAGCTCATTCCCAATCATTAATCAAAAAAATACAGATACTATGAAAAAATCTATCATATTCATTCTAATAATTCTATTTTGCAATAATCTGAAGGCACAGATATTTGAGGATATTTGCTCTACAGAAGGAAGCCCTGCACTGAAGTCAGCTGCATTACTGGATTTTAGTGACATTAGTGGAGAACCCATTAAATATGTCCGTGTAAATCTAGTTTTTCTGAGAAAGGATAATGGCACTGGTGGTTTTCAGGAAAATAATCAAGCTCATCAACAATACATTAATGACAAGATGAATATCTCGAATTATTACATGGCCAATATCCCTTCAGGTTATGATCCGCTTTGTTATGATGGTTCGTCTGGTACCTTGAGCGATTCGAAAATCAGATTTGTGTATAACGTGATGTATGTTGACAATACTAACGCCTGGAAAAATCAAAGCAGTGCCATAGCCACGTTAAACAACTCAATTGTGCAGAGTAATCCATATCCCGCAATTAGTGTTTTTTATACCGAAGAGGAAACATCATTTCAAAATATCGTAACTAATCAAAATTGTCCAAATACTAATACTGGAATTCCAAGTACAAGTTGGACATATCTTCCAACTGCAAATTTCAATGAAAACTTGCAGGTAAACATGCGTGGTTGTTTTACCAAATATTACTGGATGATGAATTGTGTTGTAGGAAACAGTTATTGGGGCTCTCCCAATGAAAGTACAGTTTATGGATGGTTGGGGGCAGGAAGAATAGAGGCGCATGAATTATGTCATGACCTGAATATAATTGACATAGATAAACCAAATGGAGAATGTGCCCAACATTTAATGATGCACAATAGTGGTGGCTATGGTAATTTTTTGAGTCCAAAAGAGATCGCAGACATGCATGAAGCACTTTCGCTATTTAGTTCTAGAAAATATGTTTTGGAAGACACTTATTCAACAACACCATTGTCAATTCCTCAAAATACAACTTGGTCAGATAATATTCGTATTTACAGGGGATTGAATATACAAAGCAGTGCGCAGTTTCAATTAACGAATGAATTGATTATACCATCTCAAGTTGATATTTTGGTACAAGGTGCCTCAAACTTTATTGCATCCGGCGCAACTATTCATACACCCAGCACAGCTTCAACACTTGATTTGATTGTTCAGCAAAATTCTTCAGTTACATTGACTAATTCAACAATCGAAAACTGTAATGTTTCAGTACAATCGGGTTCATTGACGCTCAATAATGCTATTATTGATATTGGTAACAATGGAAATTTTTCGGTTGAAGTAGGTAGTACATTAACTTTTAACAGTGGGACAATCCAATAATTGACGACACCTAAGGAATCCATCTTTCAAAAAGAGATGGATTCCTTGTTCAAAACATAAACGGTAAAGGAAAGCAATCTGTAACCATTAACGGCAACAGTTTTCAACCGGGGATGTACCTCTACTCTCTAGTTATTGATGGCAAGGAAGTAGATACGAAACGAATGATTTTAACGAAGTAAATTATACTTTCACAAATTGATAATTTAATAAAAACGGCATGAAAAAAATTTTATTGACCTTGAATTTATTCTTTATCATCGTGATCTTAAGGGCAAATCCTCTTCCGAGTCCAAGTGTTGACATATCCGAAATCTATTTTGACGATAACGGTAAATGGGTCATTGAATTGATGTATTCCGATGCCCAACAAGATCGGTTGCCTATCGATAGTATCTGGATAAAAACATCATCTGGTATTTCAGAGATTAGAAGATTTAAAATTACTAGTTCAACAGGATTAATAATAGTAAGAAACGACAGTTTGTTATCAACCCTCGCAATCAACCCTCTAGAAGGTTCAGTTCAGATTGTCTATACTGTAGGAGCATACAAAACTTCAGGTAAAACGATTATTTATGGTAATTTAATAAATTCCACTATTAATAGTCCCCAAAAAGGGCAATCAATAGCCGGAGTTCCTCCATACTTTCAATATACAGGGCTATATAGTATTGATAAATCGCCTACCATCGGAACGATGAATGATACAATTGGAATGTGTGGGACAATCAAAGGACGTATTTACGATAAAAACAATCAATTACTCTCCGTCACAAGCGGCTGGTTTGACAATCCTGAAACGGATATTTATATTTATCCAAAAGCTGATGGGTTCTATTCAACAAGATTATATTCAAAGAAGAACCATTTAGAAAAGTTATTCTTTTATACCTCCCAAAGTGAAGGATTTTTTGTTAACATCTCACCAATTGATGTTTCGATGCAGCCCGATTCCGTTGTTTCAGTGGATATTCATCTGCTGGATCAGTTAAACGTTGGCATAACCGAAATTAATACAGGATCAGAATCAATCATTAAAATATTTCCAAACCCTGTAAAGGGGTTAACTTTAAATTACGAAATCGGGATACCAGTTAACTCTACTCGCTGTTACATTGACATGGTTAATTTGAATGGCCAAAAAATCTGCCGGTTTTCTATTACCGAAAACCAAGGTAAAATAAGCTTGCCATCAACCATCGAAAATGGCGCATACTTTATTAATTTATATGCCAATAACAGAAACTACGGTTCTTCGAAGATTATAATTTCAAGGTAATGAAGAGAAAAGTATTAATCTTTTTTCTAATTCTCATCTCAGTAACGGTGATTGCACAGAATCCGGTTTCATTTTTTGAAGAGCACATTGATTTTAAGCTTGACCGTAATTTTTTCAGTATCAATGGGATTTATTCATTCTACAATAATTCAAATGATGGGGTGACCCAACAAATAATATTCCCTTTTGCTGTCAAAATAAAGTCCATTGATTCTATTAATATCATAGATTTAAACCGGCGTAAACTGGTTCCATACACTCTTATGATGGATGCTGTTTCTTTTAGTTTGACCATTCTGCCAAAGGATACCTTGGATCTCAATATTTTTTACAGGCAAAAGGCTTCCGGCAAAAACACATACATTTTAACTACGACCCAAGCATGGGGAACCCCATTGGATAAGGCGTTTTATACATTAATCGCACCAAAGGAAATGTCTATTAATTCATTTTCGTACATTCCTGATTCCGTAAAATTAGTTGATGACAATTACTTGTATAAATGGGAGAAGCATCAATTTTTGCCAGAAATTGATTTTGATATAATAATTGATAAAACAAAATAATGCGCACAACTGCCCTATTTTGTTTTTCTGGATCATTAACGTTTTAAAACAAAATTCAACATGATAAAACTTAAATTTATATTAGGATGGTCTATCCTGGCCATTTTATTTGTATTTCCGTACCGGGTGTCGGGGCAAATAAGCAAAACCTTATCGTACGATAAAACAGGTATCGAGCGGAAAAATCTAAAAAAAGGCGGGAAAATTTATGAAAGCGTAATGTTTAAAGAATCCTACCCTTCGCGCGATGTAGGCAAACCTGATTTGCCTGTTTTTCACTATCGATTCTATATTCCCAAAGGACAGGTTGTAACGGACATAAAATTTAAAAGCATTAAACAAGATGATATTCAGCTTACTTCAGATTTAATCCCGGTTCAGCATCCTATAATTACTAGTTTTTCAGGTAGTGATACCGTATTTGACGTTCCAGATACCAAAGTGTATAACACAGATTCTTTCTATCCTGATAAACAGGCAAATGTTTTGAGTACTGACTTCATCGATGGTAATTTGCAAATAGTTACAGTAGCAGTCTATCCCATGCAATACCAGCCAAAACAAAAAAAACTAAGATTGAGTTCTGATGTTGAAATAAGCCTGGTGACCTCTTCGAATCCTGATTCAAAATCAACATTATCTTTGGTCGTTCCAAAATTTCATGACACCGAGAGTATATATTTGCTTAAATCGTTGGTACAAAACCCGGGCGATGTTCCTTCGGCAGATGAACCAGTAGCACAAACGGCTTCAAATTTAAAATCGGCAACCATCACATGGACAGTACCTTTTTACGAATATGTAATTGTTACATCACGGGCATTAAAACCTGCTTTTTCCGAATTTTTGACTTGGAAAAAGCGCAAAGGCTATGATGCCGGAATTGTGTGCATTGAAGATATTCTGGCAGACCCTGCCGACACGGGTGATGCACTTTCAAACCTGAATGACGATGCAGGTAAACTACGGCAATATCTAAGGGCTGGATATACCAATACTAATCCGAAAACAAAATATGCATTGTTAGGCGGTGATTATTCAGTAATGCCAATCCGTTATGGTTGTGGCGCCGAAAATACCTGGGACTTGGACGGTATGATTAATGAACAAAAAGTACCAACTGATTTGTATTTTTCTGCTCTGAACGGTAATTGGAACGCTGACGGAGATATTTATACTGGGGAACAGTATGTTGACCCTGGGTCAGGAGATCAGGTATGGGTTAGCCCTAATATTTATGTGGGCAGGTTGCTTTGCACCAGCGAAACAGATGTGAAGAATTGGACACAAAAATTGTTGAAGTACGAACAAAATCCGGGTAACGGTAATTATTCTTATCTTACAAAATCATTATTTACTGAGGCTGACTATATTGGATTTACCAACCCAGCGTATTTACCTTCAATTTTTACAACTAGAGACACCATAAAGGAATCTCCTTCTGATGATGCTAATTGGCCTACCTATCCAAAAGGAGCTGATGTAATAAGTTTACTTAATTCTGGGTATGGACTTTATAGTAACTCTAATCACGGAAGCCCAATGGGTTTTGGTACTGCTACACATGGAACGAATCTCTGTTGTGATCATGACGTACATTATGGCGTTACTGCCGTTGACGATTATGACAATCATGATGAATATAACCATATGTACACTATGAAACCCGAATCTAATAATGGGTTCGATAATCTTACAAACACAAATAATCCGTTTCTGATTTATTCGATCAGTTGTACCAATGTACCATTTGATGATTACGATACATACAGTGGTTGCCGTAACCTTGGGGAGTCGTTTACTTGCATGAGGCTAACTGGCGGCCCAGCCTATTTGGGAAATACAAGAGAAGGTTGTGGTGGCTTTTTAAGAGATTTTCTTGCTCAGATCCAACTAACCAACCATATAGGTATGGCCGAAGCCACGTCTAAAATAGGCGGTTACTACAAGGATGTACTTGCCCACAACATTATCGGGTGCCCCGAAATGCCGATGTGGACGGCTACACCTACATTATTCAATGGTTCTGTTTCTGAGAGTGGTACAAGTGTTACAGTAAATGCCGGAGGTGTTGTTGCTGATAAAATATGTGTAATGAGTGCCTTAAACGACGGCTATTTTCAGGTTCAACCAAGTGTTTCATCCTATACATTCACAAATGTTTCAAAGCCTTATTATGTAACTATCACAAAATCCAATTATATCCCATTCAGAAATTCACTTTCAAATGTTTATGTACAAAATAAAACCCTGAGTTCAACGGCCTATCTCAACTGTCAAACTGTTTCAGCAGGGTATAATGTAGATGCCAATCAAACAGTTGGTAACGTTGTAATTCAAAACGGAGCCAATATCACTTTTGATGCGACAGGGGATATCATTCTCGCTGGTGGATTTGAAGTTCAAGTTGGTGCAACTTTTGAAGCAAAGTAATTAGGCTATTACTTCCTAATGATAGTTAGCAACAGGATTCCATCTTTCGAAAAGAGATGGAATCCTTATTTTTGAACGGATACCAGCAACACCTCCTGTTCATAGAAACAGATTAGCCACTACAAAACCCGACTTCGCCCCGAGTCGAGAACCTTCTACATTTCAGTGGCTATACACCTGCAAATCAAATTATTTTACAATCCCTGAAATACAACTGATTTCAACCAAAAGGCGATATGTAATACCCGGCGTAAAATCACTTATGCCGCATGAAATATACCCATTGCACATCAATTCAATTTTTTTCAAAAATATTTCATACTGAAAGATGAAAATTTGATAAAAAAGGTCGAACTTTTGTGAAAATTTGCTAGCAGGTCAGTTGATTAACTAAAAAAAGCAACTATGAAGCAAACTGAGTCAAATTTTCTTACAATGGTGCAGTCAACACTGTCGAACCTGAAGAAAGACCAGGAACACTGGTCTGATGAACCTGAAATTGTTTCGGAGGTCAATGCAATCGAATCTGAATTTAACCTGGTGAACGAAGACCTGAACCTTGTTTCGGGCCTCGACTCAACCGGTTATACGCAATCGAAAAATTCGATCTTCGACAACATTATTCGCGCTACGTACAAGCTTTGCCGAAAGTATTGTGTTTACGCACGCCGTAACAACAACGAAGTACTTCTGCAACTTGTCGATCATTCTATAAACTCACTCTCTGCGGGCATCGAAAAAGATGCTATTAGCCGCTGTTCTGCTATTGTAAAAAAAGCAGAATCGATGCTCGATGTTTTGTCGCCTTATAAAATTACTGCCGACGAACTGGCATCAATCCGTCAGTTGATGGAGGTTTACAACCAACATCTGGAAGGCCGGTCAACCACAAAAACCAGTAAAAAGGTTTCAGTACACGACATAACGGCACAAATCAATTCACTAAACAACCGTCTTATTATTCTCGACGATATGATCGAAGGTTTTATCGACGACGAAGATGTGATCGCGCGGTACAAGGCGGCAAGAATTGTTGTAAATTACGGGAAAGGCAAAACAGCAAAGAAAAAGGCTGAACCAAGCTCAACCCCATCAGCTTAATAACCGTGAAAAGCCTGAATAAGCAAAAGGAGGTTCATCGTGTAAATAATTTCAACGACCTGCTTCGGAACCGTTGACCCTCAGCGCTTAATTCAGGCTTTTATTATTACGACCCATCATTTCATCCGCTTGTCCTTCAATCTTGTCTGACCGTTCATGTTTCATGAATAGTCTCGTCTGATCGCCACCTCACATCTTCAAAACGACCTTCAATATTGTCTGATTGCCACCTAAAATGATCAAACTGCCGGGTAATATTGTCTGATTGCCACCTCACATGATCAAACTGCCGGGTAATATTGACTAATCGTCGGGTAATATTGACTAACTGCCCTTCAATATTCATGAATTGCCCTTCAATATTCATAAAATGCCCTTCAATATTCATAAATCGCCGCACAATATGGACAAGTTGTCGCATGAAATATACAAGTTGTCATGCAATATCAACAAATCGCTTGATTATACCGATTGAAGAAATATAACAGACCAATCATCGCACACTCGATTGGTCTTAACATTTCTATTCATCGGCATTATACCAGAATGGTTTTGGACTGATATAGATTTGCACTTGGTATTAAATGTGATAGAAGACTGAAAAGTGGTCTTGTATCGTAACTGAATCCCGAAAAAAATCCCGATTTTGTAAGATTCGAACCAAAATAAACGACTAACTTTTCAAATCTCAATTCATCCGAAAGTGGAAAACGAGTTTACAGAATTAATCAATCGGCATCGGGGAATCATTCAGCGGATTTGCAACATCTATTTCTACCGAAACCCTTACCAGGAGGACTATTACCAGGAAATCCTGATACGACTTTGGAAAGCTTATCCGTCGTTTAAAAACCAATCGGCATTCTCAACCTGGCTCTATCGGGTTGCGCTGAATACGGCCATCGACCTCATCCGCAAGCAAAGTCTCCGTCCAATCCATGTCGGGCTATCGAAAACCGAATACACGATCGCCGATCAGGAGTTCAAAAGCGAATCGGACAAAAAAGACCGGCTTTATCAGGCTATTAATCAACTATCAGACATTGAAAAAGCAATTATATTCCTTTATCTGGAAGATTATAATTACAAGGAGATTGCCGAAATAATTGGTATTTCTGAAAGCAACACCGGTGTCAAAATCAGCCGGATAAAAACCCAACTCCTAAAAATACTCGAAAATGGAAAACGTTGATTTGAAATCGATGTGGCAGGAAGTTCATTCGGAAAATCCGGATAACAGATCGGAGCTGATTAACCTCAACACACTCAAAAGTACGGACCACAGTCGGATGATGACGGAGGTAATAAACGACGTAAAATGGAAAATTGGCGCTTATTTCGGGTTGTTGATCCTATTGTCCGGTCTGATGATCTACGCTTTTGCCTATCTGAAACTAAACTTACCGTTAGCTGCGGTTGTCCCTTTTATCGGAGGCGGTCTTTTCTTTCTCATCCAAACCAGCACCGAAATCATTCGTTTACGAATTCTGACCAAATCGGATGAAAACCGAACCCTGAAAGAATCGCTAATCTTCTTTCGCCGGAAGGTGAACCGCATGAAAATGTTCGATTTTCTGTCATACCTCCTCTTTTTTTACCTATTGGCAAGCTGGGTAATATACCTTCACCTGAAGAATATCGGAGGCCTAAAAAACATAGCTGCCGGTAATGAAATTCAACCTTTAATCTTCGTTTTGCTTTTGCTTCTTCTGGCTATTCCCTGGCTGATGAGATACCTCAACAATCATCGCTACAAAAAACTCTTTTCAGAACTCAACCGCTCTGCCAATTACCTGAATGATGCATCGTAAATGGTTTTATCGCAAATATCCGAATGGGTAAGTAATATGTGGGAAGCAGGATTTAGTAGGTGTTATTTTATTGATATTTGTAGTATTTCTGTTTCAAAAAAGCAAAAGTATAACCAGCTCATTGCTCAATGAGCTTATAGTATTTCAAGACTACAGCAACTTTTTGTAACTTCGCATCATTAAAATCTATTTGTAAATATTGCCCATTCATTAACAGAGCTACCAAGTCTCTGTAATCCCCGTTTTCTTAGGTGATAAGAATACTGGAGTCAATTTATTGTCAAAATTTACAAAAAGAAAAAATGGAAAAGAATCAAAAAATTGCCGTCATTGGCGGCACCGGAAAATCAGGAAAATACCTGGTTCAGGAACTGCAAAAAAGGGGATTCAACCTAAAAATACTTCATCGGAATCCCGAAAATCTTGAAATCGAAAGCTCTCAAATCGAAGTTATTAAAGGCGATGCCAGAGATTTTGAAGCCATCCGTGCATTGGTCAGGGATTGTCGGGCTGTAATCAGTACATTGGGACAACCAAAGGGGGAATCTTCCATCTTCAGCCATGCAACGAGAAATGTCCTTCAAGTGATGAAAGAACATAAAATCAGCCGGTATATTCTAACAACCGGGCTGAATGTTGATACTCCTTCTGACAAAAAAGGTCCTAAAACCCAATTTGGAACCGATTGGATGAAAACGAACTATCCGGAAACCACAACCGACAAACAACTGGAATACCATATTTTGTCTGAAAGTGATATTCAATGGACTTTGGTCAGGCTACCACTCATTGAATTAACCGATGAGCGGAAAAAGATGGCTGTTAGTTTGGAAGATTGTCCGGGTGACAGCATCAGCGCGACTGATTTGGCTCATTTCCTGGCTGAACAATTAACGGATGAAACGTATATTCGGAAATCACCGTTTATAGCCAATGTGTAAAACAAAAAGCAGTGAGTCGAAGGCGGCTCACTGCTTTTATTTTCATGCTATTCGGAATGTCCTTCAGGAAAAAAGATTATCGCTGATTGTCTTTAACTAAAATACCCGTCCAGGTATTCTTTGGTCAGTTTTTCTTTCGGGTTGCTGAAAATTTCGGAAGCAGTACCAGCTTCAACCACTTCGCCCAGATACATGAATATCACGTAATCGGCAATGCGCCTGGCTTGGCGGAGGGTATGGGTCACTAAAACAATCGAATACTGATCTTTCAGTTTCAGAAATAATTCCTCAATTTTTTTGCTGGAAATCGGGTCGAGCGCCGAAGTAGCTTCGTCACCCAAAATGATGGCAGGTTCGACCGCCAATCCGCGGGCCAAACACAGCCGCTGCTGTTGCCCGATTGACAAGCTGTTGGCCGGCGATTTCAGACGATCTTTCACTTCGTCCCACAAACCAGCTTCTTTCAGACGTTTCTCAACAATTACGTTCAGGCTTTTCTTGTTCCGAACGCCGTGAATCCGGGGTCCGTAGGCAATGTTATCGAATATCGACATGGGAAGCGGACAAGGACGTTGCGACAGCAAACCCATCTTTTTCCGGATACTTTCAATTTCTACGTCTTTCCCGTGAATATTTTCGCCGTCGACCAGCACATCGCCTTCAATCTTTACATCAATCGAGTTTTGAAGCAGGCGATTGAATGTTTTCAGCAAAGTAGTTTTTCCACATCCCGATGGGCCAATAATGCAGGTGATTGCTTTGTCGGGAATGTCAAGGCTGACATTTTTCAGGATATGGTTTTTTGTCAGGTAAACATTCAGGTTGCGAACACTGATATGAGGTTTGTGGGTACTGAAAATACTATCCACGTCAAACGTAGGTTGATTTCTGAACTCTCTCGTTACGTGCAATGTTTCGATGGGTGAATCCACGAACTTTTCGACCCGAAGCAAATTTTGTATCATATCTTGTTTTTTGAAAATTTTCGACTGTAATATCGTCCGGCCAAACTCAGGATTAAAACAATTAATGTGAGGATCAATGCTGCGGCATAAGCCCTGTTCTGAACTTCGGCAATTGGACTGCTTAACTGGAAAAAGATTGCCAGCGGCAAGGTTGCCACCGGTTGCGAAAGTGAAGTTGGAATGCTGTCGGTATAGCCGGCGGTAAACAGCACCGAGGCCGCATCGCCAATGCCGCGCCCTACCGAAAGGAGGATTGCCGTGATAATTCCCGGAGCTACCTGCCGAAGAATGACCCTGATCGTTTCGGATTGGGTTGCGCCCAGCGAAAGAGCTGCATCTTTCATTTCTTTGGGTACACGCCTGACAACCTCGTCGATCGAACGGATCAGAATTGGAATAATCAGAATGGTAACTGTCAAAATACCAGCCAGCAACGACGACCGTAATCCGAGGTAAACCATGATTGTAAACCCGAATGCGCCGTAAACGATGGATGGAATTCCGAATAAAACATCGAACGACAAACGGGTAAACTGTGCCAGTCGCGACTTTTCAGGAAGGTAAAGGTTGATGTACAAAACAATCGGAAGGCTAAAGAGCAATCCCAGCGAGATGGAGCCGATGACGATGTAGAACGATCCGACAATTGCATTGAGCAAACCACCTTCTTTCCCGATGTAAAATCCGCCGCCCGGAATTTTCGAGATCATATCCCAGCTCATTGCCGGGAGGCCCCGTTTGATGATCGTAGCAATAATCATGAAAAGCGAACCGACAATAATCAGCGTGGCAGCCATCATGAGTGTCTTGAATATTTTTTCTTCTAATCTTTTTACTCGAATATGTCTCATAAAGCAAAATTCTTTTCTATCCGGGTTAGTACGAGCCGTGAAATGGCATTAAAAACCAGGATAATTACAAATAAAAGCAAGGCTGAAAGCATCAATGCCGCATCGTACATCGGGATCGACATCATTTCGCCATAATTATTGGCCAGAAGGGCGGGAAGCGGATATCCCGGATCGAAGACCGACTTTGGTACTTCCGCAACATTTCCGCAGACCATCAAGACGGCGATTGTTTCGCCAAAGGCACGCGAGATGGCCAAAACCACCGCAGCGGCCAGTCCGGGTAACGATTTGCGCAACACCACTTTTTTGATGGTTTGCCAGTTGGTGGCGCCCAGCGAAAGAGAAGCTTCGCGCAAGCCGCCGGGCAAAGCATCGAAGATTTCGATAAACACCGAAATCATCAAGGGGATGATCATAATGGCCAAAACGATTCCTCCTGCCAAAATGCTGTAACCAGTTGAAAACTCGACAAAATGTGGGGCAAGCGTATCAGAAATAAACGGAACTACTGCCAAAATGCCCCATACACCATAAACTACCGGCGGAATTCCGGCGAGAACATCGATCATCGGATAAACCATTTTCTTAATGCGTGGATGGGCATATTCTGAAAGGTAAATAGCCGATAGCAAACAAAGCGGAAGCGAAATGAGAATTGCGATACCCGTTACCCACAACGTGCCCATAATGAAAGGGTAAAAACCAAA
>Ga0302273_1000964_pt1 | contig 12377 bp, 11 predicted proteins | sample III_Bog_N1_3_FD_198774 | JGI IMG/M metagenome (GOLD analysis project Ga0302273, IMG submission 198774) | Peat permafrost microbial communities from Stordalen Mire near Abisko, Sweden - III_Bog_N1_3 | ecosystem: Environmental > Terrestrial > Soil > Wetlands > Peat | place: Sweden: Abisko... | reverse complement strand
GTCGTAGGTGACGCGCAGCAGGCTTGCGCCGGTGGCGAGGGGGTTGAGGATGACGTCAGACATCGCGCGCCTTTAGGTTTTCACGGACATGAAGCCGGCGCCCGCCTGGCGAAGGAAAATGTTGTCCCACGCCACGGCCTGCCGCGCGATCGCGCTGGCGATGGTCGTGCTGCTCGCCAGCGTGAACGTGCCAGCGGCGTAGTTGACGGTGCCGACCTGGATGCGCGAGTCGTTGAAGAGCATGAACAACTTGCCGAGCCCGTCGTCGACGATGCGGTAGGTTGCCGCCGCGCCCCAGTTCACGATGGGGTTGCCCATGTAGACAGCCTTCATCTGGCCCGAGACATCGAGGCTGATCGAGCCCGGCGTGATGTTGGTCGCGCCGAACGAGCCGGACCCGCTGGCAAGCGAGACCGTGCTGGTGGTCACGGCAGTGGCGGTTGTCGACACGTTGATCGTGGTGCCTGGCGCCGGCAGGGTCGTCGGGCTCAGCCGGATCGTGCCCTGCGCGTAGCTCACCGAGCCCGTGCCGTAGCCGACAAGGTTGCCCGCGCCGTCGTCGGTCACCGTGCGCGCCGTGCCGTCGTTCCAGGTGATGCTCAGCGCGCCCGGCGTGATGGCCTTGGCACCGTTCGCGAGCGATACCGCGCCGGAGGTGTTGAACGGCCAGTAGAACTTCCCACCGTTGTCGATCGCCATGTCGGTCGAGTCGCGCGCGGCCTCCGGCTCGATCCACTGGTAGATCAGTTGGCTGCCCACGTCGGGCAATGCGCCGAGCGTGACGCTGGCCGTGCCAGTCGTGAAGTTGAGTTGTCCGGCACCGTAGGCCGAGTCCGAGCCGCGGATCGAGCCGTCACCCTGTTCGCGCAGCACATACCAGCGGCCCTGACTCATGTAGGACAGCGACAGTGTGCCGCGCACCGGAACCGGCGCGATGGTGTGCACGTAACTCAGCGAGCGTGTCTCGACCTTGACCTCGATGCCCTGCGACTGGTTGACCGACGCCGGGGCTGCGCCGGGGGCGTAGGTGATCGCGAGCGGGATGCCTGCCATGCCGAACACGTTGGTCGTGAGCGCCAGCACGCCGTTCTCGTAGTCGATGGTGCCAACCTGCTGCGAGGCGCTGATGAGCCGGCCGCCGCTGTCGGTCACGGTCACGCCGGCGCCGACGACACTCACCGAGTTCGGTGCGATCGAGCCGCCGATGAATAGGTTCTGCGTCGTCGAGAAGACGGCCGTCTGGTTGAGCGTCAAGCCAGCGCCGCCGGCGATCACGCCGTTCGACACCTGGTTGGTGCGCGAGTCGGCGATCGGCGTTTCGATCTGCGCGCTCGGCACCAGCTGCGTGAACATCGACTTGCCCTTGACCGTGAAGGCGCCGATCGAGGCAGCCTCGACCAGAGGGGTCACGCCGTAGTAGCGTGCGGCGTCGGCCACCACGGTGTCGCTCAGTTTCGTCAGCGCGATCTGCGCCTTGGTGTATTCGTAGCGCGAGATGTCGAAGCCGGCGAAGTCGGCCAGCAGCGCGTTCGTCAGCTTGAGCGTGACGACGTAGCGCGTGTAGGTGCCCTTGTCGTCCTCGAAGGTGCGCAGCACCGAGCTGGCCTCGGCGACCTTCACGTACTGCTGGAACTGGTCGCTGTAGGTCTCGCGGGAGGTCAGCACCAGGGTGCCGCCGATAGGTGGGAGGTCGCTCGTGCGCTGGAACACCTGCAGGGTCTGCTGACCCTTGATGTGGTTGCCGAAAAGGTAGCCGGCGTAGTTGGTGCCGATCGATAGGTAGGCCTGGATGCGGTTCACCGCGTCGGCGCGCGTATCGAAGAAGTCGCCAGTCTGGAACAGCGTGGCCGAGATGTTGTCGTCGTTCGGCGGTACGGCGATGATGACGTTGGCGCCGAGGTAGGTGTCGCGGTCCGGCGTGTCGATGCGGACTGCGACCTTGCGCAGATTGACGCGGCCGCCGGCCCGGTCGACCTCGGACACATCGTTGAAGATCGCGTTGCTGACACCATCGGGGATGACGTTCGCCGTGGGCGAGCCGCCACCCTCCGGCACATCGTCCATGGTCTGGCTGCTGACAAACTTGATGTCGCCTTTGGAGATTGTCATGTCGGTCAGATTTCCATAAGGCGAAGGGTCACCGTGAACCAATCCGCAGAATCGATGTCACGCTGGAACTTGATCTGTGTGGCCTCAAATGCAGGGGGTTCGTGGTGGCGAAAAATGACCGTGAAGGTCTGAGCCCGCAGAGTAAGAGTCAACTGCTGTCCTTTGACTGCGGCCCAATTTCGCAGTTGAGTGACTGCGGGTGCCTGCACCCACCCGCTGGATTCGTCGAACGGCTGCAAGGTGATCGGCCGGCCGGCGATGCGCGTGGCGGCACTGACCACCAGCGCGCCGGTGATCGTGCGGGCCGCGACCTGCTCAACGGGGAACCAGTTGGCCTCGTCGGACCAGAAGGTGTCGGGGTGCAGGTTGACGGTCGTGGTGCCGTCAGAGAGGGTGATGGCCATCAGGAGACTTTCTTCGCGTTGCCGAGGGTGGCCAGGAAGTCGGTGATGCCTTGTGCGTCACCGGCCGAGGCCATTTGGAAAGTGCCAGCGGTGCCGTTGGGCAACTGGATCGTTAGCGAGTGGCTGGTGCTGACAGCGGCGGCCTGCGCTTGTTCCTGCACCTGCTTCTCCTGCGCAGCCTTGAGTGCGGCGTTGGTCGCATTCACCAGGCTTTGGGTCTGCTGGATAGCCTGCACCGAGACCGAGCCAGCCGAGCCGCGCTCGGTTGCATCGATGAACTGCTTGGCGTCCATCGCCTGCTTAACCGCCTCCTGGAGCATCGGGATATCGGCCGCGCCGAACGCGCGCCGGCCCTGCGCCTGCTGCACCGCCAGTGCTTTGTCGAGCGGGACGGCGTTGCCGAACGTGCCAGTGGTCGCGCCGTCGCTGTTGCGACGCTCGAGCCCGTCGGCACCGATGTAACTGTTCGGGCCGGCGGTCGCCCCGCCGCGGCCGATTGGGCCCGAGCCGCCGCCCTGCCCGCCGTCGCCGCGCCCACCGGGCAGGTTCGGCGCACTGCCGTTGGCCTTGCGACGGATTGCGTCGATCTCGTCGTTGATACCCTTGATGACTTCGGCCGACGCATCCGCCTCGATCTTCTTCGCCTTGATGATCTCCAGCCGGATTTCGAGTTCCTGCTTCTTCTGCGCGTAGAGCTTGTCCTGCGGGTCGAGTGCGGCGATCTGGATTTCGATGCCTGCGCGGTCCGCCTGCAACTCCAGATTCTTGATGCGCGTGCTGAGCGTGATCGCCTCGATCTCTTTGCGCTTCGCGTCGACGGTGTACTCAGTGGCCAGTGTGGTGTCACCGAGCGACAGCGCCTCGCGCGCCATGGTCTCCAGGTGGGTCTTCTGCACGTTGACCAGTGCGAGAGAGACCTGCAGGTTGGCTTCGGCCGCGCGCGCCTTGCGGTCCAGTGCCGCGACGTTGTCGTTCACCGAGTCGCGGTACATCGCTTCGTTCTTCGCCGCGTCGCTGGTGGTCTTGCTGAGCCGGGCCGTCGTGTCCGCCAGCGTGGCCTTCGCAGCGTCGTACTGCTCCTGCGTGGCCGTGCCGACACCCATCTGGTACTGCAGTAGGCCGAGCGTAGCGGTCTGCGCGTCGAACTGCGCCGTCAGCGACGTTACTGTGGCCTGCGATGCCTCCATCGCTTGCTTGTAGGCCGCGATCTTGGTCGAGTTGTCGGCGTAGGCGTCGGCAGAGGTCTGCGCGGCTACGGCTTGCTGCGTGAACTCGAAGGTCTGCTGCTTGGACTGCTCGAGCGCAGCCTGCTGCACCTCGAGCGTCTTGCTGAGGTCCAGCAGGCTGCGCGCCTTCTGGCCCGATTGGTCGTTGCCCGCGGCGATCGCCGCCTTCGTGGCGATGATGCTCGCCTCAGTGACCGACACCTCGCGCTGGCGTGCAAGCACCACGTTCTGCGACGCCGTGACGTTGCCGGCCGCCGCAGCGGCGTGCGCGTCGAGCGCCTTGCTCGCAGAGCCGGTCAGTTCTGCCGTCGCCACGATGCCCTTGCCCTCGTCCTGCTTGGCTTTCAGCAGCGACTGCGACGCCGTGATCGCGGCCTCGACCGCCGCGGCGTTCTGCTGGATCGCGACCATCTGCTGGACGTAGGCGTTGCCGGTGCCGCCCACCGTGCCGGCGTGCACCTGTTGGGCGAGTGTTGCGGCGATGACGCCGGAAGTGTGGCCAGCCTGCACGGCTGCTGCGGCGCTGATCTGCACACCCTGCGCGGTGGCCGCCTTGCCTGTGTCGTCGAAGGCATCGGTCAGTTTCTTCATGCGCGCTTCGGCGTCGGTCGAAATCTTCTTCAAATCCTCGATCGGGTTGGTGCCGGTGACGACGGCGGCCGCGAGGATGCCGGATGCCTTCGCGACGCCGAAGATCGCTTCACTCATGGCCGCGAGCGGCAGCACGACAGCGGCAATGGCGATCTTCAGCGCCCCAAGCCCGCCCTTCAGCACCTCCATCCATCCAGCGTCGCCGGCGGTCACCGCCACCGTGTTGAGCGCGGTGGCGAGGCGGCCGAAGCCCGCCGACAGCGTATCGTTCTCGCCCTGCATACTGGCGAGCCCCTTGGTCAGCGCAGGGAAGAAGTCCTCAGTGGCAAGCTTGCCGGACTCGACCAGCTTGATGAGCGCCTGGTCGGTGATGCCGAGCCCCTTGGCCGAGACGGACAGCGCGCCGGGCAGCGAGTCGCCCAACTGCTGCCGGAGCTCTTCCATGCTGACCACGCCCTTCGACGCCATCTGGCCGAGCGCGTCGAGCACCAGGGTCACACGCTCGCCGGTCAGGCCGAGTGTCGCGCCGGCGCGCGTGACCGCGGCGAACAGGTCGTTGGTGGTCTGCAGCGGGAGGTTCGAGGCCTTGGTCGCCGCGCTGAAGCGCACGAACGAGTCGGCGATCGCGCCGATCGAGATACCCGACGCCTTTGCGGTGCTCCGCAGGAAGTCAATCTGCGCGGCCGCGGTGGTGGCGCTCTGGTAGATGGCCGTCAGGCCGCGCTTCATCACCTCGGCCTGCACGTTGGCATTGACGAACTCGCGGCCGAGTTCCTTCACCTTGTTGACCAGGTAGCCGACGCCGTCCGCGATGATGTTGCCCGCGGCGATCTGGCCGATCGAATTCTTGAACAGGCTCGCAGCTTGGTCGGCCAGCGTAAGCGCGCCGCTGGCCCGCCTCACTTGCGCCTCGAGTTCGGCGATCTTTGCGTTGCCGGCGGTGAATGCCTGCTGCAGCGCACCGCCTGTGAGGCCGGCCGAGTTCTTCAGCGTGTCCATCGCCGCGCGGACCTGCGCGATCTCTTCGTTGAGGACGGTGATGGAGCGCACCCCGACTGCGCCGAAGGCGTCCTTGATCTTCTGTCCTGCGGACGCCGCTGCCTCGCCGGCGGCGCGCTCCTTCGCGTCGAGCTCGTCGAGCACCTGCGTGAAGAGGCGCAGCCGCGCCGCCTGGTCGGCCAGTTTCTCGGCTTCGGCAGCCTGCTGCGCCAACACCTTGTCGTTCTGCAGTTCGCGCTGGACGGCCAGTAGGGCTTCCTGCTGCGCGGCAAGTTGGTGCGTCGCCTCGGTGGCGTTGACGATGGCCTCGGCCTCGCGCTGCCAGTCGAGTGCAGCCTGCGCCTTTGCCACTTCGCGCTCCGCTTCAGCCACTCGCGTAAGGGCCTGCTCGAACAGTTCGGCGTAGCTGGCGGTGTCGAACAGCCGCTTGCTGTCGGCAGCCTGCTTCTCGAATGCGGTCTGCGCGGCGAGCTCTTCCTCGGCCTGCGTCAGTTTGAGCACGTTCGCGTGCGCAACCAGTGCGGCCTGTCCGGCCTCGTTGAGCGCGCGCAGCAGGCTGCCCTGCGACGTTGCGACGTTCTCGGTCGACAAACCAAGCGCCTCGGCGGCAGCGGCCGACTGCTTGAGGGACGCCTGCTGCTTGGTGACCGCCTGCTCGGCCTTCGCGGCGGCCGCGGCGGCGCGGTTGTAGGTGCCCTCGAGTTTGGTCTCTGCAGCCTCTGCCTCAGTGACGGTGGTGTTCGCCTTCGCCATCGCGGCGCTCAGCCGCTCGACCTCCGCGCGCTGGTCGATCTTCGCCAACTTGAGTTTGCTGACCTGCTCGGTGTACGTGGCATCCGCAGCCTTCGCCTCGGCCGTCTGCGCGGTCAGTTTCGCCAGGGCGTCACGCGTGGCCAGTTGGGAGACCTTTGCCGCGTCGAGTTCCGCGGATGCCTTCGCCTGCGCTTCCGTCGCGGCCAGCGTCGCGGCCCTCATCGACTCCAAGGTGGCCTTGTAGCCCTCGGCGCTCTTGCTCGCGGCGTCCTGCTTCGCCACCAGTTCGCCGGTCTCATTGGACAGCGCTTGGAACGCCTGCAACGCAGCGCTCTGGTCCCCGAGGCGGCCGATCTCGTCGGCCAGCGCTTGGAACTCCGGCGCCGCTGCGCCGCCCTGCTTCGCCAAGTCGGCGACCGAGGTCTGGAGTTTCTTGATGTCTTCGGTGCCGAGCGTCTCCACGCTCAGGGTCATCTTGACGTCGCGATTGTTCGAATTCGCCATGCGCTATTCCTGAAAGTGAAAAACCCGCCAGGCTTGTGGCGTGGCGGGTCCTGTTGGCGGGGTGACCCGCGTCGCTTAGGCGCTGCGCAGTTCGACGGTGAAGGGCTCGCCCATGCCGGTCGGCGTCTTCATCGTGCCCGGCAGGTTCACGGTGTTGAACGAGTCGGCCAGGAAGTCGAACGCGGCGTTGGCAGCGATGACGGCCTCGTGGACGGTCACGATGCACGGCAGACCATCGGCCTGGTTGATGCCGTCGAACACCAGTTCGGCACGGATGTCGGTGTTGGTCGCGCCGGCGATCACGGTGCCGGCGATGGCGCCGTAGGCACCCGACAGCTTGAGCGCAGCGGCGTCGAGAATCGCGCCGCCCGACAGCGCCTTGATCCAGCCGAGTTGACGGTTGACGAGGTAGTCGGTGTTCTCGACGTAGGTGACGGTCGCACCGGTATTGGTCAGCGTGATGGCGCCGGTCAGGGCACCCTTGCCGACTGGAACCCAAGAGTCGAGCGCGGCGGTGAACGTCACGGCGGTCAGCGACCCGCTGGCCTGCGTCTTGGCAGCAGAAGTGCCGAGCAGCGCGATGACCATCGACTCCTTGTTCACCTCGTTCAGTTCGAGGGTGAATTCGGCGGGCTTTTGCAGCGAGACGGTTTCCAGCACCTGGCCGTAGTCGTTGCGACCCTTGCTGGTCAACTCTTTCTTGTCGACGTTCGGCTTGATTTCGAACTTGTTGGCGTAGTACGGGCCCTTCATGCCCTGCTTCACGTCAGCGACGATCAAGTTGATGTAGACGTCGCCTGCGCCCAAGAATCCACGTGCGGCCATGAAATGCTCCTTCGATGCGCCGCACAGGACGGCAAATGTTTGAACGGAGCCAGTGTCTTGCGCAGTTGATAAATTGGGCTGCGGCCTAATTTCGCATCAGGGGTTGGTCAAGTCCTCGACGAAGTCCACTGCAATCAGCACGCGCGCCTGCACGAGTGCCGCGCCGTCCGGCCGCGGGCCGATGTCGCGACCGAGGTAGATCACCTTGCCAACGTGGTTCGCCAGCGGGTCCGCGCCACCGAAGATCGCGCGCTTGATGTCGCGGATCATCTTGTGCGCCTGGTCGTTGGGGTTGTCGGGGTCGCACTTGTCGAACCCGTCGATCGCGTAACCCTGTTGCACGTTGATCGAGGGGATACGCCCCGGCCGGTCCTTCACGTCGTCGTTGCCTTCGAACATGACGACGCACGGCGGCGCGTCGTCGCCCGGCAGCTTGCGCCGGCCGCGCTTCACGTCGCGCCCGATGTCGGTCTCGAAGCCGTCCGCGATGCGGATCGTGCGCAGGCGCGCGTAGATGTCGTCGGCCACTTGGCTGGCCTTGGTGTAGGTGTTCGTCATGGCGCGAGCGCTTTCCTGAGTTGGCGTTCCGCCAGGTCGGCCACTGCGGACTCGAGGTTGTCGCCAACCTCTTCCTCGATGAGACCGGCCGCGACGCGGAACAGTTGGTAGACCGATGGGCCAACGAGCACGTCGAGCTTGTCGCTGCCCTTCTGCCGGCGGAAGATCAGCAGGTTGCCCTCGCTGTCCACCTTGCCGGGGATGCTGAATTGCGAGCCGAGACGCTTGCGATTGCCGCGCGTGACCTCGACCGACTTGCCATCAGCCTTCCGGTCGACGGCGATGCCCACACCCGCGACACCAGTGCGGCGCGTCCACCCGGGCCACTTGCCGAACTGGTGGCCGAGACCGGCGATGCGCTCGTTGCTCCAGTTGACCGGCGTGGTCAACTGCATGGCACCGTAGTGCGAGAGGCTGGTGGTGATGCCGAACGCGGTTATCGTCGCCTGCGGCTTCGCCGCGGTGGCGTGGTCGACCTTCATCTTCTGTTGGATGTAGTCATCCGTCAGGTTGATGCCGGCGAGCATGCGCTTGCGCGCCAGGTCGTAGGCGCTGTCCGCAGTCTCGTTGATGGCATCGACCAGCAGGGCCCCGATCTCCTGCGGCGTGAGGTCGCCGAGATGGCTCGCGAACCCTTCGAGGTCCGAGACGTCGACCTTGACGCCGAACGCTGTGCGGCTGACCATCAGACCTCCAGCGGCAGCAGGATGAATCGCTTGTTCACGCCGCTGTTGGCCGTCTCGGCATCTAGGCGGTAGATGCCGTCGGGGTGGACCAGGCGGTCACCGACCTTGGGGGTCATGGTCGACGAGATCGTGGCGATCGAGCGATCGACCACCGTCTCGCCGTCTGAACCTATCGTCTGAACACCGTGCTCGATGTTCACACGGCAGGGCTCGCTGTCACGCAGAAAAGAGTCCTCACCCAAGAGGGCGAGGACTCCGTTCGACATGCGCTGGAAAGCAGCGAGCATGCGTGAGGGCTTTAGGAAGCCGAGGCCTTCAGCCGGAACACGGTCTCGGGGAGCGTGTTCAGGTTGATCGGGTTCGACTGCGCTTCGAAGTCGACACCCTTGTTCATGCGCATCAGTTCCTGCTTGGCGTAGTACGGCAGGCCGTTCGTGTTGACGGTCTCCATGTAGTCGGCCGGAGCGTAGCGCGTGATGAACTGGCCGGGCACGCCGATCGGCAGGCCGTAGGCTTCACCGTCGGGGATGAAGTCGCCAGCCGATGTGCCACCCAGGTAGATGCGGTAGGTCACGCCGGCGAAGGCGAAATCGGCCTCGCTCTGGTCGGTATTGAAGAAGTTCGTGTTCTGGAAGTTGCTGTAGGCCTTCGCGACCGACTGGTGCTTGACCATGTCGTCGAAGAAGCCTTGCGAGCACAGAACCAGCGCGTTCTTGTACGAGCGTCCGCCGAGTGCGGCCTGGATCGCGCGCTTCAGGTCGATGGACGACTGCTTGACGTCGCCGGCGGCCGAGACCGTGGCGATGTTCCACGGCACGACGGTTTGCGTCATGCCGAAGATGCTGTACATGTCGTGCAGCACCGAGCCGTCAGCGTCCAGGACCTGGCCCTTGATGGCACCCACGCGGTGGAATTCCAGCGTCAGGTCCAGGTTGGCCTTCATCTTGCCGAGCCGTTCGGCGACCTTGGTCTGCACCGCCTCGACTTCGGTCTCACTGCCGAAGGCACGGATGCCTTGCACTTCATCGGCAAGAACCGAATCGGCTTGCGGCAGGTGAGGTGCGATCACCGAGATCATCTTGCGCTTGTCGCGGGTCACCCCTTGGCCAACGCCGCCGCGCGGAGCGCTCGGCACCAGGTTCAGGCTCGCACCCTTGCGCTCGATCATCATCGTGGTCGAGTTGATGCCCGATTCGCCGAACAGACCCATGTCGCCGATGATGGTCGGCACGCGCGGGATATCGACGATCGTTTCGGTCAGCGCGGACAGGCTGAAGGCGTCGTTGTTGAAAATGTCGAGAGATGCCATTTCGCTTTTTCTCCGGTAGTTCTGTTGGGTGGCTTACACGAGGGTCGGCGTGGCGATGCCTGCCAGGCCGGCAGCGTCGCGAACGATGATCCCGAGAGCCTTCAGGTCGGCTTCGCCAGGGGTGTCGAGGCCGACCAGCGCGGCGCGGTGCACTTCGCAGTCGCGCACGAAGACGACAGCCTTCGCGTCACCGGTCTTGGCGGGGAGCCAGTTGTAGAGGACGCCCGCAGCAACCTCGGCACCGCCGCTGCCGGCGTTGTCGTAGGGCACGTACTTGCCGGATGCCAGCTTGCCGACGACGGTGCCCGAAGCGAGGACAGAGCCTGCTTGCGTGACAACGGCGTTTTCGCGGCTGCGGGTGCCGGATGCTTCCGATTGAATGACCGCCTTGATGCGCGGCGCGGAGATGAGCGACATAGGTCAGTCCTTCTTTGCTTTGGAGGTTGCGTTGCGGTGCTTGTCCCAAATCGACTTGCTGCTGACCCCGGGACCTGCACCGGAAGGGGTCGAACTCTGCTTCTGCACGTTGCTGACGTGGACGTCGGCCTCAGCCATCTCGGCCACGAGTGCGGCGCGCACTTCAGCAACGGTCTTGTTTGCGCGGATGTCGGCGTTGGCACGCTCCGGCTTCTCCATCACGGCGTAGAACGCGACGATCTCGCCGGCGGTCTTGATGCGCGCGCTGGCTTCTTCGACCGTTGTGCAGGCGATCGCGATGGATGCCGCGTGATCCTTCAGGCCGGCGCTGATCGCGAGCTCGTGGATTTGCTTGACGATCGGGCCAGCGGCTGCCAGCGCGGCTGCTTCTGCGGCAATGCGGTCGGTCTCGACTTGCGCAAGACGGGCCACTTCGGCATCGATCTCGGCTTGCGTCGCATGAGCGAACACCGCGGCAACGTTGGCAGGTAGGTCGGCGCGGTTCATGTCGAACGCGGCCTTGGCCTTGATCTCATCGGTGACGACGGTCGCGAAGCCCATCGCCAGCGCTTCGTCAGCGGTCAGCCAGGTGTCCTTCGCAAGCAGCGCCTTCATCTCGTCCTCGGCCATGCCGGTCGCGGAGACGTAGGTGGCCAGCAGGCTTTCGCCGATCTTGTCGAGCACTTCGGCGCTCGCGCGCAGGTCTTCGGCGTTGCCGTAGATGCCCGTGATCGGGTTGTGGACCATCACGAACGTGTTCTTCGGGGCTTCGCGCGTGTCGCCCGCCATCAGGATGAGCGACGCGGCCGAGGCAGCGACACCCATCACCTTGGCGGCGATGGTCTTGCCCGAGGCCTTGAGCATGTTGTAGATCGCGATGCCGGCGAACACGTCGCCACCGGGGCTGTTGATCTCGAGGTTGATGACGGGCGCCGAGACAGCCGACAGCGCTGCGCGGAAGTCGGCCGCCTGCACGCCCCACAGACCGATCTCGTCGTAGATCGAGAGGGTCGCGGCGGTGGCGTCAGCCGAATTCTTGAAGTTGAAGCAGGGGCGCATGCGCAGTCCTTAAACGTTGCTGCGCAGTTTGTTGAATCGCCCGAAATTCGGGCTGCGGCCCAATTTCGCAGTCTATTTGCGCGGCGTGTTTGGATCGAAACCGCTCATGAGGTTGCGCATGCGCGCGGCATGTTCTTCCCGCTCATGCTCGCGGCGCTCGAGCTCGCGCCGGTTCTGCTCACGCTTGTAGTACCAGTTGATTACCGCGCTGACGATCGCGATCAGCACGCCGACCGCCGGCACGATCTGGACCGACATCGCCCAGGCGAGGATTGCCGACCCGGAACCCACATAGGTCGTCTTCGACGCCACTGCCGCGACCGCGATCTCTATGGTTTCTTTGTCCAGTTCCATTTACGCCATCGCCTTGCTGAAGTGGACGCACCAGTTGGGGAGCGCAACGCCGGACTGGCCGACCGTCGTATCGCTGTCGCGCAAGCAACCGCGTGGGCCAGTCGTCGGGCCGCCGCTGTTGCCGGCCGTGCCGGTGAAGGCGTAGCGCAGCGTCTTGCCGGTGTTGGCACTCGGGTCATCGGTCAGCGTGACGCGGATCACGTCCGCGCTCAGCACGGCCACGCTGGCGATCCGGGTGTATTTGTCACCGCCGGCCGAGTCGCTGTACTCGAAACCGTAGGTGTTGTTTCCGCTCGGGTCGGTCACCGTCGTGTTGTCGAGCACCAAGGTGCCGACGTTGCCAGTGAATGTCACGTCGATCACCGCGCCGGTCCGGCTGATGCTCGCCGGGCGCAGCGGGCTCCACGGCGTTCCTGCGACAACAAGCTGGAAGTGGGCCTTGCCGTAATACTCGCCGAGCGTCCGGTAGTCCGTGTCGATGAGATGTGTGCCGTCCTCCGCATGCCGTAGGAAGTATTTCGGGCACACGAGCACCGTCTTGGTCGGGTTGGCCTCGTGCTCGGCCAGGAGTTGATACGGCACC
>Ga0302273_1000956_pt1 | contig 12442 bp, 9 predicted proteins | sample III_Bog_N1_3_FD_198774 | JGI IMG/M metagenome (GOLD analysis project Ga0302273, IMG submission 198774) | Peat permafrost microbial communities from Stordalen Mire near Abisko, Sweden - III_Bog_N1_3 | ecosystem: Environmental > Terrestrial > Soil > Wetlands > Peat | place: Sweden: Abisko... | reverse complement strand
GATTGATGCTCTAAATAAATCCATAGTATTTGGGAAAAAGAATATGAGAGATTTTGGGCAATATGCATGAGTAAAATATTTCCTAGATAAGACATACTGAAAGAATGTTCTTACGGAATATAAATGAGTTTCCACAGATATGATAGACTCTATGCTAGGTTTCTACGCAGATGAGTTCAAATCTATTTACGACACTATGTGAGCAAAAATAGATAAGGATCAGATTGCTAAAAAATTGGAAGAATATCTTATGAATAAAAAGTCTCTAAATATTGCTGGGTTTGATAATGACATCAGAGGTTGATTCACAGTCTTTGAGTCTATTACAGAAGACCTTAGAAAAGCAAATTGAGGAGAGTGATTAACTACAATATATGACTCAATGTTGAAAGGTTCGCTAGATGCAGAGCAAAGAGACAGAATCTATAAAGATTTAATGTGAGAGAGTCTCCGAGGTAAAAGTTCTCTTATGAAATTCATCTCAAGAATGAGAGGTGAAACATATGCGCTTCAACTTGGTCGATGGTCTCCAAAAGCATATATGATTGGGCTTCAGAACGTTGTTTCTAATGCGGTTGAGGTATTCTCAAAAAGAGAGACGTATTCTGGAACAGCAAAAGAAGTTATGCAATTAAATGATAGATTATTAAATAGTAAATATTTCAAAGACATTATTGAAAAATGTTATGGTCCAGACGGTAAAACACTTATAGGACTTGATATTGTTCATGCATCAAAAGGAAAAAATTTGGAAATTGGATGAGTAAGCGCTATCGAAAGATGAATAAATAAAATAGTTGATACTATGGATCATCTTAGAATGCAGGCAGAGAAATCATTATGAATCGAAGGTAAGCCAGGAGAAATTATTAAAAAAGTTACTGGTAAAGAGCCATCAAAAGAGTCTGTAAAAGCATTTGCAAACAATCCTATTGGTATCGCTGATTCGTTCATGCAATGAGATATTACGAATAGTTTCGTTTATAATAAGATATTTGATGAATTGGGCACATCCCCAAAAACATTAAACGGTCTTATCGACTCTATCGAAGTAATCGACAAGCAACTAGAATGATTGAAGTGATTAGATAGGCAGCTTCTAGAGGCGCAAAAAATAGATATGATAAATACTGTAAAAAACACAATGCAGTATGCATCTAGAGAGGCATTATTCGAGTATCAACAAATATTCAAAGCTGGGTCTATGGCTGGTCTTATGAGAAATGGATTCTCAAAACGAACTTGGTTTACTTTCTTCTCAAGTTGGGGAGCAAAGAAATCTGGAGAATATCTCTATAATGCCATGTATAAGCCATTTGCTTCAGCACATTTAGCATACAAGCGATGAGGAATGGGGGCTGTTGGTAAAACATTAGCAAACGAATTGCTCACAAATACTCACTGGAATGCTTTAGTAAAACAATCGCTATACGCAGCTAGGTCAACATTCCAACTAAACAAAGATTCAAATCTAGATACTGTTGGTGAAGATAATTTCGGAGAATGGTTTATGACGGTTTCTCCATTAGGGCAAGCAATCAAATCTTTCTTCATAACTAGGGCAATAAATGAGTGAGTATCTCAATATGGTGCAGCTAGAGAAGAATGACTTTGAATAGCGGACTCTGTCAAATATGGATTGAGTAATGCAATATATCAAGCATCATCTCAGTTATTGAAGGATGTAAAATTCTTTACTGGACCATTAGCACTAGCTCTAAAAGAGTCTAGTACGAAATGATCTGAATGAGATGTTTTCAATTCAACGGTTGATAAGATAGCAAATAGTTTCATGACAAGTATGTATTATTCTATGTATGATATGTATAAGTGACTTCCTTCCGATAGATTGGACGGTGATACAATGTATCCATTCCTTGATGCGGTTATGGGAGACACAGTTACAAAATACAGATACGATATGGACAAAATGATGAACGCTGTATATGTAGAAAATAGTATAGACAAATGAGAATTGACAGTTGATTGGTTATGACAACTCTCTAGCTGATTACTATGATTCCCAAAAACATACAATAAAAGATTTGCTCTAGACCAAATGGATGCTATCAAGAGAGATGATAAGATTTTCAAAGCAATAGCTGGTGGAGATCTCAAGAGCGTTATCAATGACAAGCAGTTCCCAATAGAAATGAAATCAACGCTTATGAAATCATTTATGGAACAAAACATGGTTGGTGAATTTGACCAGGGGAATGAAAAGGGAAAGATAGATTGAAAGGTGGCTTTGATACTCAATGAATTAAAATCAAATTGAGTAGATACACAAGACCTAGCTGCAATAATCAGTTCTTGAAACCTTAAATCAGCACAAAAAGAAATGGCTATATTAGCTGCTTCTGGAATGACAAAGGCTGAGTCAACAACTATTCTAGCATTTATGGCCAATAATGCATACAAAGAAATATCAGATAAATATACAAAAATGAAGGTTCCTCTATCAAAAAATCCACAAATCAAGGAAGATATTTACAGACAGTTATTTGATGTAGTTATGCCAACAGCTACCGAGATAGATAAGCAAGTAGCTAGTCAAGTATTGTTCGGATATGTCCAAAGTGCTTATGGTGGAAAAATACCAGGACTAAAACAAGTTGAACTAAATCCAGACGGATCAGTTAAGGCTTGAGGTGGTACGGATCCAGATACTATAAAGATGTTCAAACTATGATTATTGGCTGATGTTGCTGATTCTGAAACAGTTGCCTTCAATAGATGATTGCTTACAAGCGCTGGGCAAAGAGTGTTACAAGATACTCCAGACGAACAAGTAGCTAAGAAAACAGCAGAGATGTTCCAATTTGTAGATGAGCTCAAGACGGTATCTGATAATGGAAAAATGGTTGCCAAAGCAGCAATGCTCTACGGAAATCTAGATAGAATGAAGCTCCTATTGAATTCAAATTACGCTCCAGGAATGCAGGATGAAATGAATAAATTGGCTGATATAATTCGAGACACAAACGAGAAGCTCCAATGTACTCCAGAATTATTGAATGCGCTTACTCATGCAGGATGAAGCGGAACCGGTAAAAAGGTCCAGAAACCAAAGAGTATAGAGCTACAAAAAGATGTTATAGCTAAGGTAAATGATCTAGCTGACGCAATGCCAACTAAATTGAAATCATTCGCTTTGAGCTTGAAATCACAAAGGATAAACGCTACACTCAAGGCACTATCTTTACCAACATTAAAGCCAGAAAAGAATGACACCTACACAGCTAGCAAACTTACCCCGATTGGATGATGAGACATTAAAACAGCCTCAATCAAAACAGCTGAGTCAAAGTGAGGAAAGTCAACTCCAAAAATCAAAACTGCAAAGCCAGGAAAAACCTGACCAGTGAGTAATAGTGGGATCAAAAGACCTACCCCAATTAAAATCCAAAGAGTTAAGAAAGCCGAGTAATCTAAACGAGTTCATGCAAGCCCGTGCTCAAGAGAATGAGGAAACCATCAAGAAGGTAACCGATACTCTTGATAGGGCTGGTATGGACGATGAATATATATTTGTATGGCTTTTCAAGAGGATATTCAAACCGTCTATTATCTTAGCGGACGGAGAGTATCATTTTGACCGGTCTGCGTCTTTGAGGACAATAAAAAACTATTGAAAACTTAGATGACATATTAGGGGGAAAATCACATTGGAAGAACTTTTCTGAATGGATTTTTCTAAGAAAAACAAAAATAGGATCAATCAACTTATTGACGAATCCTGGGCAAAATTTAAAGAGCTATATCCAGAAGATGAATGGGGAGTAACTCCGGATAACGATGTGTACAAAAAACTTAGAGAAATCAATGAGAAAGCATATTTTGTAATAAGAGTTTGAAAAGATGAATTTGCAAGAAGCCCAGACAATTCCATTAGATGATCTGCGCATTCGGAGATGATAAAGCTAAAGCAATATCTTTCCGACGATGAAACATCAACGGTTCTTCAGTTCTTCAAAGTAGATTTAGAGAGGCAAGATAGGATCCTGGCGTTGGGTTAGATATCCCATAGGAAACTTTTCAACCCAATCTCAATAACGATAAACAACTATTCTTTCCACATCCGCATAATAAACCACAACTACAGCATCTCATCATAATCTTGTGATTTGATCGAGCGCATATTTTTGTTGTGGCCTAAGTGACTTATAGACATCTTCGGATGTCTTTTTTAGAAATTTATATTCTATGTGATAGGTTCAATCACTGTTTGTCATTATAGCATCATATGGCTTATAACCCATAGAGGAGTCTGATATTTTGTAATAGAAAAATCAAAGGCTATCAAATAGTTTTTTGAATCGTCAATACATATCACTTTCTTTTTTGAAATCGTACTTTTTTTCAATATTCATATTGATATTGGTTGTTTTTTTAATATAAAAACTTTATCAAAGAGTTTTATATTTTCTCTATAAGTATGCAAGACCAAAAACAATACTATATTGACCTTACTGGAAAGTATATAAATATGTATTCAGCTCTTGAATCTGCGTGCCTATGAGGAAAGAATTTGACAAAAGATATGTTCGATCTATACTATGCAACATGTCATGCTGTTAAAAAATTCACTATCTGTATTTACAGATGCTATTTTGAAGAATGCGAAGGAGAAGTTGATAATTTTGATATTATTCTTGCTGGATTACAAGGAGATCCACAATATGAAAAAATGGTAGATTCATACATATCTATGACTTGTTTAGAAGAGAGAATAGAATTATTTTTGAAATATATGGGCAAACCAGAAATGTCTGTAAGCATGACAGAGATAACTCCAAAAAAATAATTTAATTCCTAAAGATTAAAGATGCTCTGACAATACCAATGAGAAAACTTATTCAAGACAAAATTATCATCTGATATATTACCTTGAGTATCCACTGATCTCACAGAGTATTTTTTTGACATTGTTGAAGGTACTACAGCCAAGTCTTGTTTTGTTTCTTTGGATTTTGGAAATACTGGCAATTCAGAGGTTATTGAAGTCCACAGAACAGCGATGGACTGAACAAGATTATATTACTATCAATATAATAGAGAATTCCCAGATAGAACCCATGAAGTAAATTCATTTTGCCAGATAAATAGTGTTGCGCAATATGTCAATACAATTATGAATAATATTGACACATTTTGACGAACAAGAAAAATGGTGAATCCTGGATTAAAAGTAAGAGTTTATGGAGGTATTGTTGAAGATTTATGAATCCAAAATATAGTTGTTGTTGATCAAGTGATGGATATGGTCGCTTGAGATAATTATATTTATTATGACTATGTAAATAATGTTTTTGCAAAGATAGACATCATTCCTACGGAGTTCGATGTTGTTTCAAAGGTTACCGTTGTTTGAACAGATATCACAGTAGTTGAAGATTTGAGAGCGATAAAGGTTAGATTAAAGAATTGAACCGTACTTAGCAAATTATCTGAAGTTCTTGGAAAATTACAATATGATTGATCAAATGTTTGAACTACCGGACTTACTGGTACCACTGGTAGATGAATTGTAGATATTCAAAAAACACAAACTGTTGGTTTGGTTGATACATATACGGTAACTTTCTCAGATGCTACATCAATGTCTTTTGACGTGACAAATTGAGCCGGAGATATGAATTCTTCCATGTATGATCCAACTGGAAGGCAGCAAGATGTTTTTGCTTATATAGATGGCTTAGTATCTGGTGTATTTAACTATAGAACTGTGTTCGATGCATCTGCTGGAACTTGGCCAACCACTGGTTGAAGTTGAACAGCATGAGCAATTAAAAAATGAGATTGTTGGAAAATATCTGTTGCTGGTACTCTTGGGTGAAATCCAATACAGGTTGGGGATATGATTATAGCAAACTCAACTACGCCAGGGCAAACGAATTCAAAATGGGATACGTTAAACACAAACATCACATATGTTCCAGCTCCTGAGTCTAGGACAATAACTATCAATGGAATTACATTTGATTTGTCCGCAAATAGAACATATGCTCTGGCAGACAATGACCAATCAATATTATGAGCACAAATCTTTAGTTAGTAACTATTCAGAATGGCTTCATTTGCAAAAAAATTACTAAGTTGATCTACCGATGGTAAAGCTATAAAAGTAGTTGCTACGGCTACTGCTGGGACACTTATCCATACCGGGCCAACGGTCACATCGACATTACAAGAGATTTGGCTTTGGGCACAAAATAATCATACAGCAGACGTTGTTCTTACTCTTGAGTGGGGTGATGCTGTAACGGATAATAATATTATCAAAACCATAACATTCAAATCTGGGGAGCAAATGATTATTCCTGGATTTATAATTAAATGAAATGCCACACCATTGACCATAAAGGCATTTGCAGCAACAGCAAACGTTATTATGATCCAATGATTTATCAATGAAATAGCTTAATATGCCTGAAAATTTTTACAGAAATAAGTTTACTCTTGGAGCTATACCTCAGTTATCTGGGGTTTCTAGGAATAGATGAAGATATGTAAAAACTGGTGATGTCTGATATACAACATTAGATTTTAAATGATTTGCGACTGACGATAGGACAGCAAATTGATGGACAGTAACATCTTGATATGATAACAATGCTACAGTTTCTTGATGACTATGGTATGGTAATAATACTGATGGGCATAATCAAGTATACAAGAATTTTGCGGCTGGATTATCAAGTTTTAAAATAATTCATAAAACAGCATCTTGTAATTGAAGTGATGCTTGATGGTGAGCGTCTTGATATTTTAATCTATCTGATACATTACATACCTGATTAAGTACATTTGATCCACCAAATATTCTCTTTTTTAATAGAGATATGTATTCATCAGCAGCACAATCCTATAATGGATTTCCTACATATCATAGGAGTTCCTTCACTAGGAAAGTATCTTGAACTTGGACTACGACATGAGCTACTAGAGAATGATATTGAAATACAGTATGGGATGCTGTGCTTATTACAGAAGTTGAATTCCTTAACTGAGTATTCACATACAAGGTATATTCAAATTGAACTCTTGTAGGAGACTATACATTCACTGCAAACTTTACGAAAGTCTATTCGATAGTATATTGAGTAGGATCATCAACAGGAGCACACCCACAAGTAGACGAAATATCTCTTTACTATTAAGCTATACTTATGCTAGATCAAACACAAGGTCAGGATTGATACAAAGTAAAATCACAATCAATAATTCTTCCTGGTGTAGCTACCGATGAGGCAGAATATTATTTTGATGTATCGCAGCCAGTCTTAGTTTCTTCATGCTTTGTATATGTTGATTACCAGGATGAAACTAAAAGAGATTCTATAGAAATCCACAGAGTGTGACTTGGTTGATCAAGACTATATTTCTACCAATATAATCGTACAAACCCAACAGCAAGACATGGGACTGATGCTTATGTACAAATAAATTCTATGGCTAGTTATTGGAATATAATTTCTAAAAATGTTGATAACTTCTGACGAATCAGACAAGAAGCAAATCCAGGATTGAAAGTTAAAATATACGGTGGTAGAATTGATAATCCAGTTTTATGAGATTTCGATGTACCGTCTATTTCTTTAGCTATGGCTGATAATGCCGTATCTTATATTTACTTCGATGATACCGACAATTCATTCAAAGTTTCTACCACAGAGCCATTTATGTTTTTTGTTCTTGGTAGAGTAACAACGGCTTCTTGAGATATTACAGAGATGCTTGATTATAGATCTTCTTATACTGGTGGTTGAGCTCCAGTAGAAATTACAGAAGTCCAGAGGGATTCTCTTACAAGTGTTAGAAATTGAGTGCATATCTACAATATCACAGCAGGGAAACTACAATTTTATAGCACGGGAGCATGGTATGATGTGCCTGTCACTGGTGGCGAAAATCAAGTTCCAAGACTCACAGAAGTTATCGAATGAAAAGCAAGATGGGCAAATATTGATGAAATGCTTGCTGGTATGGATATTTGAGATGACGGAGCATCATTAGTGGCTAAGCCAAGTTTATTGAAATCTTTGATATTAGACTATCCAAATTTCACAGTAAAGTCTAATTATCCTCTATGAGAGCCAATAATAAATCTAGAAAACTCATTTACTTTTAAAGAAACTGCTCCTACATTTGCCAATGCTAGTAATGAATGGGCTGTATGAAATTCTGCTAGTAATACAAAAATTAGTTTCCCAGAAATAGGTACTGGAGTCACATGAAACGCTTTAAAGTTAGCACTATCTAAAGCCATGAATCCTTCGGCAGGATTGAGAATAAGAGTAGAAACTGATGTGGATGGAGCGCAGAGTTGAGTTCTTATAGATCCAAATGCTACAAAAGATATAGACCCAACAACTATGACAAATACCCTAGACGAAGCTGCTGGTACATATACTAGTACATGAAATCTAGGTACAACAAGATATTGAATAAGAATACTTGTTAAAAAAACTAAAACCATAACTAAAGTCACTAAGGACTCGGCATGTACAGCAACAAGGGCAACTATAAGTTCTGCTGATGGTCAGACTATATTGGCTACTGCAAATTTCTCTTGAAATGTTGCTACATTTTTATTTCCAGTTACTGGGGGTGTATACTATAATATAGAGGCGGATAGTAATGGAAGTGGATATACAAGCAGATATTGAAATAATACGGGGTATCCAATTGTAAGAACCGATATTGATATAATTACTGGTAGGCAAGCTACTTCAGATCAAAATACAACCGCAAACATAGCAAGCATTGAGACATCTCCAGCGCTGGAAGATTTCAATGCATTGATCTGAGCAAACATAACAAATGCCCATTGAGTTTGAATAAGCGTAAATGAAACATTACAAACAGCTTATAAGGGAATGAAATTTACATTGACGGCAAACGTTGGGGTTGTGAGCATCACTAAGGTTTCTTGATGTACAGCAACAAAGGCATATATCTATGATCTATCTTGAGCATTGCTTACTACAGCAACATTCTCAAGTAATGTAGCAACATTTAATTATAATAGCTTAGTGAACGGACAAAGTTATTATCTTATGATAGGCAGTGACTGATCTCCCTATACAAGTGTAAAACAGTCATGAGCGTCCGCATACCCATATATATGAGGAAGATTAAATTTTATATGATGAAATATAGCATCAGTTCTTACCTCATTACCGGTAACATCTTCTATATGAAGTTCATGAAGCAATTACTATTGATGGTCTTATGATGTTACATTTACCGTTGATACAAGCTGTAAATTAAATAGCTTTGCCTCTACTTATTGAATAAATTATGGCTGAGTATATGCAAAATTATATCAAGGAGCGGCATTATTAGAAACATCAACAAACCAATGATGAACTAGCAATATTTTCCCCTGAACAACTGTACTTACCCCTTGAAATACATATATTATAAGAGTATATGCTTATATATCTAATGCGAATCCATATTATGCTGCGCAGACATTACCTATAAAGTTGAAGAATATTACTGTTACTGCAATATGATGACTGGCTTCCGGATGATATGATAATAATTTTACAATAAACACAACATCACTTGTACTAGGAACAGATGATACAAACATTTATAACATCGCATCTATACTTACAAATGACTTAATAATAATTCCAAAATGACAGAGAGTACATATTGTGTTATGAATGGTATGAGACGTAGTCGATGCAGTAAATTACTATAAAGTTTGATATGCCGCAACACATACTACAACCAGAAAACTAAATACATACAACTGATCTTCATGGAATACACCAGCATTAAAGTCGGATTTATTTACAGGGAATATTATAGATTCATCGTACTGGAATAATATAGTATGAGATATGATTATCAATAATTCCTTAAATACAAATAAGTCTGTATTATGATCTTGGGCAATAGTAGAATGAGCTAATTATGTGCAGTCAAAAAATTCTATATCTACAGGAACAATATCATTGGGCGTTGACATGTCTACATCTTTTTGAACTACGCCAGGATGATATCCATCATCATCAGACTTGCATTGTTCTATGAAATTATTTTGGGATGTGAATAATTATGCACAAATATTTAGTACAGGTGTTGATATTATTTGATCTGTTACATTGAAGGTTGTTATATGAGGTGTTGCTACTTATATAAACACTGCAACATATACGGCAGCAAACGTTAAGATAGAATATGTCAAATCATCTGGAGCAATAAAATGATTCTATCGAAATTGAACTGCTTGGGTTCAAATTGGAACAACACAGACGAATGTATTTATATGAAATCCATTTATAAAACTTGAGCAATATTGATCTGCCTATACTGGATATGGATGAGTATTAGTAAATTGATATTTCAATATAGATAATATGTATCTTACAAATTATATTTATTCATCATTGACCCCATCCGCAGTTTGATGAGCTATGTTTCCATACATATCCTCTCCATTATTCCATAATGTATTGTTATCTTTATGTAATTCAGATTATGCCTATAAAGTAGCAATATATTGAGCAGCAGCTGAACTGAAGGCGGTGTGACAATATCCAAGGGTAACTACATATTGAATAACAAATAACTTCAAAAATATGACAGAATGAGCTACTCAATATCTAAGTAACAATCCTGGATGAATATCTTGAACAGCAGGAACAAATAGCGTGACTGTTGGTAAAGCTAGATACACAGATAAACTGGCCATCAAAGATCTATTGGCATAGTATTTATTCAATAATCTAAACCACTATGATTACTAACGCAGAGATAATGAAAAATGCTATAGCCCATGGAATGAAGAAAGGGGAAAAATTGCAGCCTAGGGACACCTTCGCTGCAATAATGCATGAACGAAAAAATGGTCTCCTCAAAAGAAAAGATGGGACCGTTGTGAAAAGCATTGAAGAAGCCAAAGCGATTGCTAATTCTGAAACAAAGGCTAAGACATGAAAATAGTTTTATTTCTTAACCAATAACCAAAATGCCATGCAAATGAAAAAAGAAATAAATATATTGATATTCATCAATATATCTATATGTTATGATTAGTTTTTAAATCTTACCAAAATACACTATGTCAGCAGAAGAGAAATACGGTATGTGGATGGGAAGAAATCCACAAAAAATTGAAGATGTTGTTGTTGGTGCGGTAACCACTACATACATCGGAGAATGTCCAGCACCTGCCGCAGGATCTACTGTAGCAGATACAGACGCTAAATGGAGAATCCAAAGAGTTGTCAAGGACACAACAGCTAAAACAACTAAGGTAGAATATCATCATACTCTTGGTCTTTTGGAGCTTAATTTATCTATTAACTATCAACTTATGTTTAAGGTAAAAAAACTGAGAAATTGTTGCTGACAACCAGCATATGCAATCATCTATTATTGGTGAATTTAAATGATTTTTCCCAAAAGAAAAGGATTGTCCGCCTCTAAATGAGAATGACTCTGTATATCTTTTCTCTACAAACACTACCTGGACTATGGTTGATGGTAAATTGATAGATTCTTGAAGAATCGTTATTGCCCAAACCGTCGTTCCACAAGTAGTCGTTTCTTTGGATGTTATCAAAGAAGCTCTCAATCAATTTGACTTCTTGCAACTCATTCAAGAAAACCCAGAGCTTTCATCATTTTTACGCTGAGAAGATGGTAAATCTGTGAAGATTGACGAACTTGCAGCTTATCTAAAAAATGATCCAGAATTTGTAAAATCAATCGAAGATAAGCCAGGTAAAGAAGGTAAAACATTACCTGCACAAGAACCAGATCTAAAACTTCTTGCAAAAGAATTAAAATCTGATCCAACATTTATTGAACTTACAAAATGAAAGGATGCTGACAAGGTAATCCCAGTATCTTTGAATGATGTTGTCCTATCTCTATCTACAAACGAAACATTCATAAATAAAGTAAAAAACTCTGTATCATTGGCAGAAATTATTGCTGAGAATGTTGTAGAAAAGGTTGCTGACTGTTTAGCAAATGACGAAGAATTTGTACAAGCAACAACAGGTGCTCCTGGTAAAGAATGACCAAAACCCACAAAAGATAAAATAATGGAAGCTGTAAAAGAAATTGATATTATTAGCCAATTAAAAGCAGATTCAGAATTTATTGAAATGTCTAAAGGAGAGACTGGAACTAGTGTTAAGGCTGAAGAAGTGGCTGCTATCTTAATGAAAGACCCAACGTTCCTAGAGACTGTTACAGGTAAAACTGGAGATACAATATCTAAAGAAGAAATATCTGCTTTCTTAAAAGCTGATCCAGAATTCATTAAAATGACTACTGGTCTTCCAGGACAAACACTTCCAGGTAAGCCAGGAGAACCAGGAGAGGGAATATCTATTGGACGATCTCCAGATGGTAAAGCCGATTTCACTACAGAAATGAAAGATGGTGATAAATATATCTCTATCGGACT
>Ga0302273_1000954_pt1 | contig 12457 bp, 15 predicted proteins | sample III_Bog_N1_3_FD_198774 | JGI IMG/M metagenome (GOLD analysis project Ga0302273, IMG submission 198774) | Peat permafrost microbial communities from Stordalen Mire near Abisko, Sweden - III_Bog_N1_3 | ecosystem: Environmental > Terrestrial > Soil > Wetlands > Peat | place: Sweden: Abisko... | reverse complement strand
CCCCGCATTCCAGGAACACACAACGCGGCCACTCCTCCGTCAGCATCCGCAAGATCCCCTGACGCACCAACGCGTGGTCGTCGATGATCAGGACCTGGATGGCGGACTTGGCGGCGCTGGACATCGATCGGCTCTCGCTTGAAGAAGGGCGGCTTGGTGCACAAAAAAGAGTCAACACTATTTCTTCCGTCTGCCCTCGTATGGGGACAGACAAAAAGAAAGGGATGATTTCTCATTGGAAGAGGTCGAAACCGTCACTCTTTCCGAAGCGAGATTCCGATGCATCAAGTCCGATCGAATTCCAGGATCATCCGATTTGCCGCAGGTCTGTTGCTGTCGCTGTCTTCCGGTGCGATGGCAAAGGAAGTGGTCTGGCAAGGCGTCGTCCGGACTGTCACCAAGGGCATCCAGCTCAAGGCCGTCTGCTACGAGACTCCTTCCTTCGACACCCCGAAGGCGCAGTGCTTCTTCAGTTTCGTGAACGAGAGCGATTCCTCCGTGAAGGAGGTCTCGATCAGTCTCGTGTACTGGAGTTCCGCGAAGAAGATGGACGGAGCGCCGATCTACACGACCCATCCGATCCCGGCCGGGGCCGAAGGCAAGGCCAACAAGGAGTGCGACGTGATCGCGGAACGCTTCAAGCTCAGCCAGATGCTCGGGGTCGTGCGGAGCATCGACGGCAAGGTCATCCCGGACTTCCACAAGCGCCACGACGCCGCGGTGATGGGCGTGCGCGGCTGAGTTCTCACAAGACAGAATCCGTCAAATCAACATCAAACAAGGAGAGAGAAATGAAGACGACGACGATCCTTTGCGCACTGCTGTGCGGATTTGCTGCAAGCCAAGCCAAAGCGGCGAGCTGGCATATTACGGTGCCCATTGACGCTCAAAGCGAGATTTATCTGAGCGGCACCTGCTACGATAAATTTGGAGAACATGATGCGCGCGCACTCCGGAACACTGAGCGCTGCGACTTGGCACTTGTAAACGGCACAAGTCGCACCATCAAGGATTGGGCATTGAAGATTACTTGGACTGGGGCCAATTCGAACGGCGATGAGAAAACCGCTCGAGAATCTTCACCGTATGGTAGCCGCGTTGATCCTGGAGAGGAACATGCTTTAGGAGGTCGGGAAGAAGTATTTGTCTGGCCCGGAACGGAAGGCCAAATACGGGCAAGATTTACCAGGATAAAGTTCAAGGGCGGTAATGGAGAGTGAATCGCTGTTTGCATAAGATAGAATCAGTTAAATCACAATGAATCAGGAGAATAAGATGAAGAGCCACTACCTCGTGATCCTCTCTACCTGCGCGATCCTTGCCGGAAAGGCCGCTGCTGAATCTCGTACTGCCACCATAGATATACCGCTAGAGAATAGATCCCATGAGTGGACGCGAACTGTCTCAACCGCTGGATACAAAGACATCCAAGTGGTTGTGGCCTGCAATGATGCTAATTCCCGTGTGGGAGCCTTCAGCCACGCGGTCCAATGCCAGGTCGTGCTACAAAACAACACAGAACGCACGCTCAAGGCCTGTCATGTGAACCTCAAATACAAGGGAGGCGTGGCCGCTTACGCGGATTCCCCGGCCCCAGAGGAGACCGTCAACGTTTCGCTGGCCTATGATCTGGCGGCTGGCGAGGAGGCCACCCTTCCGGGCGGGCATTTCCTGGTTAGGGAGGGAACCGAAAGCTCCATGCGGGCAAGGGTGTCGGGGGTTAAGACGGGGGAGTGAAACTTCAGCAAGAATGGCGTGAGGTGATCATTTTAATCAAAAGGAGTGAAGCATGAATGTGATAAAGATTTTCGTTTCTAGTGTGATGTTTTGTGCTGCGATTTCGAATGCTGAAATGTTTGCTGGATACGATTCATTTTGCAACATTCCTGTCGTTATCGGTAATGATCCTCAGATTGCGACGGCGCAAACGGATCAAAATGGAAAGCCGATTATACATATTGATCCTGGCGCAATTTCAAATTGGACGACATCGCGCATGTTTACGCTGGCTCACGAGTGTGCACATCATAAATTGGGTCATACTTCTGCTCTGGGGCAGTCGGCTCGATATAACGGAGGAACTGCAAAACAGGAGCTGGAGGCTGATTGTTGGGCTGCAAGGGCCTTGAAAGATTTGGGTGATTGGGATGATATCAAGAGAGTGATAATTGATCACTCTCTTGAAGGCGCTATTGCGATCGGTGGGTACCCGAGTGGTATCGAACGGGCAAATGTGATTAAAAGATGTGTGGAATCGAAAAAAACAAATATTACTTGTAAGCAGGTTACTGTGCCGTGTTCTCATGCAATGCATCAGAATGGAGATTTGGTTCAATGCCAACATCATGTTCCAGCTCACAATAGTGACTTGGTTCCATGCTCTCATGCTTGTTTTGGGCCATATGGACAGTATCAATGTCATCCTGCTGGAGATCTTGTTCCTTGTCAGCATGTTGTGAATCTTCACGCAAATGATGTCGTACAATGCTCTCATCCACTGCATTCGCTTGGGGATATTCAAACGATCTGTGAATGATGGAAATGCTGATTGTAATGTTGGGATGCAGTGCTTTATGTTGTGAATTGTGTTGTTGATAGACGCTGAATTTGTGGCGTTGGCATATTCTAACAAAGGAAAAGGAAATGGGACTTGTGATCTTGGTTTTGCTTGGATTGATTACGGCAGGTTTCGCCTACCGGAAAGGATTCAATCCTGTGATCTGGTTTTTTGCCGCAGGAATCCTTGGCTTGCTTGTCTTGGCCTTTCTTCCCTATGTCAATGAGAAAAGTACGTTGACACTGGAGCAGATCGCGGCCAAGAAAAAGAGCGGAAACTTCATCGGAGGCGTGATTTCGGGCCTTTCGATCCTGTTTGGATTGTCCAGGATGCTGGGGTGATCGAAATGCCGAATTTCCTGCCCACCCCGACCAAACTCCTCCTCCCTCTCCTTGCCTTGGGCGTGCTGGCCCCTTTGGCTCATGCCAAGATAAAGTGAACTCAAAATGTTTTGCTTCCGGAAAGTAATTGCGTGATCATAAAAGATTTAGCCGAATGCGAAAACAAAGGAGGATAAAATGAAAGCGTAGATTATGTATGCATAAGCTTTCGTTTTCTACGCGCGTAGAATCTCAATCAATCTTGATGGGGTGAAAATGAGAAGGACTTACGTTTTTCTGGCTATCGTTACTGGATCTCTTTTTGCTAGAGAAGCAATGACTCCAAAATATCAAATGGGGAAGATGACAGACCCAAGAGATGGAGTGACATATGCAACGACAACAATTTTAGGTCATACTTGGATGGCGGAGAATATTGCGTCTCTTGATGTAGTCAAGGACGGGAAGTTTGATTGTTATGATCGAAAAAACGTAAATTGCGATACATTAGGGCGGTTGTATAGTTGGTGGGGTGCTCTACATATTTGCCCAGATGGCTGGCATTTGCCGAATGGTGACGACTGGAAAAGCTTGCTAGTGGTTACAAGCGGATTGAACCTTTTAAAGGATGGTCCTGATTCATGGGGTTTTTCTGCTTTGATGGGCGGCGTAGCTGGAAAAGATGAAAATGGCAAGGATATGTCAAGCGGGAAAAGCGAGTTCGGAGCCTTTTGGTCTTCGAATGCTATTGATGTTGATCATGCCCAAATGCTGTTCGTTAAAAAAACAGGAAAATTTATAGTATCTAACAATGCAGGTAAAGGAGTGCTTGCAAGCGTTCGGTGCATCAAAGATTGATCGCAGCAACCGAATTTTTAGTGTCTTTCCCGAGGCTGGCGAGGACGGATGCGGTCGTGAAAGTACGGAATCTGTCCGCGGGAGGAATGACGGATGCGCGAAAAACATGAATCGTGCGTTTTGCCGTGAACCTAGCTGGGGCTGGAAGGCGATCCTTGCCTTCGCGGCCTTCTACGCCTTCTGCTTCGGGGTGCGGGAGCATGACAAGCAGGCGTTCGACCAGACGGCACCGCAGTTCCTGATCCGCACCAGCGAGAAGGACTCGATGGAGTTCTTCCTTGCAAACGGCATTGCGCGTCCGGTGTACTTCAAGGGCATCGAAGGCGCACAGCACCTGGACAGCACCTGGATCGATTCCATTCCGGTCAAGTACACGGCCCTACCGGCGGCGGGCCTTTCGAACCGGCCCGATTCCACCTTCCGCATCCGCCTGCGCAAGGCGCTGGGGCCGAACGATACGCTGCGGCTCTATTGGTCGGACGCATCGCTTGACATCTACCTGGTGAAGGTCGCGAAGGTCGGGACACACTACTTCTGCGAGCTTCCTCTGGCCCAACGGTCAACGGGCAGGCAGAGCCTCTACAACGCCTCGTGGAACGACCCCCGCAGTTGGATCCAGTACGCCGCGCTTGCAATGGTCTCGCTCCGGTGGGCGGGATCTGGAAAAATTGACAGAATCTGTCAAATGTCGTGGTATCGGGCGCTCGCCGCGACGTCATCACCCTCGCCCGATTGGAGATTCCCATGAACATCGCAAAAGTCCTCCTCCTCGCGTCCCTGGTCTTGGGGGGCGCACCGTGCCTGGCCTCGGACGACGACAACTCCTCGTCCACCAAAAGCCAACCGAGCAGTTCGTCCCAGAACGACAACAGCCATAGCTCAAACTCCGGCAGCAGCGCCTCCAGTGGCTCCCAGAGCCAGACCCAGCAACCAAGCTCGCAGGACGACCAGAGCAACGGCCTCCGTCAGGACTTGAGTCTGCCTCACGAGCCCACCACCAAGGCCGCCGTGGCAGGCGTGCGGGACTGATATGAGGGGAAGGTGCCTCCTTTGGGCTCACCGCATGGGCATGCCTATCGTGAAGGCGATGCTTGCCCTGGCTTGCCTTGACGCCCTCACGTACGCGGATGAGTTCGTTCCCACCATCACCGCAGCCAAGGTCGTGACGCCATCCGAAGCCGTGCCTGGCCACTTTGTCGACCCGCGTGACAAGCATCGCTACGGCACGGTGAAGATCGGCGACCAGACATGGATGGCCGAGAACCTGGCGATGTGGACCATGGGATCGTGGTGCTACGAGGGACAGGAGAGGAACTGCCAGACCTATGGGCGTCTCTACTCCTGGCAAAGCTCTCGGATGGCTTGCCCAGACGGTTGGCACCTGCCCACGGTCGCGGACTGGGATCTCTTGCGAACCGCCACGGGGATCTTGGAGACGGGCACCAGGCTCAAGGCACGCAAGGGTTGGAACGGAGCCGATGCCTACGGATTCCACGCCCTGCCCGGTGGGGCCCGCAATGGCGACGGCACCTACGACGTCAAGGATTCCTGTGCCACCTGGTGGAGCGCCACCACCGACAGCCCCGAAGGCACCTACGTTTACGGCCTCATCACGGAGAATCCCAGCATGGTCACCATGCCCGTCAGCAACCGTATGGCCTTCTCGGTGCGGTGCGTGAAGAATGGACGCTGACATGTACCGTTCCCTCCCCTTCGGCACCGCCCTCCTGGCCGCAGGTCTCGACCTGCTGTGGGTTCCGCTCCTCTGTGCCGTGGCCATGTTCCTGTCCACCGTCGTGCCATGGTTGGAATGCCGCGACACGGCGCTCGTTGCGCTTGCGTTCGTGGTGGCCCTGGCGACCCTTCCCGGCCAAAGGCTTTTGGGAGTCGGGCTGGTGGGTGCTGATGGCGGTGCGGTTTCGCGTGGGCGTCGAGCGCTGCGGCATCTGTTGCGGCTGGTCGGGATCGCGGCCGGAGTCGTGGCGGCGTTCCTGGTCTGGGGAATCGCGACCCTCGGGTTCCCTAAGGATCTGAAGGCCCTCATCGCGCTCGTTGTTTTGACAATTCCTGTCTTGGTCGCGAATGGTGCCCTGGCCGCCGGCAGGCGTCCGCTTCTCCACGACATGCTGTGCCGTACCCGCCCGGTCCTGCTGCGGTGTGATCCGCGCTGGGATGAAGAACACGTCCAGGTGGCGGTGCGGGCCTTGGCACTGTGGATTGACCTGGGGCTCTTGGCCCTGTTCCTGCGCCAGACGGGCACGCACCTTGTCGCGTGCATCCTGGTCCCTGTCCTTGCCGTGGCGCTGCATCGCATCCTGCCGGGCAGGATCCTGGCCGGAACGCGCATCGAGGACCGGCAGGGGCGACCACTGTCCTATGGAGCGGGACTGGTGCGGGAGGCCTTGCGTCTGTCGTCCGGTGCCCTGCAGACCTGGATTCCCTGGTCGCTTGGGTCCTTGCTCCACGCCCCGTGGCAGGTACTGAATCCGCTCCTGCACCCCAAGCGTCATCCGGAATATTGGGCCGACCATCGTTTGTCGGTGGTCGCCGCCGTCACGGGTGTAGGGCTGCTCGCATTCCATCTGATCCAAGGGTTGCGGGGAAGACCTCTGCTGCACGACCTGATCTTGGGCACGCGTCCGCGTTGGATCCTGCCCGGAGCGTCGTTCTGGCAACGGCTACGCAGGATGATTTCGCTCGCAGGATAGGCGAAGGGAAATTCCTTTGCGCCAGGGATGCGCAGGGGCCGCAGGCGTCCCTTGCCCGCCTTCGGGCAAGGACCGATAGCCCGCAGCTGCCCGCTCGGGCGCCCCTATCCTGCAACAAAATTCATCCCAAAATGATGCTCAAACGTTCATCGTGCGATATATTGAAACGATGAGCGCAGAGCAATTCTCACATGACCAAGCGGTCAAGAATCTCATCAAGGACTATCCCGAGGAAGCCTTGGAATTCCTTGCCCACGACGTGGTCGTGTCTCATGGCCAGCCTATCGACATCGAATTCCTGGACACGGCTGTCGCAAAAGATGATGTGGCTCAACCTGGGCCAGGACAGTCGATGGACCTGGCCATCCGTTACCATCTCGCCGACGGAATGGCAGCCATCCTTGTATTGGTAGAGCACTGGTCTGACGCAGGGAAGCTCGATCTGTTGCGTACGGCCGGATATTTCCTGGAGCTGTGTCGACGCTTCCCTGGCGAAGAGATCCTCCCAATCGCCCTGGTGGATGACGACCGTCCCAAGGAACTCGCCGACACGGTGGAGCATTGGACTTTGGGGACGCGGCATTTTCTGTTCCACACTCGCATTGTACAGGTACCAGCCCTGGATCTGGAGCAATTCCGACACACGGCCAACCGGGTCGCACTGTCTTTCACCCCGAATATGGCAGGGAACTTCGATCGGGTGGATCAGGTGATGCGGGTAGCCTTCGCGTTCAGGGATTGCGGGGACATGGCAGGCTTTCGCAAATTCTTTGCGTTCTGGGTGGTAGAGGGTAGATTGGGACTGGACGAGCAGCGAGAAGTGAAGCTGCGGCTCAAGGAGACGGACATGCCGGAGATCATGGAATGGTTCAAGCAGGAAGGCATCGAACAAGGCCGCGCCGAGGGTGCCCGCGCATCCAAGCTCGAAGACGCCCGCAAGCTGTCTGAGCACGGCGTCTCGTGGGAGATCATCACTTCTGCGACTGGCGTGAAGCCAGAGGACTTGTCGTGCGACATTTCCTGACTTCCCTCCTGTTCGTGTGCGCACCGCTTGCCTTGGCCGGGAACGCGCTGGTCAATGGCGATTTCGAGAACGACCTCACTGGCTGGGTCGTGTGGGGAGGGAGCGCCTCGCAGCAGGTGCACCGCTCGGGCGAGAAAGCGTGCATGGTGCGGGCCACGGCTCCGTCGTGGGTGGGTGTGAGCCAGACCTTGACGGTGCCAGAGGGCAGGACGTCGGCTCGGGTGTCGGGTTGGATGAAGGCCGATTCGCTCAAGTCGGGCAAGGAAAACTGGGAGCGGGGACGGCTGTCGGTGGAGTTCTTCGGGGCCAAGGGCGACACGTTGGGAGGCTATCCCCCCGCCGTCGGGCAGATCCGCGGCACCTTGGGCTGGGCCCGCTACGAACGCAGCTACGAGATCCCCGCCGGCACCAGGACATTCAAGCTGGGCTGCGCCCTGGGCAATTCCTACGGCACACTCTACTGCGACGACCTCGCGGTGGAATTCCTGCCCTGAGCCAAATCAGTCGGAGAGTTTTTCCAACGCCTTGAGCATGGTCAAGAGCGTGCGCAGGTCGCGCCGCTCGAAGCGGCCGCGCATCAGGGCACGTCGCGCCGCCAGCCGGAACAGCTCCGGATTGCCGGCATACGGCCGGAAACCACCGCGCAACATCAAGGCCTCGGCGCGTTCCAGCAGCAGATGGAATTCCGAATGGGTGGGAGCGTCTTCCAGGATGGGCTCGGGAGCGACGTCGTTTTGGGTGTGGCGCCAACATTCCTGAGCCACCAGGAGCACCGCCTGCGAGAGATTGAGCGACGGCTGATCCACGGCCGTGGGCATGCGCAGGAGGCGCGTGCAGCGGGCCAGCTCGCTATCGGTGAGGCCGGTGGATTCGGGGCCGTAGACCAGGGCGCAGGAACCGCGCACCGCCATGGCGGCGATCTCGGGGATCACCGTCTCCGGACCATCAAGCGCCGGGAGCTTGGACTTGCGCACGCGGTTGGCCGTGCCCACCGCGAACACGTGCTCGGCCAGGGCCTCGTCCAAGGTCGCGCACAGACGGGCATTCTCCAGCATGTCCTCGCAGCCGTGGGCAAAGGCCCGCGCCTGGCCTGTCGTAGTGATGCCTTCGGAGCCCACCACGCAAAGCCGCGACAGTCCGAAGTTGCGCATGGCGCGACAGGCCGCACCCACATTGCCGGGAGTCTCTGGACGCACCAGAACCACTTCCACCTTTTCCAGCCAAGTCGATTCGTTCACGGGAGCCAAGGTAGTTCCCGGCAAAGAAAAACCCTCCTTGCGGAGGGTTGGTGGGGCGTCGCGATGCGGTGTCTGGGATTGCGGGGTCGCGCCACCCTTTGCGTCTAAGACGGACCGAAGGCTTTCCTTCTCCCGACACCTGATGAGATATCAAGGGGCATGCCAACCTGAATCGCCTGGCATTCTCTGATTGTGCGCAACCGCATCGGCCTTGACAACGCCATCTGCGTCCAGAATTGTCATGGATTGTCAAGTTCTGTCAGACAAACAAAAGGCCCGCCAGACGGCGAGCCTCCTGTCATTTCTCGTGTGCCGACGGGATCACAGCCCCGCGAGGTTGGCCAATTCTTCCAAGGCCTGCGCGGCGCTTGGGGCCCAAGCCGACTTCACGCCGTCGCGCTCCCAGGCGAAGTTGATGCCCGAGGAGCTGTTCACTAGATGGGTGCGGGGGTCGAGCCCTCCGGCGCGCAGACGGCGCACCACCTCGTCGATGCCGCCGCCCTGCCCACCGGGAACGCCGGGAACGCTCACACCGGGGATCAGGAACGACACCCCGGTGCCGCGCTTGGCAAACCATCCGGCGATGCGCTCAAGCTCCTCGGGTGCGGTAGCGCCCACCACGAAACCCAACCGCTCGGCGCCCTTCCAACCCAGGGCCGTCTCGGCCACGTGCAGGTACAACGGCAGGCCGTCGATCACCAGGTCCTGGAAGTCGCGTGCCCCCTTGTTGGAGGTGCGCAGGAGCAGGTAGGCGTTGCAGGCGGGATTCTCCAGGAACGGCTCCACCGAATCGCGCCCCATGTACGGGGCCACGGTGACGGTGTCGGATCCGAACGGACCGAAGGCCGCCGTGGCATACGCGCCGCTGGAACGGCCGATGTCGCCGCGCTTGGCATCCAGCACCACATGCACCCCTGCCGCCTTCCAGGCCGCCACGATCTTGGGCAGACGCGCCAGCACGTCCAGGCCCAGCGCCTCGAAGTAGGCCGAATTGGGCTTCACCGCAGCCGGCAGGACGCCTCGGGACTGGCAGGCATCCAGGATGCCCAGGCAGAAGGTTTCGACCACGTCGGCGGGCGTCCCTTCCAGCGGAATGCGTGCAAGCACCGGGTCCAGGCCCAGACAGACGTTGTTGCCGCAGGTGGAGACCCGATCCAGGATGCGCGAGGCGAGTGCGTCAGACATGGCGCAAAGATAAACCTTCGGCCAGCCTTCTGTCCTGATGGACCTTGGGCTGCGGGTGTGTTAGCATGAAGCCTCATCTGGCACCATTTCGAGTTCAGCACAGGGGACAACATGTTCAGCTCCATCCGCTCGCGCCTGCTCCTTCTGGGGATCCTGGGACTGGTCACCACCTTGCTCGCCATCCTCGCCGGCAGCGCAGGAACCCGTTCCGTGGGCCGGGCGCACCACCGCACCGTCCGACTGTCCTCGCAGTTGCGCGACGCCATGCAGGCCGACATGATGCACGATGCCATCCGCGCCGACGCCTTCCACGCCATCCTCAAGGCCGGTACGCCCGAACTGGAGACCATCCGAAAGGACCTCGCCGAGCACGCCGCCAGCTTCGCCTCCTCCCTGGATTCACTGGGCCAGATCGACGACCCCGCCACCAGGGAGCAATTGACCAAGATCCGTCCGGCGGTGTCGCGCTACGCCATTGCGGCGCAGACCATCGTGACACAGGCAGAAAAGGGCCCGGCAGCCGCGAATGCCGCCCTGCCGGAATTCCTCAAGGACTTCTCGCTCCTAGAGGAGGAGATGGCCGTGCTGGCTTCCGATGTCGAGCACACCACCGCGAGCAGCCAGGTCCTAGCAGACTCCACCATCAAGAGCTCGCTCTACTTGAACCTGGGTCTGGGCCTGCTCTCCGCCATCCTGCTCATCGTCTTCGGATCCCGCATCGCCCGATCGCTGTCCAAGCCCATTGAGGAGACAGCTGCGGCCCTGGCCGCCCTGGCCCGAGGCGACCTGAGCCAGCGGGTCGCCCCCAGCTCCGTGGCGGAGCTGGACGTGATGGCCACCGCGCTCAACCAAGCCATCGAGCGTCAATCCGATTCCCTGCGCGCCATCCAGGAGGTGGCGTCGGAAAGTGAATCCGCATCGCGAAGCCTGGGCTCAGTCAGTCAGGCCCTGTCGCACGAGGCTTCAAATCTGCTGGGCAGCGCCAACGACACCGTTCACTCCTGCGACCGGATGGGATCCCTGATGCGGACCGCCCGCGAGAACGCCCACCGCAGCTCCGACGAGATCATGTCGGTCACCGCAGCCGTGGAGGAGATGAGCGCCGCCGCCAGCGAGATCGCCAGCGGCGCAGAGGAAACCCGACAGGCTGTCGGTACCTCCATCACGGCGGCCAACGAGGCAGCCAATCGCGTCGACCTGCTGGCCAACGCCTCGGCTGAGATCAGTCGCGTGATCCAGGTGATCGAGGACATCGCCGAGCAGACCAAGCTATTGGCCCTGAACGCCACCATCGAGGCAGCCCGCGCCGGCGAGGCGGGGAAGGGCTTTGCCGTGGTGGCCAGCGAAGTGAAGCTCTTGGCCAAGAGCACTTCCGAAGCCACCGAGGACATCCGCCAGCGCATCGAAACCATGCAGAGCACCACCGGTGAGGCGGTCCAGCGCATCGGCGGGATCCGGCAGGCCATCGAGAACACTGGCACGGTAATCTCGACCATCGCCAGCGCCGTGGAGGAGCAATCGGCCACCACCCAACAGATCGCTAACAGCCTCTGCCGCGCATCCGACGGCGTGCAACTGGCTACCCAATCGGTGAACGAGGCCGCCAGCGCCAGCGAGCACATTTTGGAAGCCGCCCGCGTCTTGCAGGCCAGGAGTCAGACGCTGGAGACGTCCTCACGCGAGGTGCGGCACGAAGCCGAGACCCAAGGCGAGAATTCCAAGCGCCTGCAGACCCAGATCGGAAAGTTCAAACTGTCCTGATCAGCCCGAGAGCGCCGCTCCCATCAATTCTTCCGTAAGCCAGCCTTCCCATCGCGCCTGTTCCAGGCTCGATAAAGCCTGTTTGCCCTCCAGGAGCTCGTCCACGCCATCGCGCCAGCGCATCAAAAGTCCCATGTGCTCCTTGAGTAGCCCAGAACGCCCCAAGCCCCCGCCCGACTGCTCCGAGCCTTCCAGCTCGCCGCCGCCGCGTTCCTCCAGGTCCAGGTCGGCAATGTCGAAGCCGTCCTGACAGGTGGCGAAGGCGCGCAGGCGTTCCACCTTGTCCTCGCTGTCGGGCAGCAGGAAGCACCAGCCCTGGCCGCCGCCGCGCCCCACGCGTCCGCGCAGCTGGTGCAGTTGGGCCAACCCGAAGTTCTCCGCGTGCTCGATCACCATGAGGTTGGCGTCGGGAACGTCCACGCCCACCTCCACCACCGTGGTACACACCAGGATGCGTGCCCGGCCGTCGCGGAAGCGGTCGATGGCCTCGATCTGCTCCGTCCCGTCCATGCGGCCGTGCAACACCTGCAGCTCGAATTCCGGATAGGTCTCGCGCAAGCGCTCCTCGGCGGCCTGGATGGAGGCCACGCCCTCCTCGGAGTCGTCCACCCGGGGAACCACCCAGAAGAGCTTCTGGCCCTGGGCCAGTTCCGTGCGCAGCCACTCGTCCATGCCCTGACGCTTGACCGGAGGCACCACCCGGGAGTGGATGGGAAGCCGTCCCTCCACGCGGGTGCGGACTTCCACGATCTCCATGTCGCCGTAGGCGGCCAGCTGGAGCGAACGGGGAATGGGGGTGGCGCTGG
>Ga0302273_1000933_pt1 | contig 12588 bp, 8 predicted proteins | sample III_Bog_N1_3_FD_198774 | JGI IMG/M metagenome (GOLD analysis project Ga0302273, IMG submission 198774) | Peat permafrost microbial communities from Stordalen Mire near Abisko, Sweden - III_Bog_N1_3 | ecosystem: Environmental > Terrestrial > Soil > Wetlands > Peat | place: Sweden: Abisko... | reverse complement strand
AAATTCTTTTTCAGGCCTTCAATAATCTGAAGAAAATTAGCATCCTGGCCCAAATTATCGATACGAAGGATTTGGTTTATTGGTCCTGAAAGCTCATCAACCTGAAGATTTTCACTGAGTTGAATGTATCCCGAAAAATGTTCAGTCTTAGTGTCAGAGAGAAACATAGTACTAGTTTGAATTTATAGATAGCATAAACTTACTGAATTAAAGCTTTACAAACAAAACAGACTTTGTTTTTTTTCTTTTCCGCCCTTACAAACCTAGCTTGAAATTGATAAACCAGTATCTTTAGGTAAAAATTACAGCAATGGAATTTACGCAGGAACAAACGAATGGATTCAATAATGCAGCTCTGTTATGCAGCAAATCAGAAAAATGCACTTCCGAAATCATGGAAAAGCTTAAACTTTGGGGTCTGTCGTCCGATGAATCGGAACCTGTCATCCAAAAGTTAGTAGCTGAAAAATTTCTCGACGACGAACGTTTTGCCCGTGCTTACGTGAAAGATAAATTTAAGTTCAATCATTGGGGGAAGCAAAAAATCGCTTTTATGCTTCGCTCAAAAGGCATTTCTCCTGAAATTCAGGAACTTGCTTTTGAGGAAATCGAAAGCGATGGTTATGCTGATGAACTTCGGAAACTATTGACCGACAAGGCCAAATCGATCAAAGCCAAAGATCAGTACGACAAACGCAACAAACTGATGCGGTTCGCATTGAGTCGGGGTTTCGAATCGAATAAGGTTTATGCTGTTTTTAAGGAATTGGGGATTTGAAATTGGGTTTATAGGAATAATCCCGAATAGTAGGTTCGTGCTAAGCGGTTCAACAACCCGGATCAATCGGATCGGTTTTTCGATAAAATTCACAACTTCATTCCGAAAAAGTTTTCTAATTTTATCCATCCTAAAAACTAATCAAAACCAATTAAAATAAACCTATATGATGAACCGTAAATTGCGTATGGGAATGGTGGGAGGCGGCAATGGCGCTTTCATTGGAGCTATCCACCGGCTTGCAGCCTTAATGGACGGACAAATCGAACTGGTCTGTGGCTGTTTCAGTACCAATCCCGAAAATTCACTTTCCTCCGGAAAATCGTACTATCTTCCTGAAAACCGGGTTTATAAAACCTACCAGCAAATGTTCGAAAACGAAATCAGGCTGCCTGAAGGCGACCGGATGGACTTTGTAACCATCGTTACTCCCAACTTTGCACATTTTGGCCCGGCAATGATGGCTCTCGAAAATGGGTTCAACGTGGTGATCGATAAGCCTATCACCTTCACTCTCGACGAAGCTTTACAACTTCAGGCTAAATTGCAGGAAACAGGCTTGCTGCTTGCACTTACACATACCTATTCAGGCTATCCGGCTGTAAAACAGGCCAAACAAATGGTTGCTGAAGGCCAGCTTGGAAAAATTCGCAAAATTTATGTAGAGTATCCGCAAGGATGGTTGTCGTCGAAATTGGAAGATACCGGAAATGCGCAGGCATCGTGGAGAACCGACCCAAAACGTTCGGGTAAAGCAGGCGCCATGGGCGACATTGGTACACACGCCCACCACCTGGCCGAATATATTACCGGATTGAAAACCACCGAATTGTGCGCCGATTTGAATGTATTTGTTCCAGGCCGTTTGCTCGACGACGACGGTTCTGTTCTGCTTCGCTTCGACAATGGTGCCAAAGGTGTATTGATGGCTTCGCAAATTGCTGCAGGAGAAGAAAATGCGCTCAAAATCCGTGTTTATGGCGACAAGGGCGGATTGGAATGGGCTCAACACGAACCCAATACACTGATTGCGAAATGGTCAACAAAACCTACTGAAATCTACCGGGTTGGCACTGGTTTTATGGGATCAGCAGCTGTTGCCAATACACGCACACCTGGCGGACATCCCGAAGGATATCTGGAAGCCTTCGCCAACATCTATCGTAATTTCTCGTTCGCACTTCGGGCAAAATTAAACGGAGAACAACCTCAACCTGAATGGCTCGATTATCCTGACATTGAAGACGGCATTCGGGGAATGAAGTTTATCGATGCAGTAGTAAAAGCCGGATACAATGATGATGTAAAATGGGTTCCATTTAAATAGTTTCGTGTTGCGAGTTCCGGGTTTTTTACCGAACTCGGAACCCGGAACTCGTATCATTTTCAAATAAAAACCACTAAAACAAAAATATTATGAGCAGACCAGTAACATTATTTACCGGACAATGGGCCGACCTTCCCTTTGAAACCATCTGTGAAAAAGCGTTGGAATTTGGCTACGATGGTCTTGAACTTTGCTGTTGGGGTGACCATATTGAGATTGACAAAGCGGATCAGGCGTATTGCGACAACCGCAAGGAAATGCTTGACAAATATGATCTTCAGTTATTTGCCATTTCGACACATTTGGTTGGACAATGTGTTTGCGACCGGATTGACGAACGCCACCAAAGCATTTTACCCGACTACATCTGGGGCGATGGCGATCCGGAAGGTGTTCGTCAGCGCGCAGCAGCCGAAATCATTAAAACCGGAAAAGTCGCACAAATGCTTGGATTGAAAACGGTTATTGGCTTCACCGGAAGCTCCATCTGGCATTTGCTGTATTCATTTCCGGCAGTAAGTCAGGAAATGATCGACAAGGGTTACGAAGATTTTGCCAAACGCTGGATTCCAATTTTGGATGAATACCAGAAAATGGGTATCCGGTTTGCGCTCGAAGTGCATCCAACCGAAATTGCTTTCGACATTGCAACAGCGCGCCGCGCTTTGAAAGCGGTGAACTACCATCCGGCCTTCGGGTTCAATTACGACCCAAGTCACCTTGGGTACCAGGGTGTTGATTACGTGAAATTCATTTACGAATTTTCTGACCGTATTTTCCATGTTCACATGAAAGATGCCTATTGGAGTGATCACCCTACCGACATTGGTGTTTTTGGCGGTCATACCGAGTTTGGCGATAACCGTCGCTATTGGAACTTCCGAAGTTTGGGCCGTGGAAAAATCGACTTCGAAAACATCATTCGCGCATTGAACGACATCAAATATCAGGGGCCGCTATCGGTTGAATGGGAAGACAGCGGCATGAACCGGGAAGTCGGTGCCGTAGAAGCCTGCGATTTTGTTCGTTACAGCGATTTCGATCCATCAGACGTAGCTTTCGACGATGCCATGCAGAAATAGTTTCAAGTTTCAGGTTAATACTGATCCGATGAACTCAAAATCATCGGATCAGTATTGATCATTAATCAATCATCTAAAATATAATATCTTATACAATAACTAACCAACCAACCAGAATGACTAACCGAAGAGAATTTTTGAAAAATACAACAACCGCAGCAGTTGGACTGAGCCTGGTTGCTGCTATGCCTATTACCATGAATGCCTGCGTGGGCGCCAACGACAAACTTCGTTGCGGTGTGATTGGCGTAAACGGAATGGGATTTTCCGACCTTTCGGCCTTCCTTCGCCAAAAGAATACGCAATGCGTTGCAATGTGCGATGTCGATGCCAATGTGCTTGCCAAACGTGCCGCCGAAACCGAAAAAATGCAGGGCTTTAAACCCAAATTATACGGCGATTACCGCAAATTGCTTGAAAATAAAGATGTCGACGTAGTTATCATTGGCACGCCCGACCACTGGCATTGTTTGCCCATGATTGAAGCTTGTCAGGCTGGGAAAGACGTTTATTGCGAAAAACCGCTGGGCAATTCCATCGAAGAAATCAACCTGATGGAACGGGCTGCCAACAAGTACAAAACCGTGGTTCAGGTAGGAATGTGGCAACGAAGCGATCCACACTGGAAAGCAGCTGTTGACTTTGTTCAGTCGGGAAAACTGGGGAAAATACGCACCGTGCGTACCTGGGCTTACCAGGGTTGGATGGACCCGTTACCTGTAAAACCCGATGGTGAAGCGCCGGCAGGTGTTGATTACGACTTTTGGCTCGGACCAGCTCCGAAACGCCCGTTTAACCCCAATCGTTTCCATTTCAATTTCCGATGGTTTTACGACTATGCCGGTGGTTTAATGACCGACTGGGGCGTTCACATCATCGACTATGGTTTATTCGGAATGGGAGACACAGCGCCCAAATCGGTGATGGCAATGGGTGGAAAATTTGCTTATCCAAATGATGCAGCCGAAACACCAGACACCTTGCAGGCTTTATACGAATTCGACGGACACACACTTCTTTGGGATCACGGAACTGGCATCAATGGAGGATACTACGGACGAAACCATGGCGTTGGCTACGTTGGTAACAATGGAACTTTGGTGGTCGACCGCGACGGCTGGGAAGTCATTCCTGAAAGCAAAAAGAAGGTAGATTTGATGGAACGCGTTCCATTACAGAAAGGTACCGGAAAAGGGATCGACCTTCACATGGCGAATTTTATTGAAGGCGTAAAAAGCCGCAACCGCAACCTGAATGCCAGCATCGAAATTGCAGCAAACACAGCACGTGTAGCCCATTTGGGAAACATTGCCTTACGCACCGGGCGCCGTTTGTACTGGGATGCCAAAACCAGCAAATTCATCAACGACGACGAAGCCAACAAGTTCCTTGTTCCACAATACCGTGCACCGTGGGTTTTGCCTAAGATATAATTTTTGAGTTTCAAGATAAGAAAATCCGGTTGACCGCTGGGTTTTTTTATTTTCAGAATACTTGACCACTCATCCGGGGAAAAAAGAAAAAATTGATGAATGGCTACTGCCCATTTTTAGTTCACAAGGTTATGAAACACAGTTCAAAGCGTCGTGGAGTTCTCACAACCTTGTGAAAGGTTGTTTCATGTCCGTTTCGTACTTTCACAAGGTTGTGAAAGGTTATTCTTACAATTGTTGTATTTTCACAACCTTGTGACCCTGTTTTTTGAAATTCACCAATAATGGCTAGATTTGATTTTAGAAAAGAATGGTTACGAAAAACTAGAAAATGTCGCATCCGAACGCATCTGTAAAATCGATAGTATTTGCACTTCTGGCAAACCTGGGGATCGCCATCACCAAAACGGTGGCCGCCGTTATAACCGGATCGGGGGCAATGCTTGCCGATTCGGATGAACAGTTGATTGAAGCTAAACTTCGGAAATTAAATCCTTCGATCCAATGGATATTTTTTGAACCTGATGTAGAAGACTAATTAAAACTATAAACCAATCTTTCTAAATTATGAAAACCTTTTTCCGAAGAAAACTTCTTCATTTCATCGCTGGTTATCTCTTAATTTTCGTTACAACACTAAACACCTTCGCTCAAAAACCTGCTTCAGTACCTTATAACTGGAAAAGTGTACAAATTGTTGGCGGTGGTTTTGTTGACGGAATCGTTTTTCACCCCACAGCCAAAGGCGTGTGTTACTGCCGTACCGACATGGGCGGCGCTTATCGCCGGAATCCCCAGACATTACGCTGGGAACCTTTGCTCGACTGGTTGTCGTACGAAGATGTTAACCTGATGGGCGTTGAAAGCATTGCCCTCGACCCGTCTGATCCCGATCGGGTTTATTTGTCATGCGGCACATACACCAATCCACGGGTACCAAACGGAGCAATCCTTCGGTCTGACGATCGCGGCAAAACGTTCAAGCGAACCAATGTACCGTTCAAAATGGGCGGTAATGAAGATGGTCGCGGAAACGGAGAACGTATGGCTGTCGATCCCAACGATGGGAACATACTATATGTAGGAACTCGTCAGGTAGGACTTTGGAAAAGTACTGACCGGGCAGTTACCTGGAACAAAGTTGAAAACTTTCCGGATATTACCGAAAATCCTCCTTCCAACATGCACAGTCAGGACAGCATCATGCAGTGGCGTCGGATGAACCGGGGCAGTGGAGTTATTTTCACAGTTTTTGATCCAAAAAGCGGATCGAAGGGAAAAGGTAGTTCCACAATCTACGTTGGCGTATCGCTCATGAATCACGAAAACCTGTTCCGTAGCACCGATGCCGGAAAAACATGGCAAGCCGTTCCCGGACAACCGATCCAGTTCCGACCAATCCACGGCGTCCTCAATTCGGATGGAACTTTGTATGTTATCTATGGCAATTCTCCCGGCCCATCACAAATGACCAACGGAGCAGTTTGGAAGCTAAATACCCAAACAGGCGAGTGGACGAATATTACACCTGACAAACCTGATCCCAAAACCCGATCGTTTGGTTATGCCGGAGTTTCGGTTGATGCTCATAATTCGCAGGTCGTGATTGTAAGCTCATTTCACAGATATGGTATCGAAAAAGGTGATGAAATTTTCAGGAGCCTTGATGCAGGCAAAACCTGGAAAAAAGTATTCGTTGGCGGTGGAACTTACGATTATTCACTGGCGCCCTACATTCAAAAAACGGGCATTCACTGGTTATTCGACATCGAAATTGACCCGAATAATCCCGATCATGCCCTATTTACAACCGGTTACGGAGGACACGAAACCTTCAACCTGACCGATATGGACAAGGATAAGCCGACAATCTGGAGTGCCATGGGAACAGGAATTGAAGAAACGGTTGCCCTCGAATTACTTAGTCCACCAAAAGGAGCAAATGTAATTACTGCCATAGGCGATTACGGTGGATTTGTGCATTGGGACCTGGATAAACCTGCTCCTGAAGGAAGCTGCGACAACCCGCGTTTCGGAAACACAAACAGTTTGGCGTGTGCAACGAATAATCCCGATCTCATCGTTCGGGTGGGAAGAGGTGCCAATAATTCAGGAAAAAACATTGGTTATTCGACGGATGGTGGCAAAACCTGGCAACCAACGGCAACCATGCCTACTCCCGAAAGCAGCCTTGGGCGCATCGCTGTTTCTTCGGATGGAAAAACATGGATATGGGCGCCTGATCCTGTTTGGGGCGGTTATGGTCAGGGCAACCGCGCACCAAAGGTCATTCCTGTTTATATGACTTCTGATCAGGGTACAAGTTGGACCGAATGTAAAGGCATTCCGGGCAATACCCGCGTAATTGCCGATCCGGTGAATCCAGCTAAGTTTTACGCCATTTCATTGTTCGAAGGTAAACTGTTTGTCAGCAACGACAAGGGCAGTAACTTCATCGAACAGGCATTGAATTTACCTGCCGGGTTACCCAAAAGAGAAGGAAACCGTGGCGATAACCGTGGTGGACAAGACTGTATTTATGCAACTCCCGGGGTTGAAGGAAATCTCTGGATTGCCGCATTCGACGGACTTTATCATTCAACCGACGCCGGAAAACTTTTCGCAAAATTGGATGGCGTTCAGGAAATTCATGGTTTCGGATTTGGCAAAGCAGCTCCAAAAGCTAAATCACCAGCAATTTACATGATTGGCGTTGTGAACGGGCTTCGGGGAATCTTTCGCTCCGACGATGCTGCCAAAAGCTGGGTACGAATCAACGACGATCAGCATCAATGGGGATTGCTGTTGCATGTTACCGGCGACCCGAAAAAATACGGACGTGTTTATGTTGGAACCCATGGACGCGGAACAGTTTATGGCGATCCGGTAAAATAAGTCACTCTTAACAAGTAAGAAAAGGTCAATAGGAAAATTAAAAGTAATTTTCCTATTGACCTTTTCCTGTTTATAATCAGCTAGCTATCGTTTTTAGCCTGAAAATATTTGAGCAGAATCGTTAGTAAGAAAACCTTCTGTTTCCGCTAATTGGTATGGAAAAAAATCATTGCAACTGAAATTGCAGTGATGAAAACTGCTGTGGGCAACATGACCAGAAAAATCTGACGCGAAGAAAGATTATCGTGAATCCATGACTTTTTCAGATTGCGCAAGCTAAACCAGAAGCCCAACAACACAAGTGCAGCTTGAATCCAGGGAACAAGCCTGGGTATAAACTGGTGCCACGGAATATTAGCCGTACCAAAGAAATCCCAGCCCCAGCCAAATGGATCGGATGCCGATTGTTCGATAAAAGTTATATTAACGAAAAGCATAGGGATGACAAAAGCGATCCAAAGCATGAGTCCAAGAGGCAGCAAGCTCCCGGTTGAAGACAGAAACACTTCTTTTACACTACGTTTGATTTTCGAAAATTTCGTTGCGGCCAGCGACAGCAGGTAAATAAGTCCGGGGACCAAAACAAGCGAAAGTGTCCAGATAAATAAGGTATATAAACCGAATAGTCCCCAGTTCTGTTTGTCCAGGATATTAACAAAATCGCGAACCAACGGCCAGGTTCCCTCATACAAAATGCTGTAAACAATCGAAAGAGTAAACACGGCCAATGTTAACCAGGCCTCGCTCAACGTACGTGTCCCCGGTTCAGAAAAGAAAGGCCTTCGGTAGATGGTAACATTTTTGTACAAACAACTTCGGGTACATTCCAGACAAAGTCCGCAATCCTGATTTTCTTTAATTTCTCCAACATTCAGGCTATATGGACAAGCCCAACCTTCCGGACTTCCTTTTTGACAATAATGAGGTTTGCATCGATCACAAACCTGTTGCGATTTGCTGCGAAGTGCGATTGGGCTCATGCGCGAAAAAGGTCCGACGAATGCGCTTATTGGACAAATGTACCGGCAAAACGACCGATGTTCCCAGATCAATGACATCACCGTAGGTACCAGAATAAGTATCAGTACGGCTATTCCCGAAACCATTGGATCGGCAACCAGCGTGGTCGAAAAAGTGGTTAGGATGAGAAACACAACCAGTTTGAGCCAGTCGTTTTTCAATCGGACGGGCCATTTCAGGAAAAGGCCTGAATACCAGTTGTTGTATTCGTTGGTTTTGCCTTTCAGAGGTGTAAAAAAAGATCTTCGCTGCAACCAATCGCCTAAAAAAGGTAAAGGGCAAATGCTACACCATATTCTCCCCAGAAATGGAGTCAGGAAAGCTACCAGCAAAAACAGCCAGATGGCCCACATCAAAAGAACGCCCAGGTTACGGCCCGATACTTTGGTCCCGAACAGAGTGGTCAGCAGCACCACGTAAATCATCATCATCGAGAGAATGATCAGCGTGGTTTGCAGCCATCGTGAAGTAATGATTTTCTTCAGAACCGGCGAGTTTTTCAGCACATCGCGATAAGTTGATTCTTCAGCATCGTCGGTTGAGCCGGCACTTTTTTCCCTGAATATACCAATCAATCCTAAAACCAGCATTCCAAACATACATCCCAGGCTAAAAAACAGCAGGGTATTGGGCATGATCACCAGTTTTCCCAGTTCGAAAGCATGCATCGGGCCGCACCAAACGTGGCAGCGATAATTGCTTCGGGCAACCAGGTAATTCTGAATTCCGGGATGACTGGCCGTGAACGTCAGCTCTTCCGTTGTAACTGATTTCAGCGTTGGGTCGCTGGGCTTGAAAACTTCAACTTTGTCGCGGGCCGGACTAATCTTGGCATCAATGTCGAATTCCTCCAAAAAGAATGAATGTCCGGTATCATCGGTTGAGAAGGTCAAATGCAGACGGTCTCCGCGGTTGCACCGGATTACAGAAGGATCTTTACCATAACGAAAACTACGAACATGAATGTTCCGGTCAACCGGTTTCTCCGTAAAGTTTTGACAAATCAGGGCAGGGATCAATCCAAATCCGAAAATGACAAGGATGTATAGGATGTGTTTTCTGAATTTTTTCAAGGTTGAAGTTTTGTTCAGGTAATAATACTGATAAATACAAGTTGAAATTTACATGCTTTTCTTTAGAATCAAGGATTCGTGTGGCAATAGTAATTATTTTTCTAAAAAAAATCATCTGAATTTATATTTTTAATTAGTTTTATATCCGGCGCATCTTGGCAAGGGCGTTGCTTAAACTTATTCACAGAAATCAAATCATGACAAAAGAAAAAAATTCACAAAAGAAAAAGAAAGGTCTTAAAAATTACATTCCGCTTATCATCATTTTACTGGTTATAGTTGGCATTCCCCTGTTGTTCCTGAATTATCAGGCCAAACGAAATGGAATGAGCATGGGCGGAGTTGTCAAAAGGATTATGACCAAAACAGGTTCGACCGAGGTTGGGACCGAAAATTCCTCAAAAAATGTTTCAGGCAGTAATGTCGATTTTTTGACACAAATGCCAATTGGCCAGAAATTTACCGAACCTCCCTTAATTTCTCATTTGCAAGCGGTCGATCTCGATGGCGACGGCCTGCTTGACATTATTGATTGCGACTGCAAAAGCAACACAGTCAACTGGATTCGACAATATCCCAAAGGCGTTTATACGGAATCAGTTCTTGCTACTGATTTGGTTGCCCCGGCACATATTCAGGCCATCGATTTCGATAAAGATGGCGATCTGGACCTTGTAGTTGCCGTTCTGGGAATGTTGTTTCCCAACAACGACAAAATCGGTTCGGTCGTTATTCTTGAAAACGACGGACATTGCCATTTCACCAAACACGTGGTGGTTGACAAGGTCGCGCGGGTTTCGGATGTCAGGGCGGGCGATCTGGACGGCGATGGTGACATGGATCTGGCCGTTGCCCAGTTTGGTTATGACGATGGCGAAACACGCTGGATTGAAAACCTGGGTAACTGGAAATTCAAAAGCCATATCCTGCAAAATCTATCCGGACCGATCAACGTTGAAATTGTGGACATCGACAACGACGGCGATCTGGACATTGTTTCACTGGTTAGCCAGGAATGGGAAGAGATCTATTGTTTTATCAACGACGGAAAGGGAAACTTCCAGCCCAAGCTGATCTGGGGTTCGAGCAACCAGGATTTTGGTTCGAGTGGAATCTCGATGTGCGACCTGGACAAAGACGGTGACATGGACATTTTATACACCAATGGCGATGCTTTTGATTATATCCCGCCACAAGGCCGACCGTGGCATGGTGTGCAATGGCTCGAAAACAAAGGGAACATGAAATTTGAATTCCACAGGCTTTGCAGTTTTACGGGAGCAACCAATGTGCGGGCTGCCGACATCGACAACGACGGAGATCTTGATCTTTTCGTGGTGAGCGAATTCAATTTATGGAACTTACCCGATTCATACAGTTTGATCTGGCTTGAAAACACCGGAAATATGCAATTCACGAAGCATGAAATATCAAAAAATCCAACCCATTTACTTTGTTGCGAACCAGGCGATTTCAACAACGACGGGCAAATCGACCTGGTAACTGGCGGTATGCATACGTATCCGCCATTTGACCGGATGGACCGGGTAACGCTGTGGACGAACAATGGAAAACTAAACAAAAAGAAATAATCAAATTCCGGCTGAAACGTGATCAGCTAATTTTACATTTTAAATCCTGAATAGTCCGCCTTTTTTATCCTGAATTCAGAATGAAAAGCTTGATTATTCAGGATTTTGACGTTAATATCAACGCCTGATTTAATTGGTGCTTAGGCGTTTAATTTCGCTTTCCAATTTCAACAATCCGTCTATATAACTCTGTGGCACTTTTTCACCTTTTGCAATCGACAGGGTGATCCTGATATAGTAATCGGCAGTTTTGAAATCGCCCAACATCAGATTTCCAAGAGCGAGGTTCTTTCCGGCAGATATCAAAGTAGTTATCGTACTTGAAATATGGTAAAAGGCTCTTTCTGAGTATTCAAGGCCCTCTTCAACGTTTTGAAGGTTGGGATCGGGACAGGAAATCAATAAGGTTCCTAGTTTTTCGAGTGGAATACTTTCGTTTGGATGATATTTGATCGTAGTTCTTAACACGGCAATCGCTTTGCTCCACATCCGTTGTTCGAGGTAAAAAGTTCCAAGTTTCTGTGCAGTTTCCAAATCGGATGGATCAACTCTTAAAGCCGATTCGAACATGGGGATGGCTGCTTTCTGGTTTCTTTCCATATCGGCCATCATTCCTGACATTTTCAGGACTTTAGGATTGGAGGGCGCCAGTTGCCTGAATTTGGAAAGGTAAAATTTCGCCTTTTCCTTATCTCCGGTCTGAAACATGAATTCGATTTCGTTGGAAAGAACTTCCGGGGTAATTTTATTCTTTTCATAAAATTCGTTCATGAGTTTGACGGCCAAATCTTTCTGATTATCCTTCCAGTAGCACAGGGCACAATTTTTCTCAACTTCTGCTGATTCAGGTTTTAGCATTTTAGCCTGCAAAAAGTACTGTATGGCCTGTGCATAAAAACCTTTCATATATAACAAATCACCGACATCCTTCATTTCCTTGAAATCGTCTTTGAAATCGTTCAAATTCTTATCCAGATAAGGCAAGGCATTCTTTCCATTGTTCATCCGGAGAAAAAACTTGACTGCTTTTGAAACTAAAAACTTGTTGTCAGGAAAATACAACATGCCTTGTTTAAAAAGCTTCAGTCCCCATTCCGGATTGGCGCTCCTCAGGGCATCGTCAATCTGTTTGGGTAAGTAAAGTTCCGACCTCGACATCAAAGTGATCCGGTCGGATAAAGTGTCGTTTAGAGTGGTGACCTCTGCCATATCCTGAGCCCGAACAATGTATTTTTTGCTTAAAACCGAGTCGCCTTTTGCACTGTAAACATTTCCAAGTAACCTGTATACCGGGCCAATGGTATGATTTCCCTTAACCACTTCCTTCAATAGCTTCTCTGCTTCGTCCAGGCGTTTGGTGTACAAATAAATCCGGGCCAGCTCGAACT
>Ga0302273_1000927_pt1 | contig 12625 bp, 8 predicted proteins | sample III_Bog_N1_3_FD_198774 | JGI IMG/M metagenome (GOLD analysis project Ga0302273, IMG submission 198774) | Peat permafrost microbial communities from Stordalen Mire near Abisko, Sweden - III_Bog_N1_3 | ecosystem: Environmental > Terrestrial > Soil > Wetlands > Peat | place: Sweden: Abisko... | reverse complement strand
TGCAGACGGTCACCTTCTTTGAAAATCTATATCGCAGAAATAAACCCGATGAATATGGGATTGGCGGAATCGAAGTTGGTGCTACGCAAAGCTTTGATGTTCCTCAGTGGGAACCGCTCGCACATGAGCACGAAGACTTTTTGCAAAAGGTTGCGCAAGGCCAGAGCGCCCAGCAACAGCAAGCCTTAACGAGTGCCTGCCTCGCAGTAGAAATCGCAAACCGACTCATCGAATCTGCCCAGGGGCACTGCCGACTGGAGTTTAAAAAATGAGTGAATCACAGAAAGGAATTCACCCAACCGCATACATAGATCCGACTGCAATTGTTGAAAGTGGAGCAAGCATTGGGCCGGGCTCTAAGGTTTGGCATCACTGCCATGTGCGTAAAGGCGCGTGCATTGGAGCCAATTGCGTGTTAGGCAAAAACGTATTTGTCGATGTCGACGTGCACATTGGTGATCGCGTAAAGATTCAGAACAATGTATCTGTGTATCATGGCGTAACGATTGAAAATGACGTCTTTGTTGGACCCGCCGCGGTATTCACCAACGACCGTTTCCCGCGTGCATTTGAACCTTGGAATACGGAGCGTGCTGCGCGGACACTTGTACGTAATGGAGCTTCGATCTGCGCAGGAGCCTGCATTCGTTGTGGTATAACCATTGGCGAATATGCCATGATTGGAATGGGTGCTGTGCAAACGAAAGATGCTGGCGATTATGAGCTATGGCTTGGAAATCCAGCAAGCTGTCAAGGCTTGGTAGATAAGGCCGGAAAGCCATCTAACAAAAATATTGTGGCTTTGACAAAAGACTTGCAGAAGCTTGAATCGAAGCGTTTGAGTCTTCGCAAATTTTCTGAAACGGATGCAGAATCAATTTACGAATATGCCTCGGATCCAGAGATTTCTCGCTACACTACATGGGATGCGCATGCTTCACTCGATGTCTCGCGAGGCTATTTGCAATATGTCCTCGATGGGTACTCGCGTGGTCGCAGTTTCACTTGGGCGATCATTCACAAAGACATGAGTGCATTCATTGGCGCGATTAGTCTTGAGCATTGGAATGCAGAAGATGAGTCTCTTGAACTGGGCTACGTATTGAAGAGAGACCAATGGGGACAAGGCTTTGTGACCGAAGCGGTGAGCGTTGTTCTCGACTTCGCATTTGGTGTTGCGAATGCAAAGCGTGTATTTGCTCGTTGTGTGCAATGCAACTTAGCCTCTGAGCGTGTCATGCAAAAAGTGGGTATGGTGCCGGTAGGCGGTCCAACGCTAAGCGTGTGCAAGCCTGGTTCCGAAGTGTATGTGCTTACCTACGAGATGCTGCGTTAGTTGGAGAATAATCTAATACAAGTTGAAAATTGAAAATTGAAAATTGAAAGATGAAAGGTGAGAGATCGGGGGAAGGGGATGTGAAACGCGTAGCAATTGAAAGTTGAAAGATGAAAATTGAAAGTTCGGGGGGAAGGGGAGTGTGAGATGAGCTTGCGCATAATTTTCAATTCTCAACTCTCAATTCTCAACTCTTCTCATGGCTCTTGCTGACAAATCGTTCCAATCTGTTCAAGCGTCGTTTTGAGCGAATGCGTGGTGCCAAAACATTGCTGATGATCGCAGATTTCTGCGCGGGTTTGGCCTTGTGCGGTACACTCTCCCGATATGCGAGCGAGTGGGAATATGCGCCAAACTTCGCGAGCCCAGCGTTGTGCATCGGGGCCAGAAATTTGCACGGTAGCGAATGGTGATGCTTGTTGAATAAAGGCGCGTAGCCAGTTGGCATGAAACGCTGGTTCACTCAAGGCAATCTCGCGCATGCCCAAAATCATTTGGCGAGAGCGCTCAATCCATGCGGGCTCATCGGCAATTTCACCAATGCGAGCAAGCACGCGGGCGAGCACTGAATTTGCTGATGGAATTACATTGTCATCGAGTTCGACACGACTTGCAAATAAAGTTTCGCCATCGGAAGGTGACATCAAGAAAAATACGGATTTGGTATCGGCATGAACGGCCATAATTTCATCAACGATTTGTTCGCAAGCAGAAGCCCAGTGCGTTGCAAGTGTTGTCTCGTAAGCAACCAAACATGCATCGGCTAAGAAAACAAGATCCGATAAAAATGCACGATGCCCTTTCTCTTTTCCTGTGATGCTGCGCAAGTGCCGCCCTTGCTCATCTTTCATTGTGTTTAATAGAGCGTCCAGAGTAGTGAGCCCAGTGGAAATGAGTTTAGCATCATCAAGTGCGCGGCCAGCATCTAAAAGGCCTCGTACCAAAAGAGCATTCCATTCCAAAATGACTTTATCATCGGTAGAAGGCTGCTCTCGTTCGCTGCGAGCTTGTAATAATATTTTCCGTTCAGGTTCCATTGCATCTAAAGTCGTCGAAAGTAATGCGGGGTCTTCGCTGCGAATTAGCTTCCAAGGAATGCGCGGAACATTCACGCCGTTTTCCCAGTTGCCTTTGTGGCTAATATCAAAGGTATGCACAAAGGTTTCTGCGTTTGCCGAAGTTTGCAGCACATCTAATACTTGGGCTTGCGACCAAGCGTAGCAAGCTCCTTCACGATGTTCACTATCGGCATCTAATGCACTCATCCACAAGCCATCATTGCGGGCAAGTGCGGTGTAGAGCCAATCTACAGTATGGCGCATAGCTCGTTTCCACAATGGATTTGGATCGGTTGCATAAGCTCTCGCAAACAGACTCAAGGCTTGCGCGTTATCGTACAACATCTTTTCGAAATGGGGAATATGCCATTCATCATCGGTGGAGTAGCGAAAAAATCCGCCGCCCACATGGTCAAAGATTCCAGCGAGCGAAAGGCTATTTAACGAGTGATGCACGTGTTCGCGCAGATCGCGTTTCCATGTAGGGTCATCGGGCGCAAGGCTGGGTGGAAAGATTCGCGACAGCTCAGACAAGGATTCAAGCTGCACAGGCAAAGGAAATTTGGGTGCGCCTTTGGTGCCGCCATAAAGCGTATCGACCATGGGGGCAAGGCGTGACCAAGCTTCGCGCAAAAGGCTTTCGGGAGAGCGAGTCATGACTTCGCCATTTTCAGCGGGTGCTTCTGCAAATTCTGGAATGGTTTGCGCCCTTACTGCCTCAGCGATCTTTTCCGCTTGCTGCGATACGCGCTCGGGCGATTCAATCCACATTAAGTGCAGCTGTCCAAGCATTTGGATCCACGCATCTTTGGGCAAATAGGTGACTGCATGAATGGGGCGACCATCGGGCAAACAAAATACGTTGAGAGGCCAGCCGCCTTGTCCGGTAAGGAGTCTGCAAGCATCCATGTACACTTGGTCTATGTCGGGGCGCTCTTCGCGATCGACCTTGATCGAGATATAGGATCGGTTCTGAAACCCTGCGACTGTAGGATCTTCGAACACATCGTGCGACATTTGGTGACACCAATGACAAGTCGAATAGCCAATGGAAACGAGTACTAATTTTTGCTCAGAAGCGGCTTGCGCAAAGGCTTCTGTTGACCAAGGTTGCCAATCGACGAGGTTGCTTGCGTGCTGGCGCAAATATGGGCTTGAGGCGTTCGCGAGTTGATTCATTCTATCACAATAGAAGAATTCACTCGGTAAGTCACGTCATTGCAGACAAAAGGCTTAGAAAAAGGGCTCGGTGATCGATCCAAGCGATAGATGCGGATATATATTACCGGCATAAAATTTCTTGATGGAGATCCCGTATGAACATTGCAAAACAAGCTTTTATGACACTGGCGCTATTGGGTTCTTGCGCGTTTGCGGACATCGGCATTGGCTATGATCATACTCTTGATAGTCTTCAGGGGGTAAGCATCGAATACAAGAATGATGGTGGCTGGATGATTCAAGGGATATTGAATGTGGAAAGCAATTCCAATACAACCGTTGCTGCTCTTGGGTTGCGCTTCTTTTACCCATTAATTGAAATGTCAAATTTTCACACATACGCAGGTTTGGGGCTTGACTATTCAACCTGTAACACTGGCAAGGCTTTTACGCTCGTTGGTTGCACAAAGTGGAAAGATATTCCAAATGTATCTGCGCCTTCAAATCCGCTTGTTGTGGAGATTCCTGTTCGGGTTGAATACCATATATTGCCCATTCTTTCGATTCACACTCAAGCAGGATTGAAGATTGGTATGTATAGCGACGGTCCCACTGGTTCTAACATTGCTGGTGACAAGGCAATTGGTTTTCGTGGTGACTTGATTGGCACAGCAGGCTTTACTGTTTGGCTTGGTGCGATTCCAGCTTCTGTAGTCAAGCCCAAGCCAAAGAAGAAGGTGAAGGTTGTTGAGGAAGACGAGGAAGACGACGCTCCTGTGCCCGCAGCGCCCACTCCTTCAACTGCCAAGCCTGTGCCTGCGAAAATGGCTCCAGCGGCTTCGCTGACTGAATAATGTCGATAAATTGATGCTTGCCCTAGACCTTCGTCTGCGCGAGGGTGACAGGTGATCCTGCATTTTGTAGTATTGCAAGATCAGGAGGATCGCTATGTTCATGAAAAAGTCATTCATCATCTTAGCTTTACTTTCGAGTGCGACATGGGCACTGGTTGGGTACTCTCTATTTATTCCAAATAAGGGAATGAACCTTACGAGCATGTATAATTCGTTCTCACTAGATCAAACTTGTATTGATGCTCCCTACACGGATTTTTTGTGGCAAGATTCAACCAAAGGGGAAACACATTTTGTCGAGGAATTTGAGGCTGGTGGAGTTGCGGGAGATATTAGCTTCGACTTTTATCCATTGCTCTCTTACTTTGGCAATGAAACACCTTGGCAAATCGATTCCTTGTCCATTGAGGCTATGTTCCATGAGGTGTTTCGCCTGAATATGCAGGGACCTGCTGGAGACACCGTTGATTCATTATTTTTAGTTTCCGTAAAGCAGCGCATGCTTGATTCCGCCTACGCAGCTCCTGGCAAAGGTTGGTATTACATCTACAACTTTAATATCATGCAGCGAGGTAATTTCCAAGGTTCCTACTGTGTGCAACAACTCTACGCGGATCAGTTGAAGCCCGTGGCAACTATTCCCACTCAAGGTTCAAAGCAAGCTTCTATCAAGCTTAATAACGGCTCCGTGCAATTAACCTTGCCAGGCGTGCATGGTGAGCTGCTTGCAACATGGTGGCAAGAGAATGGATCCTTAGTTGCAAGTTCAAAGAGTATTGCGAATGGATCGTTCTCAGCAAAGGTTCCGCAAGGGGCATATGCATTGCGCCTCACACAAAATAATCAGATCCTGTGGCAGGGTTCTACCGGTAAGTAATCGCAGTCATTGTAAACCATGAAGCGGCGGGTTCTCTCGTCGCTTTTTTGCGTTGTGGAATTATTTAAACGCTGAGAGCACAATTTTCACTTTTGAAATTGAAGAGTGCAATGCTGTCTATTAAATTAGTAGCATCACAAAATCAGGAGAAGCATAGTGTTTATCAAAAAGTTCATTTGCAGCCTACCCATTCTCTTTGCCGCAGTTTCGTGGGGGGGGGGGGGGGTAACCTTAGACGCGCGAGAAGAGGTCTTGCAACCATCTAATGAGAGCCATTCACGCATTAGGATCACTAACCAAGGATCCACGGCAATTGTTGGATTTACTCTTGCCTATTACTTTACGGTAACAAACGGCAAAACTCCCGACCCATACTGCACGGTATATTACCCATCGGGAACACCCATGACCCTTGAAAATTTGGGCTCTGGGCAGTGGAGAGCAACTCTTGATTTCAGTAACATAATGATTCAGCCAGGGCAAACATACCCTGATCAATCAGGCTTAGTTTTTGGATTGCACAATTCCGATTGGAGCACTTGGGATCTTTCCGATGATTGGTCTTCTCCCCATGTTTATTCGTTTGTAACCGATGCAAATGTTGTGTTGACTTCGCAAGGGCAAACCATTTGGGGAAATACACCAGGCACAACACCGCAATCCTCATCAGCAATTTCTTCAAGTGTTATTGCATCCAGTAGCAGTAGTATCGTCGTTTCATCATCGTCTACAATAGCATCCTCTAGCAGCGTTGCTCTTTCTTCGTCAAGCGCGCCGTTAAGTTCAAGTTCATGGACCGATGCATATTTCCCGTTGCTGGTGATTTCAGCCTTCCGCCCTACTCCCAACGCGCAGGGACATCGATGGGTTGAGCTCTATAATCGATCTGCACAAAATATTTCCTTGAGCGGATGGTCTCTGCATTCTTTGGATGGATTGAATTTTAATTTGGGCAACGATAGCCTTGCTTCTGGAACGCCAATGTTGTTGGATCAGCTGTCTTCAATGGAAACTGCTGGGTCAGGTGTGCTTTGGCTTGAACATGATGGGCAAAAGAAATTTGCCGTATCCTTTTGCTCTGGAAATACTGACCGGTCAAAATTAGCCTCATTAGATAGTACGTTGTGGCGTGGGCAGTGCATACAGTTAACCTCAAACGCTGCTGGCTCGTTTAATTACTACGGCTCAAATACGGCTGTTGCTTTAGCGAAGCTCGCTAGAGGAAACAAGGCAGAACAGTGGAATATTCTTGAAGGCGTTCCAGGGCAAATCGCGAATGGTCAAGTTGTTGCGCAACCCAAGTTTCCATTAAGTGGAATAACGCTTCAGATTACTGCTCAAGAAAATGCCAGCGGAGTTCAACAGACATTTGCATGGGCTCCAGTAGCTGGTAGCAGCTCGTATAGGCTCAAGATCAAGCGAGCAAATGATGCTGCGTTGTTTGTCGATACTATAGTGCATAACAACCAAGCAAATATTCATTTGCCTGGTGCAGGAACATACAATTGGAGTGCCATTCCTGATGGTGCTGTTGGAATCAACGCTGATACTCTTCAATTGGGGCTCATTACCTTGGATTATTATCCGGAACCATATGCCACTGGTGGTATTCAATTAAATGTTCCCATGATCGCAGCTCGAAAAGACACTAAGCTTCTTGATCTTAATTGGGGGCAATACAGTCTTTCTGTTGGCTGGGATGAATCTCATACAGATCTTACAAAATATCCTACCTGGAATAACGAAGAGTCATACAGATGCTGGGCTGCGGGCTTACAGATGATCAATAATTATTGGGGTGGCAACCTGACCCAAGATGAGATCAAGATGTATGTGCAGGATAGCTTATGTATTAATACTAGGGCGGACGGTTCCGCACTCTATAAAGATGACACTGCAGCTGGTCTAATATGCCCTCAAGTACGAACACCTGAATCTTCGCTTAAACATGGAATTTTTGGAGCAGAAAATGCCGTCAATTTTCTGAAGGGTTTGGCGTGGGAGCTTAATATCGATTCTAATTCAATAATATGGAATACGACCTTTCCTACGCCTATGCAAATTGAGGCGAGTCTGTCTTTAAATGCTCCTCTACTTGTCGAAGTCCCTGGGCATATAATGGTACTCAGTGGCATAAGGAAAAGGTTCTCTGGAGATTATGAAGTCCAGTTGCAGAACATTGATAACAATGGGGCAATTCGTTGGGTGCTTTACTCGCCAGATACAGCAGGAACATATTATTTGGGTGTCCCTTCGACACGGCTTAAAATAAAACACTGGACTGGACCGATTCCACAGAATGGAGTTCCTGTGCGGAACTCTAATCCAGATGTTAGCCTTGATTCGGATAACGATGGCGTTATGGACTACGATGAAGAAATGCGCTTCTTAACCAAGAAAGATGATCCAGATTCCGATCATGATGGTGTACACGACAAGCAAGAAATTCTGACCTACACCCTGCGCGTGTTGTCGCCAGATATCGATGGCGATGGATTGCGAAATGAGCTGGACTGGGATTCAGATAACGATGGAATCTCTGATGGCGATGAAGATAAAAATGGCAATGGTTTCTTAGAGAATGGTGAGACAGATCCGGAATATTCTGCATCTGCAACGCCTGCTACGAGCTCTCTGGTATGGCCTTTGTACGATTGGGATGCGACTTGGTTTGGGCGTTTTGCTATGTGGGGATTTAATTCATTATCAGTCAATGATAATGCAGAATGTTTTGTCGAATGGGCACCTAATACATGGAAGGTTGTTCGCGGGCAAGACTCCACGAGTCCTCGTTGCTGGGTCGGGGGTGGGCGTTTAAGCCTTATGGACACTACAACATGGGTGTCGCAGCCAGTGGTTACAATTGGTGCCAATGCAGTTGTTGGGCGAGTAGCGGCTCGTGGCAATGTGTTCTTACGGGATTGCAATTATGACTTTGGCTCTTACCCACTGTTCTGGACAAACCTAACAGTTACTCCGCAATGGACGGAGCGTTTTAATCCAGCTTGGGTTACTACGCTGCAGTTGGTTCAAAATCCATGGTACCCAACATCAACAATTCTAATGGGCGAAGATGAAAACTTTTTCGCACCACCAATGCCGAACCAAGTATTTTCCCCCGTTGGTTGGGATCCAAAAGCATACGACATGTATTATTCAAATGCCCCAACAGTAGATGTTGCCGCAGGGAGTTCCGATACACTGAATCCCCATCTTGTTTACAATAGTGTAACCGTTCGCAGTGGCGGGACGTTGAAACTTATTTCTGGAAATTACGATATTCGAACGCTCGACATTGAGTCAGGAGCAACCTTACTAATTGCCGATGGTAGCGCTGATGAAAAGGTGTTTGTCAATGCCATATCGGTGGTTGCTTGGAGAGGATCTGTGAATACAACGTCTGGATTGAATTGCCCAGAGCGAGATAAGTTTGATTACGTGGTTGATGCAGGAGGGCAATGCAAGTTGCTCGCACAGCGTTTTATGCTACACGTAAATTCTGACCTATTTATTGAAGGTGACTTTTATGGAACGATTTTCACTTATCGACATTCAGTGTCCATTGGTCAAACGGTAAAAGCATACTGGGGTGCAGCATTTGCGAAGGATCTCCAAGTGCATCAACGCACACATTACCATGTTGTTCCAATGCCTGAATGGTACAAAAGCTGGAATACTGCGGTGGATGCTACGGAACAAAATATGGGTAGCATCTGTGCAAAAGAAAACACCTGCGAAAATTTCCGATAATCCCAAGGAGGAATTGTGAAAAAAATAGTCATCATCTTTGCTTTGCTTTCGAGTGCGACATGGGCACTGGTTGGGTACTCTCTATATCTGCCTGCCAAAACATCAATCATTTGGATACAGAACGCCATTCTCCCCTATGAAACATGTACTAATGCTCCCTATACGGATTATTTATGGCAGGACTCAACCACAGGTCAGACACACTTTGTCGAGGGACTTGAAACAGGTGGGGTTGCGGATTATTTCGAGTATAATTTTTTCCCCATGCTAACTTACTTTGGAACAAAAACATCATGGCAAATTGATTCCATGTCCATTGAAGCAATGTTCCATGAAGTGTTCCGCTTGCATATGCATGGTCCTGTAGGTGATTCAGTTGATTCATTGAAGCTGCTTCATGTAAAGGAACGGATGCTCGATTCAGCCTACACAGCTCCTGGCAAAGGGTGGTATTATGATTACACGGACAGTAGTTTGCAGCGAGGTAATTTCCTAGGCTCTTCCTGTGCGCAACAGCTTTATGGCAGTGACCTCGAGCTTCCCGTTTCCGTTCTTTCCTCTCAAGGTTCAAAGCAAGCCTTCATGAAGCTTAATAACGGCTCCGTGCAATTAACCTTGCCAGGCGTGCATGGCGAGCTGCTTGCAACGTGGTGGCAAGAGAATGGATCCTTAGTCGCAAGTTCAAAGAGTATTGCGAATGGAACGTTCTCAGCAAAGGTTCCACAAGGAGCGTATGCATTGCGCCTCACACAAAATAATCAGATCCTGTGGCAGGGTTCTACCGGTAAGTAATCGCAGTCATTGTAAACCATGAAGCGGCGGGTTCTCTCGTCGCTTTTTTGCGTTGTGGAAAAATCAGCAATCAGTTGCGGGGCGTTTATGAATTTTTGAAGTCTTTACTCCCGACTTGACCATCCAAATCTTGCCTTTGTATATTAGGCCACCAAAGGAGTTTGGCCCATTGGAAACCGCTGAGCAATATGGATTGAAGGCAAGCGTTGATGCCCCTTCAACCGTTCACAAAGATGATACGGTACATCTCACCGTCCACGTGACTTGGACGAGTGCTCCGCAGGCGTGGCTTTTGCTTCCACAGAATTCTCCCGAAGGCTCCAAACTCACGCAAGTCAACGTGTCTACCGACCAAGTCCGTGCCGTGCATAATGGCACAGAGACTCCTGAGATTCAGGTCAAGTACCTTTTGATCGCGAAGGATACTGGAACGGCAGCGGTTCCGGCCATGCAGTTTCAATTGCCACTTGCTTCGGGTGGCTCGATTCAACTAAGTTCCGAGCCGGTGAATATTCAGGTGCTTGCGCCGGTGGCTTGGGGTCTTTGGCTCGCAATCCTTGGCGCAGTAGTCCTCGCAGGTGTTGCTGCGTTTTTCGTTTTGCGCCAAAAGAAACAAGCGAAAGCGAAACAAGGTATTGTGGATGTTCAAAAGAAACAATTAAAAGACAAATTTGAAACGCTTGCAAGTCGCGTGCAGGCTGCTGAGCCCAGAACTTGGATCCGCGAGCTCGAGGATTTATGTAACGAGGTTAAAGTGCAGGGCGCAACACTCGCTCCAGAGCAAGCACAGCAATGGGCGAAACTCCAAGATGCTTTTGCCCAAGCGCGTTATGGGGCAGGCCCGCGCGATACATGGGAAAATAAAGAATGGCTGCGGATTGCCCGCAGTGTTTTAAATATTCACGACTCCGAAGATGAGGAAAAACATGGCTGATATCCGTGAGATCACAGACCGCGTTCAACGCGATAGCGCATTTTGCCAGACCTTACTGAATGAAGTGTCGGGCACAGTGCTTGGGCAAAAATCCATGCTGCAAAGCGTATTGGTTGGCATTTTAGCCGATGGTCACATACTGCTTGAAGGCTTACCTGGCTTGGCAAAGACAACGGCTGTAAAGGCTTTTGCAGATGCCGTTAAGCTTGACTTTAAGCGCATTCAATTTACGCCAGATCTATTGCCAGCAGACCTTTTGGGTACTACAATCTATAACGCGAAAGAGGCACGCTTTGAAACTCGTAAAGGGCCGCTATTCGCAAACCTAGTGCTTGCAGACGAAATCAACCGTGCTCCCTCGAAGGTGCAATCTGCATTGCTTGAAGCTATGCAAGAACGCCACATCACCTTGGGCGATCAAACCTTTGCTCTCGATGAGCCGTTCCTTGTGCTTGCTACACAGAACCCCATTGAGCAAGAGGGCACGTATCCACTGCCCGAAGCGCAAGTCGACCGCTTCTTGCTGAAGGTGAAAGTAGGTTACCCTTCGAAGGAAGAAGAAATCAAGATTTTGAATGCAGTCTCGGGTGGCACATTGAAGATGCCAAACGTGGTGACAACCAAAGAGCAGATTTTGCAGGCGCGCCAAACCGTGCGCAGCGTCTACATCGATGAGCGCATTCAAGAGTACATTGTGAACATTGTGCTTGCGACCCGCGACCCAGGTGCCTTCAAGCGCCCTGACCTCGTGAACTTAATCGAAGTCGGTGCTTCGCCTCGCGCCTCCATTGGTCTTGCCCAAGCCTCCAAGGCGCATGCATTCACGCAAGGTCGCGCCTACGTGACCCCAGAAGATGTGAAGTCCGTTGCCATGGAAGTGTTGCGTCATCGCATCATTTTGACCTATGAAGCTGAGGCGGAAGAGATTCCTTCGGAGACGATTGTGCAACGCATTTTGGATACTATTGCGGTGCCGTAAGAGATGTTAGGTGGGAATGAGTTGAAAATTGAGAGATGAAAATTGAAAGTTGTGCACAAGCTTATGTCACATCTCTTCCACTTCCCCCTGAGCTCTCAACTTTCAATTCTCAATTTTAAACTTCCACCAACTCCCGCACTCTCAACTTTCATCTTTCAATTTTAAACTTTCCTCTCATACTATGCTTGATCCTGAAGTTTTAAAATCTGTTCGGCGCATTGAAATCTCTTTGCGGTCGACCATCAATTCAGTGATGGCGGGTGCATACCATTCGTCCTTTAAGGGCAACGGTATGGAGTTCTCCGAGGTGCGTGAATACGTGCCCGGCGACGATGTGCGCACCATTGACTGGAACGTGACTGCGCGTACGGGACATCCGTATGTGAAGAAGTTTGTGGAAGAGCGCGAGCTTACCGTGATGCTCGTTGTAGATGCGAGTTCTTCTGCAGATTTTGGATCGGGTCGCGAAATGAAAGGCCAAGTCATGGCGACGATTAGCGCACTCCTTGCTTTCTCTGCCATTCGAAATAACGACAAAGTGGGCTTGCTGATTTTCACAGACGAAGTAGAGCTCTTTATTCCACCTGCGAAAGGCAAGCGCCATGTACTGCGTGTGATTCGCGAGCTATTGGTGTTTAAGCCAAAGGGCAAAAAGACTCATTTGCAAGGTGCGCTTAAATATGTCACCGGAATTTTGCGTCGCCGTGCTATCGTTGTGGTTCTTTCGGATTATCAAGACAAAGGCTTTGAGCTAGCTTTTAAAACCTTGCGCCGTCACCATGAGGTGATTGCTGTTGGTGTGAGTGATCCGCGTGAACTTGAATTGCCCGATGTCGGATTTGTAGAGCTTGAAGATCCAGAAACGGGTGAGACGTTATTAGTAG
>Ga0302273_1000922_pt1 | contig 12681 bp, 10 predicted proteins | sample III_Bog_N1_3_FD_198774 | JGI IMG/M metagenome (GOLD analysis project Ga0302273, IMG submission 198774) | Peat permafrost microbial communities from Stordalen Mire near Abisko, Sweden - III_Bog_N1_3 | ecosystem: Environmental > Terrestrial > Soil > Wetlands > Peat | place: Sweden: Abisko... | reverse complement strand
CTCATTCGTTGGACAGTGGCCGGCGCCTTCCTCCCTTGGTTCCGCAACCACTACGTCCGAAAGGGACGCAAGCAGTTCCAAGAACCGTTCATGTACGTCGAATGGTTCGAGCAGTACAGAGGGGGCGAGATCCCCGCTCCCCAGGATCTCTACAGGATGGTCCTGCCCATCTGCAAGCACTACATAGAGCTGCGCTACCGCCTGATGCAGCTGTTCTACGACGCGATGTTCGCCAACACCATCAACGGATTGCCCATCTGCCGCCCTCTCTTCCTCAATGACCCTGGGGACAAGGCGCTCTACAACGACTGCTTGCCTTTTTTGGACAACGAGTTCTTCGTCGGCAAGGACCTGCTGGTAGCCCCATTATTGAATCCACAGACGGATGGGATGAACAACGGGCGACGCGACGTGTACCTGCCAACGGGGAGCGACTGGTACTGTTTCATGAACAACACCATGCCGCTGCAGGCGGCTGTGGAGGGCGGCACGATCGTTCGCGACTTCGACGCTGGCCTGTGGCTGGAAGGGAACCACATAAACTTCATCGTGCCCGCGTACGTGCGAGCAGGAGCGATCATTCCCACGATCGAACTCGAGCAGTACGTCGGACAACTCAATGCACAAGGCTCGCCCAACCCGGTCACGCTGAACATCTATCCCGGCGCAAGTGGCGAATACACCATGTACCTCGACGATGGTACGAGTCGCGCCTCGGCGGTTCGGACCGAGAATCCACCCAACGACGGCGGCGATCCCGAGGCACAAAGCGCCTATCGCGAGGTCCACATCGCGCACTCCCGCTCGGGATCAATCCGCACGATCTTGATCGAACGCCTCAACGACAAATACGATCCGCCCCTGGAAGACCACTATTTCATCGCGATCCTGCATGACCCGTCCGAAACCCGTACAGCGACCGGCTGTTTGAGAAGCGTATCGATCGACGGCAAGGTCGTGGGACAACTTACCGCCGGATCAGTGGAGCAACGAAGCGCAGAGCTGCTCTCGTCGTCCTCTGACTATTGGTACTACAACGAGAACGTCAACATCAGCTTCATCAGGATTCAGGACCCGGTGAGCAGAACGAGGGTCTCGATCTCCGCCGAATACGCTGGCTAGCAGCGATAGCGATCAAGTCAGTGGATGGTTCGCTGGCGCTACTGTACAACCGGTAGCGCCAGTAGTGGCTTACGTCGGACCGGTGATATCGCTTCTTCTGGCCAACATCTACCTGCATTACGCGACCTTTGAGCCTCACTCTGGCGGGAGAAGGAAGCCCTCTCGGCGCCCCTTGGGGGTCTTCCGCTAGGGCGTTCCGGTTATCAGGGGAACCTGTGGTTATCCCCTTCTAGGAAGACTCCCGGTATCACGCACAATGCAAACGTGGCTGCCATATCCCTGTGCATTTACACGTTAAACTTCCATCCATTCAGCAGATCAAAGCCATCGAGATCACTCGAAGTACTCAATGACATTTTAATGAATTTCTTTTGATACCCACCAATTTCATAATTCTCTCTATCTCCAATCCAGCAGTATCTATACCACTCAATAATTTGTTTGAGAAACCCGTAGAAAATGTTGCCAATCGGCGCAACGTATACTCATACTCTTCGGACTTACTCATGCCTTCTAAATCAATCATTATTTCCCTTTCTTGATGAGTACTAACAAGATATTGATATATTCATAATAATTACTATATTGATCTCTATGGAAGCCATGACTGAGGAACAGAAACAAGGATACATTTTAGCGAAGGCAAGCGTCAAGGCTGTTTTGCGCCGTTTTGACGATAATCCTTACGAATCGCGAATGAAAATATACCAAGATATTGCATCTGATTTTGATGTTAGCGTCGATACGATCCGACTGCGCCTCACCAAATGGGACAAATTTGGCGAAAAAGGTCTGATTCCAAAGCTGAAGGGCCGCAAAGAGGGCGATGGCAAATTCTTGACGGATGAAAGAGAAGCCGAAATCATCAAGATTATTACCGATAAGACTCCTGATCAAATCAAGATGCCATTTGCGTTGTGGAGTCGTCAGGCAGTGCAGGAGCTGATTCTTGAAAAGTACAACATTGAACTGGTCATAACCGCTGTTGGAAAATATCTGAAGAAGTGGGGCTTCACAGTTCAGAAGCCATCAGTCAAGAAGCCAGGCCAGCGACCAGCGGCCGTTGAGAAGTGGCTGAATGAGGAGTACCCAAGCATCCAAAAACAGGCAAAAATCGAAGATGCCGTCATTTTTTGGGGTGATGAGACTGCTGTACAGAACGGACCCAATGCTTTGCGAGGCTACTCCAAGCGTGGCGTTACGCCAGTTGTCGTGGGTCCCAGGAAACGTCTACACCTATACATGATCTCTGCCGTAAGCAATCAAGGGGCCGTAAAATTTCGAATTTATGACTGTGCGATAAACATGGATCGATTTAAGGATTTTCTTGAAAAGATGATTTTGGATGTAAAGGGAAGGAAAATCATTATGATCCTTGATAATTTGCGTGTCCATCACGCCAAAGATCTTCAGTCATGGTTATTAGAGAATAAACATCTCATAGAACTTCGTTTTTTACCTGCATATTCTCCTGAAATGAATCCAGACGAATTTCTTAATCGCGACATGAAATCAAGGCTGGCCAATAAGCCAGGAACATCAAATCCAAAAGTTCTAGAAAATAACGTTTTATGCTATATGGATATGCTCGAAAAGGATGAAGAATTGGTCCAGTCATTCTTTCATGACAAGAGCGTCAGGTATGCTGCATAATGGGAAAGATCAAATACCGGGTTAGTACTTGCTCATTTCGATGCGATAAACAAAAATCCGCCGCCAGAAAATTCCGAAGTATTAAAACGTGCGGGATTAATAATGACCCTGACTGCTTGGGAAACTTTTGTAGAAGATCTTGTTTCTGAAGATATAGAAAGAAAGATTTCGTTTATAAAAGGTAGTCTAGCTGGAACTTTCATATCCACAAAATTATCAGAGGAACTAAAGCGATTCAATAATCCGAATTCAGAAAAGACAAGAAAGATATTTAAGGACTTTCTTGGAATTGATATATATGCCGCGTGGGAATGGCCAAATTACGACGCAAAGAAAGCGAGAGAAACACTCGATAATTTGATTTCAAAAAGAGGCGATGCAGTTCACCGTTCAAAAAATGTAAATTCAAGTGCCAATTCTCCGCATTTGGTTAAACGCGAAGAATTGGAAAAGGCAATAACCTTTTTGAAAGCGCTTGCAGAACGAACATCTAATTACATAGAAAACCAAGAGTCAATTAGCTAATCCATAATATCCAAATTTTGATAGAAATATGAAAATTGTTAAATTTAAAATCTCCTCAACTGACATGCTTGAGGACGAAATTATTGAGGCTTCATTCTCCGAAAGCGAAATAGAAAAACTGTCACAATTCATAGCGTATGCTGATAGGGTCTCCGAAGCCTCGATTTTTTCAACCGGAATTCCGATGATAAATCGGATGTCATTCGGACCTAATGGGCTGATTTTAGAATGCAATGAATACAATAATGCTCAGATCCATGAATCACTACACGTTCTGAGACCAATTATTTTAGAAAAGGAAAATTCTTCATTTGAGAAAATCAGAAATTTATTAGGCCAAAAATTCCCGCATAAGATGATTAAAATAAAACTCAAAGCGATAAAAAAGAATACGACGACGGTATGTTGTCGAATTATATGGAGTTTAAAATGGACAACATGAGTTTATTGGGCGATTCAATGCTTAGGCTGTGGCTAAATGGAGAGCAATACCACACTGATAAAGAAAAACAAGAAGCATGGAGAGAAATCGAAAATGCACTTACACTACCTAATGCTAGAGCCCTTCTAATTACTCAAATTCGCTCAAAAATCAACGCCATTGCAAAGCTTTATCAAATCGCGAGAATAATCATCAAGCCTGACGATGATAAAAGCAAAGAATCAATAGCAATACCATAAATGAAATTCATGCTCAATCCACCTAACAAGACCCATCCACCGGGACCTCCCCATTGTTATGCCGACCCTTCGGGCCGGTGATGAGGTGGCGTTTCCAAGAATAGTATTTTCTAGCGCATCATCCATCGAACGGAGGGGAGAGGGCAACCTGAAGTGGGCGTTTTGAGACTCAGATCTCGTTCCTAACGGCAGTGCCCTTTCCCCATTTCTGCCTGCAATTCCGGACAGTTTGTTGGTCATATCTTTCCAAGAAGAGCCGATTTTTACACCGTTCATTCTCCGATCAACAACTTGGCACAGAAAACGGCAATACAGGTAGGGCTGGTCTACAGCCCCGGCACCAGCTCTTCCAACTTCGCGGTCAGGGCATTGGCACCTTGGACGCGCCACGCTTGCATGCCGGCGTTCACGGCGGCGTCCACGTTCACCTGGTTGTCATCAAAGAACCAGATCGATTCCGCAGGGACACCCAGGCGTTCGATCACCAGCTCGAACACCTTCGGGTCAGGCTTGAGGACACCCAGGCGGAAGGTGGGGAAATTGTCCTGGAAGCGGCGTTCGCAGCCGAGCATGGCCTCGATCAGGGGCCAGTGCACCGCCGAGCTGTTCGACAGCGACGCCAGGCGGTAGCGCCCTTCCAACCGGTCCAGCAGTTCCACGGCACCGGGCTCCGGCCCGACCAACCAGCCTCGGAAGTCCTCCAGGAACTCCTCGGGAGAAAGCTCCAGGCCGAACTCAGCCACGGCCTCGCACGCGAACTCCTCGCCCGAGGTCCTGCCCGTCTCGAAGCGTTTGACGGCCGGGGACGAAAGCCACAGGGGCCAGAACTGCGCCGCCGAAAGCCGCCCGCCGGTCCATGCATCCAGGCGGCGCGCCGCGTCCACCTGCACCAGCACCCCGCCCATGTCGAAGAGCAAGACTTCGGGCGTCACGCCAGCACCTGGGTGCGCAGGAAGTGTTCCATCTCGCGGTAGTAGGCCGCGATGGTCTCGCTCTTGCGCCAGCCGTGCCCCTCTCCCTCGTACAGCCGGAAGAGGTGCGGGATCCCCCGCTCCGAAAGTGCCTGGGCGATCCGTTCGCTCTGGTCGGGCGGGACCACGCGGTCGTCCGCTCCCTGGAACAGGGCCAGTGGATCGTGGATGTTCTGCACCGAACGCAGCGGGGAACGCTCGTGGTAGGTCGCAAGCGTCTGCGGTAGCGGTCCCACCAAGCGGTCCAGGTAGCGCTCCTCGAACTTGTGCGTGCCCTCCACCAGCGCCGTCAGGTCGCTCACGCCGTACAGGCACACGCCGGCCCGGAACACGCCTGGCCGTTGGGTCAGAAGTCGCAGCACGGTGAAACCGCCGGCACTGCCGCCCTTGATCACCATCCGTCCCCGATCGCAACGGCTTGCTGCCGCCATGGCCTGGGCGCCTTCGGCGGCGTCCTGGGCGTCGAGGATGCCCCAGCGGCCTTCCAAGGCCTGCTGGTAACGGCGCCCGTAGCCCGTGCTGCCGCGGTGGTTGACTTCCAGCACGGCCCATCCCCGCGTGGTGAAGAAGGCCGTGTCGGCCGTCCAGGCGGCCAGGCGCTGGGCCGTGGGGCCGCCGTGCACGTTCACCAGCAGCGGCGGCAGTTCGCCGTCCTTGAGTCCCAGCGGCGCGAAGTAGAGCCCGTGGACCACCTCGCCGTCGGACGAGGTCCAATCCACCGGGGTCACGGCGGGCAGCAGCTCGCGCGGCACGTCCTCGGGATCGCCCCGGCGCACCACCACCCACTGGTCGCCGTCCTGACGCACCACCCGCTCCGGCACGTCGGAGGCCGAGGCGATGGCCGCAATGCGACCACCGGGCGAGACGGAGACCTGCGAGAAGGCCGTGTAGGGACCGGCGTCGATCTCGGTGACCCGGCCGTCGATTTCCACTCGCACCAGGCTCTGCACGCCTCGCACGTTGCGGATGACCACCAGGCTGCGGGAGTCGGGATGCCATCCGAAGCTGCGCATGCCCTGCACCCAGGCGGGCGGGAGCAGGCCCACCTCGCGGATCAGCTCGCGCCGCTCGCCCGTTTCCAGGTCCAGGAGCACCAGGGCATCGTCGTCCGAGACGCCTTCCAGCCAAGCCAAACTGCGGCCGTCGGGCGAGAAGGCCGGCTGGAAGACCGGCACGTCCTCGCTCCCTGCGATGGCGCGGATCCCGGTCAGGCCGGGTACCAGCGCGTCGAAGTCGGCCAGCATCAGGCGCGCTCCGTCCCACGGCATCTGGGGATGGTCCCACTCGACCCAAGCCACCCGGCCGCCCGAAGGGTGCCAGACCGGCTGCATGTAGAAGTCCGCCCCGCGCGACAGGTCCACCGGCCAGCGCGCCCCTCGGGAATCCACGCAGGCCAGCAGGTCGGTGCCGTTGAAGGTGTGCACGAAGAGCACCCACTGCCCGTCCGGGGACATCTGCGGCGAGGCCGCCCCGCCGAACGAGGGATGGAGCACCTTGGGGGCCCGGGCATCCTTCCAGGGACGCAGGGTCACGGCGCCCGAACGCGGCACATACAGCACCCCGCGAGGCGAGACCGTGAAGTCCCCGCCACCGTAGCCCACGCCGGCCCGCACCGAGACCTCGGAATCGAGGTCCCGCGCCGCATCGGAACCGGTCTGGACCACCAGCGCCCCGCGATCGGGGCGCCCTTCCAGCCACACCAGGGTCTCGTCGTCCAGCCATTGCACATCTTCCAGGCGCAGGCGCAGGCCCATGCGTTCCGGTGTGAACGGGCTGTCGCGAAGCCCCGGTGCGCGCATCACTCCTTCTCCCGCCAGTACTCCTCGATGTGCAGGGCGCCCGGCTTGGAGCGGCTGTGCTTGGTGTAGCCCAGCGGATCGAGCACGGCGTGGATGTCGTTGATCATGTTGGGGTTGCCGCACAGGTACACGTCGGACTTGCTCGGATCCAGGTCCACCCCGGCCATCTCGGTCAAAAGCGAGCCGTTCTTGGCGAAGAACTGCGTCAGGCGCCCGGTCATGCCGCGCCATCCGGCCGGATCCAGCTGCGGACGGCTGATGGCGGGGATGTAGGTGAAGTTCGGGCAGGCCTTCTCCAGCGCGCGGAACTCGGTGAGGTAGGCCAGCTCCGAGCGGCGCGGCGCCCCGTGCAGCAGCACGAACTGGACGTCGATCTTGCGAGTGAGGTTCTGGCGCAGCATCGAGATGAAGGGCGCCAGGCCCGAGCCGGTGCCGACCATCACGGCGGTGCGGGTCTGCATCTCTTCCAGCGTGAAGGTGCCCACGATCTTCTTGCCCACCGCCAGCCGGTCACCGGGCTTGAGCTCCCACAGGCGGGGCGTCAGGCTGCCGTTGTCCACCAGGCTGATCATGAACTCCAGCTCGTCGATCTCGTACCCGGCCGCGGCGATGGAATAGGCGCGCTGCACCAGCTTCTCGGGGTTGGCCTCGTGGTATTCCGGCGGCACGCCGGGCTTGCGCGGCTCGGCGCCCAAAAGGCCCAGCGTGACGTACTGGCCCGAGATGAACGGATCGAAGGGGGTGTCGGGGCGGACATAGAAGGTCGCAAGCCCCGGGGCATGGTCGCTGCGCGCCACCAGCGTCGCGTTGTAGAGTTGGCTTTCCAGGGACATTCATTCCTCCAATGTCGTTTGGGGGGCAAATCTGCAAAAAAGCAAGTGCGGTCGTCGCGACATTCGCCCAAATGCCGTTCTCGCTTTGGACCAATCGTGAATTCTCAGCCTTGGGAGAGCCGTTGCGCCAGGTAGTCCACCACCGACACGAGCTTTCCGTAGGGCATGCGCGTCGGCCCCAGCACCCCGATGGAACCGACGGAATCGCCCATGCGGTAGCCTCGGCTGACCAGCGAAAGGAAGCGCATCTGGCTGATGCCGTGCTGACTGCCGATGGTGATCACGACATCGTCCTGACCGGCGCGTTCCTGCAGCATCTGGGCCAGCAGGCGGCGGTCCTCGAGCAGCTGGACCAGGTCGGTCTGGTGGGCGCGGTCCCCAAGTTCGGGCTGCGCCAGCATCTGGGCCGCCCCCTGCAGCACCACGTCCTCGCGCCCGCCGGACTCGGAGATCTTGAGCAAGGCTTCCAGGATCCGGCACGCCAGCTCCGAAAGGCTCCCCTGCCAAGATCCGCGCAGCTTCTGCTGGATCTCCTCCAGGGAGTTCCCCAAGGCCGCCACATGCACCTCGCGGGCCAGCTCGGCGAAGGTATCGCTGTGGACGGGCGCATCGAAGTCGATGGACAGCGAACGCACCAGCCCGGAGCCGAAGGTGGCCACCAGCACCATCTGCATCTCGCCCACCGGGATGAGGTCCAGCCGATCCAGCCGGGTCCGGTTCTTGACCGGGGCCACCGCCACTCCCAGCAGGCGCGTGACCTCGGCCAGGGCCAGGGTCACGCCCATCAGGAGTTCGCGCTCGTCGCGGGCCTCGCGCAGCGCCTGGTCGATGCGGCCGCATTCCTGCTCGGTCATGGATTCGCGCGGCATCAGGTGATTGACCCAGGCCCGGAACCCCAGCTCCGTGGGCTGGCGCCCGGCGGAGGTGTGCGGCTGCTCGATCAGCCCCATGTCCTCGATGTCGGACATGACGTTGCGGATGGTGGCCGGCGAGATCGACTCCACCAGGTCCTTGCTCAGGATGCGCGAACCCACCGGTTCGCCGCCGCCGATGTACCTGTGGACGATGGAGGACAGCACGGCCCGCTGCCGTTCCGTCAACCGCTGGAAGGTGGCTTCGGTGGCCGTCTTGTCGAGTGGATCCATCACGTCCTCAAGATAGCAGCGCCCCCCGCTTCAAACAGACCGCACCGGGAGAAATTCGCGTCTCTCCCGGGCCCGCCGCCCGACGGATCTGGATCCCGGCTAGCGCGTGAACAGCGCCACGCACTCCACGTGCCCCGTGTGCGGGAACATGTCCACCGGCGTGATCTGGCGCAGCGTCAGGTGCGGCGCCAGGAGCTTGGCGTCGCGCAGGAGCGTCTCGGGGTTGCACGAGACGTAGACCAACCGGGGAAGCTTGGAATCCAGGATGGCCTGGATGGAGCGCTCGTCCATGCCCTTGCGGGGCGGATCCACGATCGCCGCCTCGAAGCCTTCGCCCACCAGCTTGGGCAGCACATCGGCCGTGTCGCCCAGCAGGAAGCGCACGTTCTTCACGCCCTGATGGATGGAGGCCTGGCGTGCCGCCTTGACCGAGGCGGGATTCTCTTCCACCCCCACCACTTCGCGGCAACGCCCCGAGATCCACAGCGCGATGGTGCCCATGCCGGAGTAGGCATCCAGGCACTTCACGCCCTCGGGCAGGTAGGAGGCGGCCGCCTCGTACAGGCGCGGCGTCTGGTATGGGTTGATCTGGAAGAAGGTGGAAAGCTCGATGCGGTGGGTGTGCGCGCCCAAGGTCTCCTTGATCCAGTCGCGTCCCCACCAGATCTCCTGGTGTCCGCCCAGCACCACGTTGGTGTCGCGCAGGTTCACGTCCTGGACGATGCCCACCACGGTGTTGCGGCGCGGATCCTTCTTGAGCGCCTTCTCGCAGTAGGCGAGCAAGCCCTTGGCCAGGTTGCGGGACCCGGCGGGCTTTTCCGCATTGGTGACCAGTCCGATGAGGATCTCGCCGTTGGTGAGGCTCCGGCGCAAAAGCACATGGCGCATGACGCCGTCCCCGGTGCGCTCGTCGTAGGGAGGCAGCTTCTCCTTGTTGGCCCAGGCGCGGATGGCGTGCGCCACCAGCGTGAGGGCCGGATCCTGGATGTGGCACTCGTGCTGGTCGACCACCGCGTGGGACCCCTCGGCGTAGCAGCCCAGGGACAGGAAGGTGCGCGGACCTTCCTTCACGACCCCGAAGGGCAGCTGCACCTTGTGCCGGTACCCGTGCGGCTCCGGGCTCTCCACCACCTTGTGGATGATGACCTCGGGGAACTCCGCGAACAGCTCTCGGATCCACTTGGCCTTGTGCCGCAGCTGCTCCACGTAGGGCACGCTCAGGTACTGGCAGCCTCCGCAGCGCCCGAAGTGCTTGCAGGTCTTGACGACAGATTCCGTCATTTCATCGTTTCCCTGCCGGTCGTCCTACACGCGGAATCCGGCCATCTCGTCTCGATCCCCTCGGGTCCCACTTTCGGACCGCGGCGGGCGTTCAACCCAGTGCGCGCTCGGCGATCAGGGTCGGCAGGTCGGGATACAGCGGGATCAGCCGGTGCATGTCGGCCACCTCCATGATCTCCAGGACATCGCCGACCGGGCAGATCAGGAGCGTCTTGCGCCCCAGCGAGGCGATCTGGTGGTGGCAACGGGCCAGCTCACCGATGGCCGCCGACGAGACCAGACGCACCAGCGAGAAGTCGATGGCAAGCTCGGTGGCATCGGCCGCGATGATGGCATCGAAGGCCTGCCGCATGGGCGCGCGCTCCGAAAGCGACATCTCGCCCGAAAGCACCAGACGCACCAGACCGGCCACCGGTTGGTCGAGACGCCAATTGAAACCCGACATCAGAGATCCTCCTGCCATTTGTGAGAAGCCGCCTCGTAAATTTCCTGCAACCTGATCTTCTGGCCGCCGTCCACCGCGACCAGCCCCACCCTCGGACGCACCCAAGCCCGCCCCGAAGGAAGCGCGACCTGCCGGGCCAATTGATCCTTCAGCTTGCGAGCCACGCGCAAGGCGCTGTCCCCTGGCGTCATGGGAAGCACCACGAAGAAGCGGTTGTAGCCCATGTATCCGACAAAGTCCACGTCGCGCAGCAGAAGCCGCAGCTCGCCTGAAAGAAGGTTGGCCAAGCCCCGCAGCTGCACCTCGTTGCCCTTCAGCGATTCGGCATCCTCGGGCAAGCCCTGGAACGAGACCAGCATGGTCGAGAACGGGACCTTGTAGCGGGCCGCACGGCGCAGTTCGTAGCGCAGGAAGAACTCCGCCACCGCCCTGGGATAGACCCCTTGCGGCAATTCACTCCCGGCCTTCTTCTCCCGTTCGAGCCGCGCCTTCTCGCGCAGCCGCGTCACGATCTCCTGGGCGATCTGGCGCGCCACCTCGTCCTCCCCCAGCAGGGAAAGGGCAGAGTCCAGGATGCCGTCCAGCTCGCCTTCCTGACCGGAAAGCTCCTCGAGCAGCCCCGCCTTGTCGTCCTGCGACAGCTCGGGATTGCGGAGCTGGCTGGCGAAGGCGCGCGCCTTGAGTTCGATCAAGCCCCGCTGGGAGCGGTTCTCGAGCTTCTTCAGCGCAGCCTGGCGCTGGGCGTTGTCCATGGCCTTGCCGGCAAGTTCCTGCCCCATTTCCTGGCGCAGCTTGTCAAAGGCCTGGGCCAAGGCCGCCGCATCTCTGGGCGTGGCACCGGCAGCATCGGCCAAGCGGTCCCCGGCCTGGTCCACGGCATCGAGCATGGCCTGGATCATGCGGTCCTCGGAGTCCGCACCGCCCACGCGACGGATCTCCGCCGAGGCCAGGATCAGCCGTGCCGCCCCGCGCGGATCGCGTCGCAGCTCCCCGACCACTTCGTCGGTGGTGACGCCGAACTCGGCCGCGACTTCGGCCAGCTGCTCCATGGCCTTCTCGGTGCCAAACAGGTTGGAGATCTCGCTGATCAGCTGATACCACTGTTGGAGCGTCGCCCCCTTGGAAAGGACTGCGTCCTTGAGCTTGGGGAGCAGGCGCTTGAGGTCTTTGCGCCCCGGCACCACGCGGGTGAGCACCGTGGCTAGGCGCTTGGCGTTGCCGTTGGATTTGACCCAGTCATCAGATGCGATCTGGCAGACGGTGCGATCGAAGGCCTCGTCGGCCACGTCGTGGATCTCCTCCTCGCCCAGCGTCTCGTCCAGGGTCTTCTGGCTCTTGAGGATGCCCAGCATCTCCGAGCGCATCGAGTAGATGCCGGTCATCAGCTCTTCCAGCGAGTGGCCGGAATTCTTAGAGGAATGGGCGAACTGGGAGAGCACTCCCATCAGCATGTCCTGCACGTTGCCCTTGTCGCCGGCCGTTCCTTCCAGACCTTCCGCCACGGCCTTCCCAAGGCTGTCGGGCTGAGCCAGCATCTGGGCCAAAAGCAGGTTGCCTTCCATCTCCTGGGCCGTGAGCCGCCCCATCACCGCGCGCATCACGATGTCCTGGAAGTTGCCGTCGCCACCGCCGGCCCCACCGAAGCCACCGATCCCCCCCCCGGAACGCGAGCCTGCAGCCACCAGCTCCTCGCCTTCCTTAACGGCCCGCAGCGAGACCTTATTGATCTCCATCTGCAGGCAGCCGCGATCGTGGAGGTACTTCGCGAACGCCTCGGCACTGGGGTGGATCAGGGCGCAGGCGTCGATGAACATCCCGAAGTCCCGAGCCGAGAAACCCGGCAGCAGCGTGATCGACTCCAGCCCGAAGCGGCGCAGGTGATCGGCGATGCGCCGGTTGTTGGGCTGGTACATCACGTCCACAGAGTCCACGAAGAACATGGCTTCCTGCAGCATCAGGTTGAGCGAACCGGCCTTTTTCAGGGCGGAGTCGAACAGTTCCTGCACCTTGGGCAGGGTCTCCTGCACCAATGGATGGGGGAAGGAATACGACAGGCAGCGGTTGTAGAGCAGATTCCAGCCACGCACCAGGAGCTCCGCTTCCGGGCGGGAAATCTTGTGTGCAGCATCTTCAGCAGCAACTGCCATGTCGAAGGTCTCCTGCGGTGACTATGCTTTGTGGTGTGAGCCGGAACGACAAGGTAGCTACTCTGATCCTGGGGATCCT
>Ga0302273_1000916_pt1 | contig 12706 bp, 14 predicted proteins | sample III_Bog_N1_3_FD_198774 | JGI IMG/M metagenome (GOLD analysis project Ga0302273, IMG submission 198774) | Peat permafrost microbial communities from Stordalen Mire near Abisko, Sweden - III_Bog_N1_3 | ecosystem: Environmental > Terrestrial > Soil > Wetlands > Peat | place: Sweden: Abisko... | reverse complement strand
TTCAGTGCTTCATCACCGCATACCGCCCGAAGACATCGGGCATACCAATGGTTGCGGGCTATGGCTCGTTCTCAAGCGGATACAGCGTTCCAAGCCGAGGCGAATACGCGAGCATTTCGTCTGTGATCGGCCAAGTCCAAGACGCCGCCATTTATGCGGCGATCAACAAATGCAAACCGGCAGCAACCACAGTCTGGACTGTGCTTTCAAGCTAACCGGACATCACCATCACCAACAGAACCCGCCTTGTGCGGGTTTTTCATTTCTGGAGCCCAAATGGACAGACAGCAAGTATTCCCAGGTGCTATTCCGCTTGAAACGGATCTTTTAAGCACCAACAAAAACACGATGATTGCGCTGGCAAAGCTGGCCGCCGCCGTGTTTGGCACCAGCACGTTTGTAAACGGCCTGGCAGTGACACAGACCACGGTGCCGTCCATGCAAGTCTCGGTGGCACCAGGTGAAATTTACGCGCTCGCCAATGTGGACAGCACGGCATACAGTTCGCTCACCGCTGACACCACGCACCAAATCGTCAAGCAGGGCATCAACTTGGATGCCACATTGTTGACGCTGACTGCGCCAGGTACGTCTGGTTTTTCTGTGAATTACCTGATTCAAGCCACATTCGCAGAAACAGACACCACGCCCGTGGTATTGCCGTACTACAACGCCAGTAACCCGGCGACTGCGTACAGCGGACCCAACAACACCGGGGCGACCAACAACACCAAGCGCCAGGGTGTTGTCACGTTGTCGGCAAAAGCGGGGGGTGCCGCCACAACCGGCACTCAGTCAACGCCAATCGCTGACAACGGCTACATTGGATTGGCTTCGGTGACCGTGGCTTACGGCCAAACATCGATCACTGGTACCAACATTTCGGCGGTGGCTGGTGCACCTGTTTTGCCTGCCGGTGGCTTGATTCCAGCTGGTTTTCAAGGAAGTTACTTTGAAATCGCGAATGCGTCTGGAACCGCCAACGCCATTGCGGCCAGCTATGCTCCTGGCATCGTCGCGATCAGCCATGGCATGCTGTTGTACGTTCGCGCAGCCCTGGGAAACACCACGACGACACCCACATTTACGCCAAACAGCGGCGTGATCGCAACAAAGAATATTGTCAAGGGTGCGGGTGCTGCGCTGGCAATCGGAGACATTGCCGGCGCCGGTCATTGGCTCCAATTGCAGTATGACGCCACGCTTGACAAATGGGTGCTACTCAATCCAGCCAAAGGCGTGACGAACTCGGCATCTGGCAATCTGGGCGGGTTCTATTCGCCGGCCACAACATCAGCTACGCTGCCGACGGCAGCTCTCGGCAATTTGGTTCAGATTTCACCGTCACTTGACGGTCAGGTTTACACATTGTCGTCTCTAGCCTCGGTATTCGCGATTGGCGACACGCAGGGATATTGGCTGTACAACAGCGGTGGAAGCGGGCCATATGCGGTCACCATCAAGGCCAATGCGTCCGAAAATATTCTGACGGTCGGTAACAGTTTTAAACTTTACCCACAAGAGTGGTGCTTTATCTGCAATCAAAACACCTCTCAGTGGAACGCCTTCGGGAACGCCGCTGCTCTCAATTACACAGGGTCAGGTGTCCCGATTGGCGTGCCTGTGCCGTTCATGGGCCCATCGGCAAACGTACCTGCTGGCTGGCTGGTGGTGCCGACCGCGCCGTCAACTTTGTCGCGCACTGCCTACGCCCGGCTGTTTGCCGCAATTGGCACTACGTTTGGGGCTGGCGACGGCGCCACGACGTTTGGCTGCCCTTATATACCGCTCGACTTTGCGATCACAAACAATGCAGGGGCGGTGGGTACAACGGCGAACGGCGAAAATATTGCGCACGTGCATACATACACTAAGGTGACTACTACCGGGAACGGCGCGGGTAGTGCTTCTTACCAATCATTTATTGGTTCAGGTACCGATAGCACCGGCTCAACGGGCGGATCGGCCAATCTTCCAGCGGCTATGCGCGGCGTATACATCATGCGTTATTGATAGGACCTCACCATGACTTTCAAAACTGTTTATGTAGCCGATCCGGTTACCCGTGCATATTTGCACCCATACGAGGCGCAAGAATCACCGATGGAGACGGGGGTATTTATCAGACCAACGGTGTCAAGCGAAGTTGCTCCCCCGGCCAATATCCCAGATGGTCAGCGAGCGGTGCTGGCCGCTGATGGTCTGAGCTGGCTGCTTGAGGATATTCCAAAGCCTGAGGTCACGCCAGTCCCTGAACCGAGCCGCCGTGACACGATCCTGGCCGAGTTGTCAGACATTGATTTTGCGGCCATTCGCCCAGCCCGCGCAGTCGCGCTAGCCGTCGCTCAGGGACAGACTTTGCTACCAAGCAATGCGGACTTTGTAAAGCTGAGAGACCTTGAATATCGAGCCATCGATCTCAGGGCCGAATTGGCAGCGTTGTCAAGCGAGTAATTTCTACCGCTGGGCATAAACAGTTTGCCCTTGGCTCCCAAGCCACCAACCAAGCCACTTTCGAGTGGCTTTTTTTGCGCCAACAGGCCGCCGCGCGTGGCCTTTATTTTTACTCGAGGAAAAAATGCCCACAAAAGACCCAACCAATTGGGGGTTGTCCATCTGGCTGTTGGCCGTTGGAATGTCCTGCGCCGGTGGCCTGGTGAACTGGTATGCGCGTGTCAAGCAGGGCCACACCCGCGCTTTCAACATCGTCGAGCTGATCGGCGAGATTTTTACAAGCGCGTTTGTTGGCTTGGGTGTGTTCATGGTGTGCCAATCACTTGACCAGCCGATCGGCCTTTGCGCCGCGCTGGCTGGCGTGGGTGGCCACATGGCCACCCGATTGTTGTTTTCGCTTGAGAAATTGATCGAGAGTCGGTTTAAAGCATTGGCAAAGGTGTCCGAATGAAAGACATCATCAACCAACTGTTGACCGGCAAGGACAACCACACGCATGACCTGGTGCGCTGGCTGGGCGTGCTGACCGTGCTGGAAGCCTTGACCCTCCAAGCATTTGTCGTGGTTTGGCGCAATCAGCCGCTCGACCTGCAACAGTTCGGCATCGGCATGGGTGCGGTGTTTGCCACGTTGGGCTTGGCCCTCAAACTTAAAGAATCTACGGAGCCGCAATCATGATCAGAGACGCTAGCCAATGGCTCAATATTTTGCTGCATTGCCAAGTCAACCCCGCCACGGCGGCGGTCTGGGCGCCAGTTTTCGCGGATACTGTAAAGGCCAACACGTTTAGCCTCGGTGATGCCGAGCTGGACGATTTTTTGGGCAATATCCTGCATGAGAGTCAGGGCCTGACCAAGCTGGTTGAAAATATGAACTACAGCGCCAAGCGTCTGACCGAGGTCTGGCCGCGCCGCTTTCCCACCCTGTCCGACGCCCAGCCCTACGCCAACAACCCTGAGGCCTTAGCCAATAAGGTCTACGGCGGTCGCATGGGCAACACCCGCCCGGGTGATGGCTGGCTGTACCGCGCCCGATCACCCATCGGTATCACTGGCGCCCACAACTATGCGCGTGTTGGTGAGTTGATGGGCCAAGACCTGCTGATCATGCCCGAGCTGCTGGAGCAGCCGCACTTTGCGCTTGAGGCGTGCATTTTGTGGTGGGAGGACAGCATCCCGGACAGCATGATCGGCGACCCGGAAAAAGTCACCGAGCGGGTCAATGGCGGCCTGATTGGGCTGACTGACCGCACCCACCGCATGGACCTGGCGCGCGAGGCAATAGCATGAGTGATTTGGCCAAACCCACCCCGCTGATAGCAGGCTGCATCCGTGAGCAATTGCAGCAAGTCTGGGACACCTTGACCCCTGATCAGCACATCGCCCACGTCGACAAACTGCTGCGCCAACGCCGGCAGCGCAACATGCCCGTCGATGTCGAGCGCCGCGGCCGCAACCCCCAGCGCAAAGGCTGGGAATCCACCGACAACGACACAGAAACGGACTCGATATGAGCTGGCTTGTAAAACTTGCATTGGCCGCTGCGGCCGTCGCCGCAGTCATTGGCGGGTACACCTGGTGGCGCGGTGGCGTGTTGCAGGAGGGCGTGTTGCAAGAGCGGGCCATTTGGGTTGCCAAAGAAAAACAGGACTTAGAACTGCGGGACAGCGATGCCCGACAACAGCGCCAATTCAACGACCAGGCCGCTACCAACCACATTACGGCGGTCAACCTTGTCAACAAACAACTCGGAATAGCAAATGAAAAAATTGCCAAGCTTTCTGGCCGCCAGTGTCTTGACGCTGACACTGTGCGCGTGCTCAACGACATCGGGTCAACACCAGGTGACAAGCCAGGACGAGCCGCTGCCGGCGAACTTGCGGGTACGCCCGAAGCCGTTGCCACCGATCAAGACGTCAGCACAGCCATCGCCATTTGCCGAGCCTGGTACGGTGAACTGAGTGACCAGGTGAATCAGATCCTGGACATCGAAGATAGGCGACATCCGTTGCCGGCAACAGCTGCAGAGCAGACGCCTACAAAGTGAGGGGCCTGTTGCCTCCCTGACTGACAGCTAAATTTCCCGCCCACCGGGCCGCCATCCAAGTGATGCGTGGCCCGGTGGGTTTTTTTTGTTTTGGCGTCAACGGCGGTCTAATCTATGGCACCGAATATGGTATTTTGAATAAAAGCCGTTGATTTAAAACGACTGTTAGCTTCCCCCTGCTCCGCCAATATTAGTCTAGGATAGTCTCGCAAAGCCCCACACTTTCTTAGTGCTGGGGCTTTTTCATTGGTGCTGTAGTCCATAATCGTCTGTGAAAATCAAAATGCCGCCCGCTACAGCCACATGCCAATCGTGGTATCAGCCGGGGTATTCATCAAGGCGATACCATGGCACTCACAGTAAAAGCGATTGAATCTGCAAAACCACAGGACAAGGGGTACAAACTGACCGACAGTGGCGGGTTGTATTTGTTCGTCACACCCGCCGGATCCAAGAGCTGGAGGGCAAATTACCAGCGCTCCGGCAAGCAGGCCACGCGTACCTATGGCCAGTGGCCAGCCGTCAGCTTGGCAGACGCACGCAGGGCGCATGCTCTGGCAAAGGGCGAAACCACCCTTGATCCGGTAATCAACGCGCCCACGTTCAGCGCGGTGTCTGAAGCCTGGCTTGAGATCAAGCTACCAACGCTGTCCAATGGGAAACACCAGATCCAGGTGGCCAACACACTGGAGCGTTTCGCCTATCCAGTGCTGGGCAGTCGTGGTATCGATACCATAAAGCGTGCCGAGCTCGTGGCCGTGGTACAGGCAGTGCAGTCCGATGGCCGAGGCGGCGCTGACCGAGTAGAAACCGCCCATCGGGTGGCCGGGCGCATCACGGCAGTGTTTGATTACGCCCAGGATGCTGGCTTGATCGAGAGTCACCCAGCGGCGGGCCTGGTGCGCGTGCTGCAGTCTCGAAAAACAAAAAAGCCCATGGCCAGCATTGACCCATCAGAGGCAGGGGCACTGATGCGCGCAGTGAATGAATACGAGGAACCGGTCACTCGGCTGGGCTTGCAGCTTCTGGCGCACACTTTTGTCCGAGTTGGTGAGCTGCGGTTCATGCGGTGGTCTGAGCTTGTTGAAGATGGTCGGGTGTGGGTGGTTCCGGCTGAGCGCATGAAGCTACGCCTGCCTCATGTGGTTCCACTGTCAGATGGTGCGCTGGCTGCCCTGGATCAACTGCGATTGATCAACGGCGACCGAGAATTTGTCCTGGCGTCACCGGTGAAGCCCAAGGCGCCAATCAGCGAGAACACGCCACTTTTTGCGTTGTACCGGCTGGGTTACCGGGGCCGCATGACTGCGCACGGTTTTAGGGCGCTGGCCAGCACTGTTTTGAACGAACAATCCGAATTTGACCACGATGTGATAGAGCGTCAGCTTTCCCATAAAGAAACTGACGCCGTTCGGGCTGCCTACAACCGGGCCGAATACCTACCGGCTAGGCGGGAGTTGATGAAATGGTGGGGATGCTGGCTGCAAAACGCCGCAAGTCTTCCACCCGCCAGCGAGTGAGACCGCCGATTTTTACCGGCGCCGGAACGTTTTCGTTCTTCACCTCGCGCCAGAGAGTTGATCGGCCCATGCCCAGCATGGCGGCAGCTTCTTTGTCGGCAATCAGCAGTTTTTCAGTTTGGTTCATTATTTCGGTCCTTCCAACATTGGCAACAACTTCGACTCGGTGGCGTGCTCAAGAACGGTTTTCCCACTGCCCAGAAGGATCTGGCCCAGGAACGCGCCCTCAAAGCTCAGGATGCCAGTTTCAATGGCGGTGATCTGGCCTTTGATCCAGTCGCGCAGGATGGAGTAAACCGCCACGCTGGCTATCTCCAGCGCCTTCTTGTCGTGCGCAGCCTTGGTACCGCGCATGCGCGCCGTGAACGGGTGCTCCTTGAGCCAGCGGGCGGCGTAGCCTTTGATGCTGGCCTTGACGCTGCACTGGCGCCCGTTGTATTCAAACTGGACCAACACGGTGCCTTCAGCGTCATCCACCATGCTGCCGAACTTGTTGCAGCCAAATCCGCGCAGCAGCTTCTGGATTTCACCGATGGCGCGTTCACCGCTGGTGGCGTTTTCGTAGGGGAGGGTCATGGCTTCACTCCGATGTTGTGGGCTGCTTCTACAAGATCAATTATTTTCCCGACATCACCCAAAAAGTTGTCGTCATAGTCAAGCTCGGCACAAGCGTCGCAAATATCAACTCTCTGCGCAGGTGTCAGCGGCATGGCTGGTTGCTTTGTCCAGGTGTTCATGCTGCCAACCTTTCTTCAAAATCAAACAGGGTAGGCATGCTGACCTCGCGCTCAGCGGCCCGCAGGTAGTGCACCTGGTCCATGAAATACGCTGCGCTCAACTCGCTGCCACGGGCTAGGCGATGCAACTTGATGGCACGCACACCCACAGTGCCCAGACCATGGAACGGGTCGTAGATCACCTCGCCCTTATTGCTGTAGCGCTTAATCAGACGGTCCACGATGTCGAACTGCAGTGGGCACACATGCTTTTCAACAGCCCGGTTGGTCTGATCACCGTTCAGAGTGCGCATGCGGTTGATGTCGTGCCATACGTCCGGGTGATGACTTCCTGGCGCCAGGCTCATAAAGGTAGATGGCAAGGCTTGGCGGTCCAGTAGTTCCTCGCCGATGCGGACGTGGTACTCATAGTCGTAGACATTGGCTAAGCTGTAGTCGGTGAACATCTTGGCCAGCTTGCCAGGACCAAACCCCGCCATTTCTTCGGCGGTCAGCAGGCGGTTTCCGCTTGAGCGCCAGAAGGCGTGTGCATCGACCTGCCAGCGCGCTAGGCTTGATTCAGCTTTGGACTTGACCACCGGCTGGTCGGCATAGCCACGGCCACGGTCAGTTTGGGGTTTGTGAAACAGCAGCACATATTCCGGTGAACCCACGCCCATCTTTGAGCCGTCTTTGCACATTTCGGTGTAGCCCAAGCGGTAGGTCTGGTTGTTCTCGCGCACAACGTCGGTCACGATGGTGATCATCCCCATGTAGTCGAACCGGTGCGTGCACTTTCCGTCGTCCAAGTTCATTTCAGCCAGCATGGCGGCCTGTATTGCCGGAGTCTTCGCGGAGCGAGCCACCTCGTTTCTGCGAATTCGGTTAAGCGCAAGTCGATCTCGGCAATCTGGACAAGTAACGTAATGCTCAATTGCCTCGGCGTGGAACGGGCTCACCGTTGGGATACCGGCGCCAGTCACATTGCCAAAGTTGATACGGTCCTTGACGTGACAGGCGTAGATGCGGCCTGGTTTCAGGATCCGCAACAGCTCAGGCGTGAGGAAGTCCATTTGTTCCCAGAAGTGCTTGTTGTCCTGGGTGTGCCCGAAGTCGTTGTAGCTGGGCGTGTATTCGTAGTGGTTGGCGAACGGGATGCTGGTGATGATCAGGTCCACCGAAGCCTCGGGCTGCAGCTTGGCTTCTTCCACGCAATCATTGTTCGCCACGGTGAACAGGTCGCTTTTGACCTCGATGCGCTTGACGCCGATGGATCTGGCCAACACCTCTTGCATGGCCAGTTGGTTCAATCCGAACTTGCGAATAATTTCAGTCATTTTGTTGCTCATTTCAATGTGTTGATCCCACTTGCGGAGAAGCGTGCGAAGCACCTCCCGCTCGGATTCGGTGTGAACGATGTCGATGCGCACCGGCTTGGTCTGGCCAAACCGGTGAACCCGGTGGATGGCCTGAATAAAGTCGTTGAACTTGAAGCCAATACCGGCAAAGATTTCGCGGTGGCAGTGGCGCTGAAAGTTGCATCCGGATCCAGCGATGATTGGTTTCGTTGACAGATGCGGGTGTTTTCCATCACTGAAGTCCACGATGCGCTGTTCACGCTCGTCAAGTTCCTGGGTCCCCCACACGCTGACCACATCAGGTATGGCCTGCTGGATGGCGTGGCGTTCGTCTTCCAGGTCATGCCAGATGATGAAGTGATCAGCTGGTGACTCTGCCACCAAGTCGGCAACCACCCCCACTCTGGCGGACATGCTGTTGCGCTTTTCGCTGGCAGCTGCTGACAAACCCATAGCTACATCAGGAATCAGCAAGTGCTGACCGTTTTTCTCGGTACCGCTGGCGGCGTAATCGCTGGGCACTTCGTGATACCGAACATCCAGCTCTGGCAGGATGTAGCCGTCATCACTGTGGCCAAGATCGCTCGGGCGCTGGATGAACACGGCCCAGCTGGCCACCCAGAGCCAGAATTCCTGTTCTTTGTGTGGGTACAGCGTCAGGTTTCCAGCCTTTTCGCTGTCACGCTGGAAGAATCTGGTCAGAGCTTGGCCGGTATCCATCACACCCAGGTACCCGGCGTAGTGAATCAGTTCCTTAAACCGGTTTGGGCTGGGTGTGGCTGTAGCCACAAACTTGAATTCGACAGGCGCAAAGGCGGGTAGGAACTCCTGATAGGTCTTGCTGCCGTAGCTGCGCAGCACGCTGGCTTCGTCCAGGCTGGTGGCGCGGAACTTCGACACATTGATGTTGCCTTCGCGCACTGATTCATAGTTGGTCAGGTACAGGGTGGCCGGATCATCGATCTCGCTGTCGCGCCGGATGAAGCGCATGTCCATGGTGTGCTCACCTTGGAAGCGCTGCTCAATCTCGCGCTTGAACTCTTGGCGCACACCAAGGGGCGCCACCTGCAGGCGAAGGCCTGGGCGGTGGATACCGATCTGGCGCATGATCTCCAGCTGGGTGGCTGTGTTGTGCGTGACTGTGAAGTCGCCGAGTAGGTACAGGTGGTTGCCGTCGATCTCGAACCCGAAGTAATCACCCTCACCCAACGGAGTGATGTCGAAGCCGTACACCAGCGGTGTCTTGATTTGTCGGCGTGGCGGCGCCTTTTTGCGTGTCAGACAAGGCACCATGTCGGTGTGCCCGCTGATCGTGATGGTGAAGTAAGTGATGCCATTCACCGCCTGCGTGCCGTGACTCACGGAGAGTCCCAACGAGCGAGATAAGTAGAGGATGTCGTCGCGCAGACCGGCCCACTTCGTACCGATGCGCAGGCAACCGTCGCGCAAATTGCCGTCCGTGTCGATCATCCCAGCGAGCAGTTGCAGGCGCGTTTCCCTGTCGTTCAGCAAGTAGCGGATGTCAATGCGTTTGCCATCCGCGCTAGCACTGCCTTGAACGAAATAGAACTCTTCGATGTGCTCGGCGCGGCCACGCACGGCACGCGTTAGGTGGTAGGTTGTGCATCCGCGCCCATCTTCCTCGCGAAGTTGCAAGCCGTGCGCACGCTGAAATTCCTTGATCCGTTCTACGATGGCTACGTCTCGGCTGTTGATCGTCCAAGCCAGCGATCCTTGATGTCCGTCTCCTAGCCACGCGCCGTACAGATACGGATCCATCGGCACCACCTGCGGAGGGAACTCGACCGGCACCTTGTAGCTCTTGAAACAGTTACGCCGCGCGTAGTCCGGCAGCGCCAGAAACTCACGCAGTGGCATATTCACGACTTCGCCCGACGTGCGGTGATTGCGGTACTTGTTCGACACCTTCAGCGAGAGAATGTGACCCTCATTGCATACGAACGAATCACCGTTCTTAAGCGTCACGCGGTAGAGATTGTCGCGCCCACGCGCAAGCGACAGCACGCGCCGCGGCTGACCATCGTCACCCATCAACGCCTCTCCATCGCGGATCGTCTCGACCGCGCGAGTCGATCCGTCCGCCATCAGAATCGGTGTGCCGACGCCGTGGCACTTGTGCAGGCCGAAGCTGGCAAAGATCGCCCGGTTGCCGCCTTGCACCGCCCAACGCACGATGTCACGGGTGTGGGGCTTCAAGGCCGGGTTGATCTGCTCCATAGGGACATCGAATCCTTTGAAGCTGGCCAGCCTGATCTTTTGGCGCAGGAAGTCGGTGTATGAACTCAGCATGCCACACCCCGACTAGGAATATGCATATTGCCGTTGTTGCGGCAAAACTGCGCTGGCGGCGGCCTGTAAAAGCCCTCGAGCTTGCTCCGGGTCTGTGCTGGAACACGCATCGGATGTTCTTGAGTTCCGTTTTCCAGGTCAGCGAGCGCGCGGCGGCCGGCCATCGTGATTTCGATCAGACACCAAGTGCGGCCCGGCTGGCGCTCACCATCAATCACCAAGCCACGATAAACCAGTGATTCAAAAACCTTGGCAAACGTGTTGTGACCGATGGCAGCAGCCTGCATCAGCGGCATGCGAGGCTGCGGTCCTTTGGTAGCCAGCGACTGCAGGATGGTCAGTTGGGCGTGAGTAAGTTCGGTTGTCATGATGGATGCCTTTCTGATAAATCAACTAACTGCCCCCGTACCCATCCAGTGCCCTTGCACGACTGGCAAACAAGCGGATAGGGCGCATAGCCGTCACCATTGCACTTTGTGCAGTGCTCGATGCCATCGGCTTCTTTGTATTTGCGAAAGTCAAAGCAGTCGCACGGCTTGTGCTCGTAGTTGCACAGGTGCGCTCTGACGCAGGTTGGGCAATCGCTCATGCTGGCCGCCTTTCCGCCGCCTGCCGCACGCTGATGGCCACGGCCACCGGTTGCACCCAGATCGGTTTCATTGACAGCCGGAACGTTTCGCCGGTCCAGGCCAGCAGCAGGGTTTCGCCCATCACCTCGGCAATGGCGGTGGCGGCATCGCTGGGCACCGCATTGCCAATGCCCTCGCGCCACCGCTGATCGCTGGCACCCTCCAGGGTGAAAAACTCGCTCTCGGGGTTAAACCAGTCGTCAGGGTCAAACAGGCTTTGCAGCGCGGCCAGCTCCAGCGTGGTAAATGGCCGGTGCCAGGTGTTGTCCAGCGACTGGATGCGACACACCAGCTTGTCATCTGCCTTGGGCATGTCCACTTTTCCACCTCCATTTGAGGGAGGAAAACCGGAAACACGCGGGTCGGCCAGGCTCCAATGCCCGTTATCCAGGCAGGCAGACGCGGCTACCGCGTAACTGGTCTGGTCCCACCCCACCACGCCGTAATGCCCGCCTGTCAGGTAGTGGTCACCCTTGCCGCGCTGGATGGCAGGGCGCGGGTCGGCCACAGCAAAGGCACCTTGCCCCGTGGTGCTGCCGCTGATCACGGTACCGGCCGGGGCGCCGTAGGGCGTCACCGCATACTTGCCAAAGCTCTCACCGCTCTGGCGGGGGTCAGCCACCGCCTGCCCGCTGCCGTGGGCGCTGGTCACCGCCTGGGCTGACCGGTCCCACTGCACGATGCGGAACTCGTTACTGTGCTTTTCTGGCCCACCGTGACGCGGATCGCCCACGCAGTAAGCCCCTTGCCCCGGGCTTTGCTGGCCAGCAATGGCGCCGGTGGACTCGCCCCACTTGCGCACACCGTAGGCCTGCCCCTCCAGCCATTTGGCGCTGGGGTCAAACCGGGGATCACCGACCGAGAAGGCGCCATTGGTGGGCCGGGACTTGCCCGCCACCGTGCCCATGGGCTCAGCCCAGCCGTTGACCCCCAAAAAGCCCGCGTGAAACTCCGACACGATCAGGTAGTCGCGCAAGTTCCCATCCTGCACCGCCAGCTTGTTCAAGCTGCGCCAGTCGCTGCCAGCCTCCACAAACGCCAGCCGCACCCAGGTTTTCCACTGAAGGGCGGGGATGCGGTGCATGGGGCCACCCAGCGCAGCGCCGGGCATGGGCATGCGGCCCAGCACGTCGCCAACCGCACGCAGCGGGCGCTTCTCTGGCTCGTAGAGAAATGGCGGCACCTTCTCCTGATGCCGGGCCACCAGCAAAAAGCGCTTGCGGCTTTGGGCTAGCCCGCCAATCTCGCCACAGTCGTGGGTGGTTTCGGCCACGGCATAGCCATAGGCACGCAGCAGGCCGGTGATCTGGTCCAGCAGGTGACGGCCACGGGTTGCAATGCGTGGCACGTTCTCAAACAGGATCATCTCCACCGGGTCATCCTTGTACGCCTCCAACAGCAGCCACACCCCGCGCAGCGTCAGCCGGTTGAGCGCCTGGTATTTGTCGGTCTTGCTCTTGCCCTCACTCAGCAGCCCGCTGAAGCCCTTGCAAGGGGCTGACAAAAACACGATGTGCGGCCGCTCGTTGTTGAAAGCGCGGTGAATGTCGGCCGTGCCAGCCTCACGCCAGCCCGGGCCAGGCTCATGGCCGTGAAAGGCGATGTATTGGCTGCGGTCAAACAGATCCAGCACCGTGCCGGCCGTTCCTGTCATGCGGCCAAAGTCGGCAATT
>Ga0302273_1000906_pt1 | contig 12775 bp, 10 predicted proteins | sample III_Bog_N1_3_FD_198774 | JGI IMG/M metagenome (GOLD analysis project Ga0302273, IMG submission 198774) | Peat permafrost microbial communities from Stordalen Mire near Abisko, Sweden - III_Bog_N1_3 | ecosystem: Environmental > Terrestrial > Soil > Wetlands > Peat | place: Sweden: Abisko... | reverse complement strand
GCGAGTAATCCATATGCTATAACAGCGTTCTTCTCAGCGTCATAACCCAACGAAAGAGATATTTTACTCGCTAATTTCTTTACCAACATCTCCATCTTTATTTTTCCTCTTTCTCATCACCTTGATGATCCAATAGGTTGCAAACAGTAGTAAAGCAAAAAATACAGTGGAAGGCAAAGAATAAAGACACTGGGTCCAACCACTTGGTGTTTTAACCATTGTGTTCGCAGTATCAAAACCATACAACATAGAAAGCAACAAGAGATTCATCATCTCAGCAATAGAAATAATAATTAAGATGATAATAGGCGCGATAATCGTACGAATGATTTGATTGAGTCCTGAGTAATAAAGAAGCTTGAAGATGATAATCACCCCGAAAAGCGAAAGAACAGTGTTGATACCCGAGGAAATGGGCAGAGTTCTAAGCGTTGAGGCCATGAAAAATAGGACAATGCTCATTACAATATACTTTCGCCAGTCTATTTTGGTTTCTGTTAGAATGTGAATACCAAGAGCCATTAAAAAAGCTTCGGGCAAACCTTTTGCTAGCAACATCTCATTAGTGAGAGCCTGAACACTTCCCATAAACACGACCTCCTAAAATTAACGACTTGGGCTATCGGGTAGGTTCCCATAATGGATGTTAACAGCCTTAATCAGCTCGTATAACATTATACACACAAATAGATGAATAAAAACATCCCCGAGGCTTAAAATACAATATCCGTAGTCAATATAGTCTGTAAGAAACCAAAGCTTGGTACCCGGACCGCCGAGGATATGCAAACTATCCCATGAATTCAGCATTTGCGGTGTGATATAACCGGTTAAGTACGATAGGGTAGGATACACAGGCATCTTGCCCCCATTTTGGGCAATAACAAGTTTATTCAGCAACGTTCCCAGCAAGATGGAGGCGGAACCGATAACGGCAGGTCGATAGAGCTTGAAGGCAATCATCGCGAATAAGAACGATAGAATCATGGCCATTTCCGTATAAGGTACAAACTGGATGAACAGGCTGGAACGCATGAATATGCTCATTTGAAAAACCAACAGCACACACTGCATCAATATTATAGGATAAAACGTCCATGTGCGGAACAGGTAATGAAGTTGAAACCGTTTTAATTTAGCGAGGAGACACACAAGGATGATTTCGATAATCATTGCGCGTCACTCCCTTATATTCATTACGTAACTATAATCAAAATAAGGATACCAAATTAATACTGAAAAATCAATATGCATATTCGGTTGATATCCATTCCATACTGAACGTCCTTTATTAGGAGATTACAGCAGTGAAAAGGGTTTCAAAGCATGTAACGCTACATTTCATCAGGCGAAATGCGGATGGAAATTAAATCCTTTTTTGTATGAGGAATGATGATTTTCTGCATAAACAAGAAGTATACACCCTGATTGTAAGGAAATGATGAAGATTTGCAAAAGACTTGGCAAAATGACGATAGATGTATTACAATAGCACAGGGTTGCAAATAGCATGTAAATTCATCTGCAATCGCCACCGGTGGATGCGGCGTTTAGCGGCGCATGATATCGGGAGCGCATCCTGCGCTGAAACTGTGCATTCCGAATGCTTGCGCTTGGGCGGTTGCCTGCGATGTTCGGCTTGTATGGGCGGCGTATGAACTGTGTGCGCCTGTTTTTGGCTGTGCCATAGACGAAGGCGTAAAATTTCACTCATCCGTCAGTATTTACGTATGGCTGTGAGTGATGTGAAACCGTGTAAGTGATTCTCTTTACCTGATGGGGAATTCACTGCCGACACTGCTGTGCGGGAACGGAAGGTAACCGTCCATAGAACAAACGCATAACTGGGCGTTTGTGACAGAAAACGGTTGCAGAAGCGAGCGTCCTTTGCATAAGCTCAATCAGGTATGGCTGCATGACGGTAGAGGCAGGGGTAGCAAGGGATGCAGTTGCGGTTCACTCTGCCGGTTTGCAGGTGGAAACCCAGAAATAAAGGAGTATGAGGATAAGGCATGAGTATGGCAGTGTTCCTTCAGCAGTTGCTGGCGAATCCGTCTCTGCTAATTGCGGCGATCCTGACGCTGGCTGTGATTCTGGTCAATGGCTGGACCGATGCGCCAAATGCGATTGCGACATGCGTATCAACGCGCGCAATTGGCGTACGCTCAGCGATTATGATGGCGGCGGTTTTCAATTTCCTGGGCGTTTTTGTGATGACAAGCCTCAACGCTTCGGTCGCTATGACCATTTATAACATGGTGGATTTCGGCGGCGATGCCAAAAGCGCGCTTTTAGCGCTTTGTGCCGCGATGACAGCCATTGTGATCTGGGCTACGGTCGCATGGTACTTCGGAATACCGACCAGCGAAAGCCATGCATTAATCGCGGGTCTTTCCGGCGCAGCAATCGCGATCCAGAACGGCCTTGGCGGCATCAGCCTCGTTGAATGGGGAAAGGTGCTGTGGGGGCTGGTGCTGTCCACGGTGTTGGGCTTTGGTATGGGCTTTTTCACCACACGGCTTACGGAATGGGTTTGTGGTGGCATGAACCGATGTAAGACAAATGGATTCTTCCGTAAAGCGCAAGTGGGCGGCGGTGCCGCGATGGCGTTTATGCACGGCGCACAGGATGGGCAGAAGTTTCTGGCGGTGTTCATGCTTGGTGTGGCGTTGGCTAACGGGCAGGCGCAGGCGACTTCCTTCGTGGTGCCAGTATGGCTGATGGCGGTATGTTCGCTGGTGATGGCGCTGGGCACATCCATTGGCGGTTACCGCATCATCAAGTCTGTCGGTATGGACATGGTGAAGCTCACCCCTTATCAGGGCTTTGCAGCGGACACGGCGGCGGCGCTTTGTCTGCTATTCTCCTCTTTGACAGGCATTCCGGTAAGCACGACCCATACCAAAACAACGGCTATCATGGGTGTAGGCGCGGCAAAACGCCTGCGTAATGTGAACTGGGGCACAGTGAAGGAACTGGTACTTACCTGGGTGCTCACGTTCCCCGGATGCGGATTGATCAGCTATCTGATTGTGAAACTATTCCTCTATTTCTTTAATTAGGAGATGAAACGGTATGAAACAGAAAAATGATTACTTCAAAATGATGGGCAAGCAGATATCTCTCAGCCTTAAAGCGGCAAATCAGCTGATTGAACTGCTGGAAGGTTACAAACCGGAGGACGCGGACAAGTACCGCATCAAAATGCACAAGATCGAGCATGATGCCGACGAAGTGCGCCATGATGCGCTCAATCGCCTGAACCGTGAATTCATCACTCCCATTGAGCGTGATGACATCCTCCAACTGGTGCAGATTATCGACGATGTAACCGATGCCATCGAAGATGTTGCGATCGACCTGTATATGTATAATGTGCAAACCCTGCCGGAGCACGCCATCAGCATGGCTGTTCTTGTGAAGCGTTGCGTCACAGCACTGGAAAAGTCGATCAACGAGCTGCACAACTTCAAGCGCTCTGACACGCTTCGCCCTCTGCTGGTTGAAGTGAACGATATTGAGAGTGAAGCGGATGACGCCTATCTGGAAGCAGTGCGCGCCTTGTTTACTACCGAACAGACACCTATGACCTGTTATGGTTTAAAAGCAATCTATGATGCGCTGGAATCCTGCTGTGACCTGTGTGAACGAGCGGCGGATGTGATAGAAAACGTTGCGATGAAGAACACATGACCGATACTCGTGAGAAGAAGGGGAGCCCAGAACGCCAAAAGCGTAATAAACTGCGTTGGCAGTTTGCATACATTTTTGGTACGCTGCTGTTACTGTTGCTGTTGGGATTGCTTGACCCGGACTTGATGAAGATGTTTTCCGGCCAGCTTGCGGTAGAAAGCATATGGCTGGTCTATAGTGGCATCGCAATGATCGGATTCTGGTCGCTGCAATCCTGCGTCTATGCATTGCTGGGCCGGATGGTGGAAGAGCACGTATCGTTTTGGACGAGCGTGCGCATTACCATGTTCGGGGAGTATTACAGCGCTGTAACGCCATTTTCCACAGGTGGGCAGCCAATGCTGATCGCCTATTATAAACGCTACGGGGTAGGTGCTGCGAAAGCATCGTCCATTCTGGCCGTGCGCTACATTGGCTATGTGAGCTCTGTGGTTATCTGCTACATCGTAGCGATTTTGGTGGAAGGCGGTCGCGTGTTCAGGGAGTTCCCCGTCATCTTCTGGCTTACAGTTGCTGGATTTCTGGTCAACTTTGTCTCCATCGTGATGATAGTACTGCTGATGGTCAACCCAGCGTTGGTACGGCAGATTGGGCTATGGATACTCCGGTTGGTCACAAGGCTTCCATTGCTCAAAAGCAAACGGGAGAAGTGGGAAGCGGGCTACTTCAAAGGTGTGGAAGAGTTCAGCGCCGCGGTGGAATATATTCGCGAAAAGCCCATACAGTGCGCGATGGTGTTGCTGTGTTCGCTCGGTAGCGTCCTATGCGAGTTCTCGGTGGCCTATCTGGTATACAGGGCACTGGGACTTACTTCGGAGGGCTATCTGGCACTGTTTTCTATGCAAACCTTTTTGTATCTTGCGGTCAGTTTTGCACCCACACCGGGAGGCGCCGGCGCTACAGAGGGCGGTTTTTACCTGTTCTTCGCGATGGTGTTTCCTCAAAATGTACTTTTCAGCGCCATGCTGGTATGGCGCTTGTTTACCTATTACTCCCAATTGATTCTTGGCGCGGGGTTTGTTGTGGCGGACGAACTGCGATCCATTCGCAGACAGCGCAGGCAATCTAGCAATTTGAAAACCAGCGCGGGGATGGTTGACATTAAACTAAGCCCCGATACCGGAGAAATCGCCAGTTCGCAGGATGCAGCGCAGGCAGATGGCGAGATAACCGCTATCAAGGATGGTATGCACACATCATCCGGCGTTCAGGTAGGCAACACAACCTCTGTGAAGGGAAAAGAAGCGATTGTCATGCCACAATCCGAATCGAATGCTCCTGACCCAACCCTGGTTGTGGGAAGACTCGCAACTACCGATACAGCAAAGGGCAGCTGTGTCACCGGATGCGAAAATGTTGCTACTATACAACAAGATGAATCACAACAGGAATAAGGCATATGTCCGCACCTGAAAGTCAACCAGTCCTTGCAGTTCGAGCCTAGGACATATTCTGAGAATTTTGTATCAGTACATTTCTGTGTCATCAATGACTGAGAACGCTATGCGTGCGTTCTCTTTTTTGTAGAATCGGATGCAGGTGTTGAGGGATACTTCATTATGCTGAACAAATAGATCAAAACCGCCCTGCACGCCTCCTGATGCGCCTGCAGAGCGGTTTTGGTTAAGGGGCAACGGTTTTTTGATTTCTATTGAAAATGCACGATCATGTTTAGAAAATATCGGTATCCTGTTGAACCGCTCGTACTTGTGAAGGGTGGTTACCCAATCGAGTTCCCCATATCGAATGACCAACTTATATACCGAAGATGATTTCAAGCTGGTAAATCGATGTCGGCTATCGTAGCGTTTTATCTGGGATGATCTGAGGAACACGGACAGGCACAGGTTCAAGCTGCATTTTTTGCAAGGAGAGTATACAAAACCTGCTCCAAATCCGGCTGGAATAGTATTTTTGGCGTGGGATAGGCGAGATTCCCTTCCTGCGCGGCTTGTGCAGCCAGCGTGGGAATGTCCGACGCCTGTAACGGTTCAAAGCCTATGGGCAAATCAAGTCGGGCGTTAAGTGACTCCAGCGCATGGATAAAAGCTTCTGCCCGTGCGGGTAGAGGCTGATCTGCAGTCGCAACTCCAGCGGCAAGCGCCAGCTCTGCAAGCGCAGGCTGCCCCTCTTTGCCATAAGCACGCAGAATCACAGGCATGGCAACGGCGCATGCAACGCCATGTGCAATGCCGTACCGCCCGCCGATGGCGTGCGCGATGGCATGCACATAGCCGACATAGGCGCGCGTGAATGCCAATCCGGCGAAGTATGCTGCCTGTTGCATGGCGGTGCGCGCGGGTAAATCTGTACCGTCCGCGTAGGCCTGTTCCAGATTGGCAAACACAAGCCGGACGGCTTTCAGCGCATTGGTTCTGGTGTAAGCGGTATTGCTGCGCCCGATATAGGATTCCACCGCATGGCATAGCGCGTCCATGCCTGAGGCGGCGGTCACGTTTTTAGGCATTCCGAGGGTCAATGTAGGGTCAAGCACCGCAACACGCGGAATAAGGCAAAAATCTCCGACAGCATATTTGCGATGGTGCTCATCAGTCACTACCGCGGCGATTGTGACCTCGCTGCCTGTGCCGGAAGTAGTAGGCACAGCGTAGAGCGGGGGCAATGCGTGCTGTACACGAAGCATACCTTTCATCTGAGCGATTGTACGGCTTGGGCGCGCCACACGCGCGCCGCAGAGTTTGGCACAGTCCAGCGGCGAACCGCCGCCAAAGGCGATGATCGCGTCACATTGGTTTTCGATATAACAGGCAAAGGCATCCTCCACGTTGGCGATGGTCGGATCATTGGCGACACGGTCAAACACAATGCTGGTGATTCCTTTTTCCACCAACGCGGCAACCAGCATGTCCGTTACGCCTAGTCTGTGAAGGGTGGGGCCGGTCACCAGCAGAGGATGTTTTACGCCGTCCTTCACCAGTTGTGCAGGGAGTTTGAGCACACTGTTCGGGCCTTCGATCAGTATTGGCTCATGCCACGGCACAATCATGGTAACCAGATGGGTTATAAACTGATAGGCACGGTAAATCAATATTTTCATGAACATTCCTCCTTTGATAGCAAGACTATGGTAGCACAGACATGATGCTTTGAAAAGGATTTCGATAGGATTTCATTTGTGAGTAAAAATGCAAGCAGCGGAGGAACGGAAAGATTCTGATCGATACATCAAGCGAATGATGGAAAAGATTAGAGAGTCAAACCTTTTTACAGAAAGGGATAGTATGTACGCTATCTTTTCGACAGCAGATACCCGAGCTTCAAGCCTCTATGGGTTTTGGCTGACATCATTGCGAAACCGCGAGGCAAGAGCTGGAGTGTCCTACTCTCTTCGCGCCAAAACAGCCCCGTGATAAACACGGGGCTGTCGGGGACGGTAGGAGGACTCAATTAGGGCACACACAACTCGGAGAGAGGAGGATTCACCGAGATTGCTACCGTTCAACGGAATATGGACGTTGCTATGGGGCTATCGTCGCGGTTGCTGAAGGGGTTGCGGTTGCTTCGGTAGCGACCATCTGATCAAAGTAGGTTTGCAGCTTGCTAACATCGCGCTTGTTCACCAGCTTGGAAGCATCGCTACCGACTACCACCTGATCAAAACTCTCGTCGTAAGGGTAGAATGCAATGGGAACCGATTCAAAGCCTGACCGGTTTTGGCTGAACGTTGCACTGAGCAAGGGCTGTATGCCTTCCGCTACAGGTTTATCGGTATAGGCCTCTGCTTTGATGCCCTTGAGCGAGTTCACAAAGTAGTTGAACAGAGAGGTTTTCATACTCTTGCCATCCACCAGATAGACAATCTGCGTGTTCTGGTCGCCACTTTGCGAGGTGACTGATGCGGTAGATGTGCTGATAACCTTGGTAACGCCATCTACGGTGATTGATGCGCCGGTGAGGTCGCTCACGTTCATCTGCATCGGCTGGTCGTCACGCAGGTCCTCCGCGCTCAGCTTCAACAGTGCGCTCAGGGTATCGCTGCTGATGGTGAAGATGCGCTCCGTCTGGTTGTGCGTCATGTAGATGTTGCCATCCGAATCCGTATTGCCAAACCAGAGGGTGAGCGTACGTTCTACGGCTACGGTAGGTTCCGGTGTAGCGGTCGGTGCGGCTGTAGGCGTTTCAGTGGGTACAGCGCTTGCGTCCTCGGCAAGAGCAGCGGAAAGGCTGCTCTTGGTGGTGACGGTTGCGGTGGGGGTAGCCGTCTGTGCCGCTGCAGGGGTTGCTGTAGTTGAAACAGTGGCTACCGGTGCAGTCGTTACGGTTGCCGCTGGTTTTACAGTGGCAGAGGCGAGGGCGGCGGTGTTGCCATCTGTCACGGCCGGGGTCGATGCTGTGCTAGTTGGGCTCGTCGCATTCGCCGTCGCAATGGGAGTTGCCGTTGGCGTCGCTGTTGGGCTGAGGGCCGGGATGGCGGTCGCGGCAGCGGAGGCTTCCGCAGCCTTGGCAGCATCTGCCTGTGACTGTGGCACCTGCTCGGTGTAGTGCAACGTGAGTGTCAACTGCGGATGATCGAGACCGTAGGTGGCCAAATCATCCTTCGTATCGGCGACCGTTCCCTTGTACGTAATACCAGTTGCTGTGCTCAGCAGGGTGTTGATCGCTTCACTGTTCACGGCGGCTAAAGTTCCGTCTGTCTTGTGCTCGAACCATTTGATGGCGGAGGAGTAAGAAGCCGGGTTGCCGTCCGCGAAGTACTGTAAGTTGTGCTGTTCCTGATTGGTTTGCCAATCAATCCCCGTTACCGTTTCTCCGGTTACGGTTGGAAACGCTTCATCGGTGAGCAGTGAAGTCAGGTTTATGCTAAAGGCGTTGTACAGATCGGATGATATGGTGTAGATGCCGGCTTTTCCATCCACTGCGGCATAGTAGTTGCCGTTGGTGGTGTTTTTGTCGCCGATGGAAATTTTTTGAGCCTTGCCATCTTTATCAGTGACAGTGATGACGACAGATGGAGTTGCAAGGCCGTATTCCGAGGCGGTGTCACTCGTGTCGGCGACAGTACGGATAGACTCTACCGTTTTAAGGTCGCCTAACAGATTTTCCACTTTGGATGAATCCAGCGCTGCGCTGGTGCGAGGGGTATATACCCATTTGCCGTCTTGCTTGGCGAGTGTCACCGTTTGATTGCCATGAGTGAAGGCAAGACCGGTGGTATCTTCCGCGCTGGAATTGAGCAGCACGGTTTTCGCACTTTCTGTGGCTGCTTCCTTGGCGGCCTCCTGCTCCTTCGCGCTCAAGTTGAGCAGGTAAGCGCCAACGCCGAACACTGCTACAACGGCAAGCAGGATGAGCAGGCGTTTGCCCTTCTTCATTAACGCTTCCTCCTCTTCAGCACTACGAAAATGCCGATGGCGAGTACGCTAAGCGGCAGAACGACGGCCAAAAGAACGCTATAGAAACTGGCGGAGCCGCTGGGTACGGTCAAGGAAGCCTGGCTGAGGCTCTTGGCTTGAATGGAGATGCTGTTCTCGCGCTCGCACATCCAATTCAGGCTGTTGATGAACAAATCCTGATTGGCACCGCTGACCATCTGATTGATCTGGTCGGCCAGGAACTGTGAGGTAGAGAACCATACCATTCGGGTTTCTTTATCGGCTACGGTTTCGCTTACGGCTACGCCAACATCAAACGGGCCGCTGGTGTCCCCCTCTGCCCGGTCAAACGACGTGGCTTTGCTGGGGTTGAGTTTGTTATAAGCCTGATTGGAAGTGGTCAGCAGGCTGGTAATCGTCAGGCTGGAGCGGTAATCACTCAGCTTTGTGATGCCTTCCGAGACGGGCATGAGGATATAGAGGTTGCCATCTTTGATCGGTTGAGTGATGGCGTGTGCGGCGATGTTGGGCAGCAGGTAATGCTGGTAACCACGCAAGCAGTGGTTCAGATCGCCTTCCACCACAATGCCGTCCGACATATCAACACCATAGTTGTTGACCAATTGCTTGAGGTTGGGGCGAGAGGTATCGCTGTAATCGGTAATCAACAGCAGGCGGCCGCCTTTGTCCATATAGGCGATGATCTTGGTGACCTCATCACTGTTCAGGTCAGAGGTAGGGGCATAGATAAGCAATGTCGAGCAATCCTCAGGCACAGCTTCCATCGAGAGCAGACTGAGATCCTTCACGGTTAGGTTGGCATTATCTACGGCAGTCTTCAGGTCTCCGGCCAATGCGGTTTCGCCATGCCCTTGCAACTGATAGATTGTGGGCAAGGTTTCGCTGGTGACGTAGTCGATTGCACTGGTAAGGGCGCTTTCTCCGTTGAAGGATACGTCATAGTTGCCTGTGGTGTAATAGTTGGAGTAATCGTACTGATAAATGACGTCATTGGCAACGACCTTGTTGCGCTTGGCGCTTTCAACGATCACGCTATTGGCGGCGACATCATCCTTGGTGTAGTTAGACGTGAACTTGGGCTGCACCACGGGGTCAACGGTGTTGATGGTGATCTTGTCGCTTAATGCCTTATAGCGGTTGAGGAGTTCTACCGTGGTCTCGTCCTCGCTGCCCTTTTCGGCAACCAGCGTTATGGTTACATTATCCTTCAGATTTTTGAGCAACTGTTCCGTCTGTTCGGAAAAGGTAAACAGTTTCTGGGATGTGGTATCAAATTTAGTGGCGGTAGAAGGCAGCTGACCCATGAAGATATTTACGGCAACCACTACCAGCACGACAATCACGGATACCAGTACCGCATAACCGCCGCTTCTGAACCGGCGGGTTTTGAAAACAGAGGCTTTGTGTTCCTGTTTCATACTTTCATTCCTCCCCTAACTCCAGCGCCGTTTCTCCACAGCTTGCACCGTGAAGAAGCAAAAGAGCGCCGCGACGGAAACAAAGTACACAAGCCCTGTAAGATCGAAGATTCCGCTGGTAAAACTGTTCATGCGATCAAACACAGCCAATGCCGCCAATGCCTTGGTAAAGGCCCCGGCGATTGTGGTGGGGGAAATGAGGTATAATAACACCAGCGGAACAAACGTGATGACCGCGGTAAGCCCTGCGGCAGACCAACTCTTGGTCATGAGACGGACGATGAGACTCAATAGCAACGCGACAATCATCAGAGACAGAGTCGAGGCTAGCGCTGTGGAGGTCATGAGATTGGATAGCGCCGTCATCAGGAAGCACAGGATGAGCGTACCCAGACACATCACAGCGGCAATAATCTGATTTTCTGTGATGCTGGACATGAACATGCCGATGGCGATGAGCGCACAGCCCAACAGGAAGAAGGCGATGATGCTGCTGTAGGCTGTCGAGTAGCTTACTGCGCCAAACGAACCAATCAGCAGTGGATAAAACGATACCACGGCCGTGGGGATAGCCAACAGTACAACCATCGCCAAGTACTTGCCCATCACCATATCAATCACGCTGATGGGCAGTGAGTACAGCAACTGGTCGGTGTTCTGCTTGCGTTCTTCGGCAAATACGCGCATGGTGAGCACCGGCACTGCGATCAGGAACATAAAGGAGCAGCTTTTAATCACATACTCAAAGCCCGGATAGGCATACTTGAGGTTAAGCGCTGTGGTATAGATACCGATGAATAACAGTACGAAGGCGATAAACACATAGCCCATCATACCCGTGAAGTAGCTTTTCAGCTCACGTTTGAAAATGGCGATCATTTGCCGTTGCCTCCTTTGCCGGTCGCGTCGCTGCCGGTCAGGGACAGGAACACGTCCTCCAGGCTTTGTTTCTCCCGAACCATGGAAAGGATGGCGTGCTTTTCATCCGCAAAGGCGTAGAACAGTTTCTCCCGCACATCAGCATCGGACAGAACGCCCAACTCCAGCTCGGTTTCTCCCTCGCCCACCGATTTTGCCGAACGGATCGCCACCATATCGCCCATCGTGGCGATAATTGCCTGCGCCTGCTCTTCGTCCGCATGCACGACCAGTCGCAGCGTCTGCTCGCTTTCAGCATGCTGTTCCAGATTTTCCGGCGTGTCTTCAGCCACCAGTTTACCGTTCGCAATGATGATGAGCATATCGCAAACGGCGCTGATCTCCTGCATGATATGACTGGACAGCATAACGGTGCGGTCATGCCCCAGTTCGCGGATGAGGTCACGGATTTCAATCAGCTGTTGAGGATCCAAACCGACGGTCGGTTCGTCCAGAATAATGACCTTGGGATCCCCGAGGATGGCTTGCGCTAGGCCTGTACGTTGCCTGTAGCCTTTGGAAAGGTTTTTGATGAGCCTCAGCCGCATTTCAGTAACGCCTGTTTTCGCCATCACGCGCGCCACTTCGCCATCCAGCGTCTTGGCAGGCACGCCTTTCGCCTCAGCTACAAAGCGCAGGTAGTCGATTACTGTCATGTCCTGATACAGGGGTGGCATTTCCGGAAGATAACCAATGTTCTTTTTTGCCAGAATGGGGTCTTCAAAGATGTCGTGCCCATCCACTGTCACGGTACCCTCCGTGGCAGCCAGGCAACCGGTGATAATGTTCATCGTTGTGGATTTGCCCGCGCCGTTCGGTCCCAGAAAGCCGTAGATTTTTCCGGAATCGATGGTGAAGCTCACATGATCCACGGCGATGTGGTTGCCGTACACCTTGGTGAGATTTTGAACCTCGATCAATGCGATTCCTCCCGTCGGATAGTTTCGTCTTATTGTAGAAGCAAACTATGAATAAATTGCCATTCATCTGTGGACAAACTTTGAACGCATAGTGAAGCTTCCATGAAGGTCTGACCAATGGGGCAAAGGACAAATTGCAAACGAAAAAAGGGAGGCCAAAGCCTCCCAGGATGAATAAAATGATAAGCGTTGTGATGGGCTCTTGGGCAGGAATAAAGGTCAAAAACCCCTGATAGGGCTAAACAGATACTCAGTACCAAACAGAGGCGGGATAAAATGCATCGGACAACGGTGAGATCGCATGATGGGCATGTGGAAGAGTACACGACCAGTTTAACCGATATTAGAGGGTAAAATTGTGAAACTGCCGAAAAAGCTAAAAACCGATCATTCAACATCCGGAGAAATTGGACAGGGGAATCAAAACGACGATGTAGCATATTAGGATTTTCAGGTATGTGGTTGTTGGTTC
>Ga0302273_1000904_pt1 | contig 12796 bp, 12 predicted proteins | sample III_Bog_N1_3_FD_198774 | JGI IMG/M metagenome (GOLD analysis project Ga0302273, IMG submission 198774) | Peat permafrost microbial communities from Stordalen Mire near Abisko, Sweden - III_Bog_N1_3 | ecosystem: Environmental > Terrestrial > Soil > Wetlands > Peat | place: Sweden: Abisko... | reverse complement strand
GGTTGCGAATAGGAGACATTGTAGATCCATAATCCACGATCGACATCGCGCGAATAAGACAATCCAAACGTGGTTGAATATAGGCCAGAGCCCTTTTGCAAACTTGATGGAAGATATTCCTTAGAGGCATCTGGTCCGCGAGCAATGTCGTACTGGCCTGTAGGCAAGCTTTGGCTGATGGTAAAACCATACTGCGCCGAAGGCCCAAGATTCATGGTTGCATCAAGAGAGAGATCGCCTAAGCCACCTGTGCTACGATCATTGGGGGCTTGATTGGTGCGATACTGCACCTCGCCCGACTTAGATAGAAAAGGAACTGAAACCCCTAGATCCATATTCCACATGGGTTTGTAGGTGAAGTGCATGGGCACACTCAGCGAAGAAAAATTTTGCCCAGCAGAAAAGCGCGGCAACACTTCCACATTAACTAGACCACCCGAAACACCTTGACCAACCCACTGAATCCCATCGCCAGAACCACCACCAGAACCACCCGCACCACAGCCACCGACAGCTGCCCATGGGCTCATCGCTTGGCTTTGCGCCCACTGCGACAAATCGTTCTGGGAATGAAATCCACTTGGCGACATCCACAACCAAGTCACCAAAGACAGCGCTATAATTATGGATAGTGCAAATCCATTACGTACAACATTGCGAAGCATTTGAGAGCTCATTAGTTTAGCTCCATCATAAAGCCGTAGTTTGTACCGGTTGCAAGCCAGCGACCATCGGGCGAGCGCCCACCACGGAAAGGCAAATTCGCAATCTTGCGCGGTGCACCCACAAGTTCAACCGCAATATCAGCAGGCTGCCCAGCATACAAGCGAACCTCTTGCTCATAGGTTGCACCAATCGTATTTGCTTTCACTACGGCAGAATCGAGATAGTTGTCTTTGAGAACATAACCAATGCCCGCAGGCTGTGTTGCATAGACCAAGAACAAACGCGAAGGATCGCTTGGATGCACAAACCAGCGCGGATCCGTTGCACCAGAATCTAAAAGAATCGGCGTAGAACCTGGCGCTAACGCTTGAATGTATGCACGGTAATCATCTTGAAGAACGTAGAGATTGTACGCAATCCAATTGCCATCTGGAGAGATCATACCACTCTCAGCCTTTGCTGTTTCAAAGCCCGCAGGCTTAGCTAGCACTCGATCCGTAGGCGTAGCTTCAGAGTAATCGATGTAATGAATGGTATAGCCGTTCTCTTGTTTCGACCATGCAAACTTGACTTGATTAGATCCAAAGAAATTGTGAATTGCAGCAGAGGTTGCGAGCCCTTCTGCTGTATAGGTTGCAGAGTCTATTTTAATGGACGAATCAGGGCCAGTGACGCTTGCACCAAACCATGCGGCCGGAGTAGAGATTTCATCGATGTGATCGTTATTGAATTTAAAGCGCGCATTGTCGTGAGGGCGAATCACCCAACCCGAATAGATGTACACATCGTTATCGCAATTGCCATGCTCTGCTCGCGCACCCGAAGTCACAATCCATGCAGCACTAGAACTCCAATCAGGGTCTTGGAATTCGCATTGCACGCCCGCCACGGAATCCTTATACAAGAACCACTGCACGGTGTTGTCTTTGCCACGTGTAATGGTTAAACGATCGTGCTGAATCGCATTAGAGGTGGTAAAAGCAGTCGGTGGATTATTCGCCACCAAGTCGCCAGAAAAATTCAGCCAAAGCATTGCACCTGGATAGTTCACTGTGTCTAAGGAAATTCCAGGATTACAGATTTGCTTAGCAGTATTTACACCATAGATTTTACCAGCACCACCAAGGGTAGAGCTAGTATCAGTGCTTGTTGAGGCTGTGCCTGGCTGCACCAATTTTTGAGGTTGATGACAAGCCAAGAAACAAAGCGAGATAAGTAGAAGCGGGCTAAGAAATCGCATTTCGCTAATCTAGGAAAATCGTATGCGACAACGGATCAAGTTCTAGAACGGCGTGATGCTCGTACGCTTACGCCCGAAATGTATTCCCAAGGGTCCATAACCTTAATCGCACATTTCTTGAAATGCTTTTTATTGGATGTGATGAGATGAGAACACGAAGCCTGCATTGCAGATACGTATTGCACGGCATCTTCAATATCGGGCAAAGGAGCGATCAATGCCGCTCCCATCATTGCGCTTGTGTTTGGGACAATGTGAACAAAGTCTAGCAGTTGCTGTAAGTCGCGTTCAACGCCCCTCGATTTATCCACCTTGCCAAGAATGTATGCGACATTGCAAAACGAGACGGCAGAAGTTGAAGCCTTGATTTTCCCTATGGCCGCAAGGTTCAAGATTTGTGCACTCGCCATGCCTTGAGGTTCGCGCGCAAGAAAATAGTCGAGCAAAACATTGGTATCGAAAAAGATATGCTGAACTGTCATTTCATACGCTTCATTTAAGATGCTTCTTTACCAAGGAATCAAAACGTAAGGAATCTAGTTCATAGCCGCTAGGAAGCTTGTATGCTCCGTACATGGCTGATACGCGAGGATCTAGCATTTGCTCCTTTGGCGGATTGACTTCTAGACTTTCGATGAAGCGACTCACAAGATCAGAAAGGGATGTGTCACGAGCTTGAGCCGCAAGCTTTCCCTTGCGAACCATTGAACCAGAAAGACTGAGAGTAAGTTTGGCGTTCATACGTATAAATTATAAAAAATTTGTACGTATGAATTGAATGCAGCAGAACTCTGTTTGCTGGATCACGCAACCAAGTTGAGAATGGGAGTAGAAGAATTATTGAGCATCGACAACATAGACTAAAAGGCTTTAAAATGAAAAAAAGTCTTGACTATTTTGCAATCCATTATAAATTAGTCATAATGATTCGAATGCTTTTTCAGCACATTGAGCAAGACTTAACCAAAAAAATGGTGTTTCTGACTGGCCCTCGGCAAGTGGGTAAGACATGGCTTGCCAAAGCCTTATTGGCTAAAGCTCAACAAGGTTTGTACCTGAACTATGATAGCCGCCCCGACCGTCAAGTAATGGAAAGCCGTGAATGGCTCCCAGATACCGACTTACTTGTCTTTGATGAAATTCACAAAATGCCTGATTGGAAGAATTACCTGAAAGGTGTGTTCGACACTCGGCCAGAAGGTCTGCAGATTTTAGTTACAGGTAGCGCTCGTTTAGAAGTGTTTCGGCAAGTCGGAGATTCCCTTGCGGGACGATATTTTAGGCATCGCTTGCTTCCTCTTGGGCCGGCGGAGTTGTTTCAAGTTGGCGAACAAATTTCACTCGATAAGCTGTTGAGTCGTGGAGGGTTTCCAGAACCATATTTAGCCCAAACAGATGTCGATGCAAGCCGGTGGCGAAATCAATACCTCGACAGTTTAATCAGAACCGATATTTTGGATTTCGAGAAGATTCATGACTTTCGCGCAATTCAACTGGTGCTTACGCTATTACGTGAACGAGTAGGCTCCCCAGTATCCTATTCATCGATTGCAGAGGATGTTGGCATTGCCCCCAATACAGTGAAGAAGTATATCGAAATATTCGAATCTCTTTACATTCTATTTAGAGTGAGCCCTTATGCAAACAATATTGCAAGGTCTTTACTCAAAGAACCTAAGGTCTATTTTTACGATACAGGACTTGTGGAAGGGGATGACGGAGCTCGTTTTGAAAACCTTGTAGCAGTCAACCTATTAAAGCATTGCTGGTCTACTCAAGACCTTGATGCAAAAGGCTTAGAGCTGCACTACCTGCGCACCAAAGAGAAACGCGAAGTCGATTTTTGCTTGGTTGAAAACGGCAAGCCAACACTAATGATTGAGGCAAAACTACGCGATGTAAACACGACATCATCGATCTGGTACTTTCATGAAAAATATGGCATTCCAGGCAAGCAAATCGTGAAATTGTGCAAACAAGAACGCATGCAAAGCGACATTGAAATTCGCTCTGCACTCAAGTATTTACAAGGGTTACGAGGATAGTTGGCTCGGCAAAATCCACCATTCCAATCAAAGTATCACGAACTTGAGCCGCAAGCTTTCCCTTGCGAACCAAAGAACCAGAAAGACTGATAGTAAGTTTGGCGTTCATACGTATAAATTATATCGATATTATACGTATAGGATTGGGTGTATCTAAACATCGTTTATTCGACAGCGCTCCATTTTTCAGCGCTATGTAAGAGCAACATCATCGATCTTGAAATTCGTTCAGCGTTCACGTTTTACAAAGGTTGCGGGTATAAGTTTGTCGACTAGATCTAAGTACTTGCTTTTAATCGATCTAGAATGGCCAATAGTTTCTCGACAAGATCCACAATTCCATTTAGAATTGCCGCACCTTCTTGATCACTATCAGCATATTCATGAGCCGATGAATTCCGAGCTTGCCTTAGTTCTTGCCAATCCTCGGCATGATCTAGAATACCCAATTGTTCCAAGCGGGAAAGTTGGTCGATGAAAGGCGAAGAAACGACAGGCTCTTGCAGCATTCCCAACCAAGTGCGAAAAACTTTGTCTCCAAGCAAATCTTGTAACTTGGTAAAGCGCCAGACTAATTGATCCCAGTGCTCGACTTGTAAGTCATCTAAGGTCGAATACGCATCTGCTGTCATTGGCAAACTAGGGTGAATCTTTGACAAAGCCCACTCGATCCGTTTACGATGAGTTTCGCAGACTCTAATTTGCGCGTCAAAGCGTTCTCTTGGGCTGATCGGGGTCATAATTCCACTCCAAAAGCGAGAGCCTGGTGTACAACCATTCTCGAATCTGATTTCGCGTTTTGAGTAATAACAACATCAATGGAGCGCTCTCCATGTTCCATGCATAAGCGTGCGAGAAAGCGCCAACGCGCCCTGACTGCAAGAGAAATATCGAGTTTCGTCTCGATCAACAAATCGATATCACCACCCTTAGCCTCATCAATTACCCTAGAGCCAAATAAAATCACTCGGCAAGAATCGCCAAAAAACTCTTTGGCTGCACAAACAATCGACTGAATGAATAAAGGGCTCAAGCGCATGTTGGAAAGATAATCAAACCGGAACAAAGAGTATTTAGAGTGGTATGAAATCCATTCTAGGTAGTTCACTGGATTGACCCAACCTAAGGCTGTTCATGAACCACTTGGCCATTTCGGAAAAAGATCATGTCGGTTCCTGTTTGGCGATCTTGTGTTCCAACAGGAATCACAACTGCAGTAGCTGTGATGGTGATTGGTGTTGGCATTGCCCCCAATACAGTGAAGAAGTATATCGAAATATTCGAATCTCTTTACATTCTATTTAGAGTGAGCCCTTATGCAAACAATATTGCAAGGTCTTTACTCAAAGAACCTAAGGTCTATTTTTACGATACAGGACTTGTGGAAGGGGATGACGGAGCTCGTTTTGAAAACCTTGTAGCAGTCAACCTATTAAAGCATTGCTGGTCTACTCAAGACCTTGATGCAAAAGGCTTAGAGCTGCACTACCTGCGCACCAAAGAGAAACGCGAAGTCGATTTTTGCTTGGTTGAAAACGGCAAGCCAACACTAATGATTGAGGCAAAACTACGCGATGTAAACACGACATCATCGATCTGGTACTTTCATGAAAAATATGGCATTCCAGGCAAGCAAATCGTGAAATTGTGCAAACAAGAACGCATGCAAAGCGACATTGAAATTCGCTCTGCACTCAAGTATTTACAAGGGTTACGAGGATAGTTGGCTCGGCAAAATCCACAATTCCAATCAAATGGATCGAGGATTATTGAGAGGGGTACGTAAGCCAATCCAGATAATTGTCAGGATTCACAATCATGAATTTTGCTTCGGGGTATGCCTTCGCAAAAGCGACGGGACATTTGGGGGTTTTGCCGCCCCATTTAAATTCAAAACCCTGCAGCCCTGATTCTGATTTTTCGAGTAGGTCTAATTCTTGGCCATCATAGGTTCGCCAAAAGAAATGCTGTTCTGACAGGCGCTGGAAATTACAGCGCTTTAATCTTTCCGAAATGAGATAGCTTTCCCAGAGAGCACCAACATCTTGACGCAAAGCCAAGGGAGAGAAATTGCCAATCAATGCGTTGCGAATACCATTGTCATAAAAATACCACTTCGATGCTTTGGTGATCTCTTTGCGAAGATTAGCGGAGTAGCCACTCAAACGATGAACAACAAAGACTTTGGAAAGCAAATCCAAGTAGCGTTCCACAGTATTTTTGCTCATTCCTAACTGCGTGCCCAATTCATCATAAGAGACCAAGTTTCCAGTCTGAAACGCAATCAAGCGTAGCAAGTTGCGCATCTTTTCACTGCTGCGAATTCCATCAAACGCTAAGATATCTTTCAATAGGTAGGAGCTCACAATTTCTGCAAGATATTCTTTGCGATCTTGATTACTCATCGACAGTGTTTCTGGATAACTTCCATAGACAAGTCTTTGCTCGAGATTTTGGTGCGTTTCTAAGCGATTCTCGGTTTGTCCAATCTCTTGCTGGCTAAATGGGAATAAATGGAAAGTATGCGCTCTGCCTACTAAGGGCTCGCCCACTAGATTTTGCAAATCGAAAGACGAAGACCCAGATGCAATGACACGAATATTGTCTACCTCATCGACGATCAGCTTTAATTTTAAGCCCACTTCTGGAAGGTTCTGCGCCTCATCGAGAATCAACAGATCAACACCCTGTAACAAGGTTCGATAATTGCTTGCAGACCTATTGGCGAGCAAAGCCTGCGTATCTGCATCTTCACCATTCAGGCGCAAGGTTTTGCCCTGAAACGCCGCCTGAATCTGCTTCAGCAACACAGTCTTCCCCACCCTGCGCGCACCGAATAGCAACAGCACCTTCCCAGGCTGGAGTCGCGACATCATCGCTGGCAATAACGCTCTTTCAACACTCATAATGACTATAATTATATAAATTCAGTCAGTATTGAGCATTAAATGTGCATTTATTTTATTTATTCAGAATCCTGACAACGGGGGGGGGTATTCACGAATCAGCACCACCGTCTCTTCTTTCACATCGGTCACTTTTGGGGAAAGTAACCGATGGAAAGTTGAAAGTGAAAAGAAAAGTACAGCTAAGTATGGTCCTTTTTATTGGTACGAGCTACCATAGGGCACAGGCTGCATATGAATAAGATCCTGCAGAGAAGTCTAGGTAGGAATATCCATCAGGCATAGCGGATACAGCTGACTGATTTCCTAGGAATCCTCCAGCGCTATTCCAAGAACCACCATTCACCCGATATGTGCGGCCTGTCGTATTGGAGGCATTCCAACCACTTATTGAACCGAGATGCTTAATACAAATAGCACCCGTTACATTAAAATTTCCACAGGTACTAAGGATAGTCGCACCAGTCGAGCACCCACCACTTGGTGCCCCAGTCACCGTAACTGTTCCGCAATTCGTCACAGCACTGGGCAAGCCGTTAGGATCAATTGCACGAGAGTCTACGACATGCGTTCCTGCAGCAGCCCAGCTCTTTGTTGTTACCGTGCTCCAAGTGGTATCTCCATCAAAGCTGAATTGTATTGTGTTGGCGCCTTGGTATGTGGTATCGCTCCAGACGTGAGCTGTACTTGCAGTAACTGTAGATCCGGCAACAACAGTATTCAAATCAATAACACATGTTCCACCATAGGGAGGTGTATTCGCTTTGCTGGAAGAAGAAGAACTAGCCATTGAAGCAACAACGAGTGAAACATCATCAATGTAGTAGGTGCCTGCATTTGCGATGTTCAGACCAAAGGCGGAAACTGATCCGAGTCCGGAAGCATTTAAAGGCCAGCTCAATCGAGTCCAAGCATTTTGACTGATGTTTTGGGTTTGCAATGTTGTTGAGGACCCACCACCCAATTTTTGCCAGAGTCCACTACCGGTCACAAAAGCCTGCGTAGACTGACCTGCACTTGTAGCATAAACCCAGAACACAATAGAATCATAGCCTACCCAATTTTCCACCGTAGAGAAGGTCGTTTGAACCTGTGACCACGCTCCAATCTGAACATCTTTCAAGGAATGTGACCCTGCATGGAAAATCGTATTATCAATGGCTGCGGATCCACTTAGTGAAACCCAGCCTTGAGTGGTGCCATCTTCAAACGTATAAGGGAATTGACCCGGCCCCATAGCACCACCTGACGAACTAGCAACAACACTTGAGCTCACTGCAATGGAGCTTGAAGCAGCAAAGGAAGAACTAACACCAGACGAGCTACTGCTTGTTCCCGTTGCACTGGTGCCCGATGCAGCAGATGTCGCAAGAGGCTTTACCCACACAACCAAGTTAGCAGACGGAACATCTCCGCCACAAGTGCGGCTATATGGAATGACATAGGTTGTATCATGCGTAATATCCAATCCAGAAATCGATGGCGTTGACAATACACCACATCCAGTAGAATCAGGCTTCACATATCCAACGACAGGAAACTTGGCAAACAAGTCAGACCAACTCGTAAAATCATTCTTGGTAAAAGAAATCAAGCTCGGGACAAGGATTAATGTTCGATTGAAGTTAATAGCGTTGGCCGTATCTACAGTCGTTGGACCAAACACCTGACTTTGAACATCTACTTGAAGGCGCGGAGAAAGAAGAGAAATCGTGTATGGGGTAGATACGGATGATGAAGATGGTGGTGTGGATCCAATAATTACACCGTTGGTATCAGTCATTACACCTGTCGAAGCTAGATCGCTGAGAACCGACGAATTATAATCAAACGTAAGAGAACCAGTACCAGACGTATATGAACGCCCCGTTGAAGACAGATCTAGAATCGTAGTGCCACGGAAGTATCCTTTAGAAAAGGCTAAACCTGTTTTGCTATACAAAGCACAGTTACAGGTATCACTTCCACTCCCAGAAATTCCGAGAACCTGATCCGCATCTGTTCCTCGGTAGTAAATTAACAACCTTCCCGTGGAAGTTGTTGCAGGAAAATATTCCGTACCACTATTGATGATAACAATAGCCTTTCCTGAAATTTTTTCTGTCGAAGGAGCCTTACTGCTAAAATAACACGAGCTTAAATCGAGAACAGGATAACCATTGTACTTCAACGAATCAGGCATCTGGTCTATAATGCACTGAATTACTTTTGCCCGGGGCGTATTATTCGTCCACTCGTTATCAGAAGCATCTAATGCATCGCACGAGCTTGACCACGATGTATACGTTGAATTAGTAAACAAACTTCCCCAAGCAATCTTTTTCGCATTAATCGTTGCATCACTAAGCCCAAAAGGAGCCTTCTTAAAAGTTGAAGCCGCTGCAATGTTTGCGCGAATTGAAACCAATTGATCGGCATCTGTTACAGTATTCGGAAAAGTCCAGCTTGCGGGAGAAACATACCCATCCCAAGTTGATGCATAAGTCGGGTTTTTCACATAGCCGTAGGAACAATTGGGCGCAGCTAAGGTTGGACCGGTATACGAAATTGTATCATATGCTCCCCCATTCAAAGCCGTATGCAAAAAATTGCCGGTGCTTGTTCCAAAGCTGGTGACCCCATCTTGAACAAAACATTCTTCGCCATACATGTCGGTATTGCCGTTCACTGTTAGAGATCCAGTTGCAGTAACTGTTATCCGATCTGCCCCCTTGAAGTCTGCATCGCCAACAACAGTCAAAGCTCCACCTGAACGAATCATCACTCGTTTCATGAACGTCGCATTACGACCAATCCACATCGTGCTGCTCAAAGCTTTATCACCAGAACCACCACCAGCAGCACCAGATACATCTCCGATTGAATCATTGAAAAAAGCATCTCCGGCAATACGCACAGGCCCCTTAACAGCCGTAAGTTGCTTATTGAAATAAGCATTTCCACTCACTGTGAGCGGAGCCGTATTATACATTGCTCCACCGACATACAGGTTACCACTTACAGTCATGGAATCCTGCACATAAGTAACGAGGTTGCTGCCAAACACCAAATCACCTTTTACAGTTACTTTTCCATTAACATTTGACTTAAAAGAACTCTGAATATAAGCAGATCCAACAATTGTAAACGGTTTTTGAACTGTTTCAAACTGACCATTCCCTAGATAAAGAGCATCCTTTCCACCAACGTTTCCTATTATGGGAACACTCGCAGAGGGTGGCCTCTGATACGAAATACCACCCAATCTCAATGTAATGGTTGAAATCGCCGTCGTTGCATCTTGCCCCTTACCGACAATCTGCAGCTTTACGCTTATTGGCTTATTGATATCAGCAGATACATCCACTAAATACACATCAAACGACTGGTGCATCAAATTCGCGGAAGCTAAATACCCTGCACTAAGATTTATCTTCATGGCCTGTCGCGGCGAACTCGAAGGTTGCGCAAGAAAGGTGTTTACCAAATTCACTACTTGTGGGGCTTCGTAGGTAAACCACGCCGTTGTTGCAGCAACGCCAGCTTTGGTCGCAGCAAGTGAAGACTCTGAATATAATTTCGAGCCACTTTGTGCATTGTATCGCTGTATCACAAAGTAGAGAGCAGTGGCAGCCACGGTGGCAGTAAGCATCATCGCAAGTACGATGATCAAAGAAATACCTTTGCGGAATTTTTGCTGCATGTTCATAATCATACTCCGTTATTGACCAAAGGAATCACACGAGTAATACTCGATACGGCATTTTTTGTTTGCACAGAAATGGAAAGTTCTAGCGCGCGAACATAATTCTTTTTCACAGCATTTGTTCCTGTGAAATAGTTTGCATCTTGCCAAGAATATCCGTTAAAAGTTTTCCGATAAACGCATACAGAATCAATGCGAAAAGAGGCTCCAGACATTGCGATATTCGTTCTCGTCTTGAATCGAAAAACCAATGTTGCATTGTCTGCATTCAATGGTGAAAAGTCAAATGAACGACCAAGTGTTACCGTATCAAGAGCAGAGTAAAATTGATACTCGGATGTTCCATCAACGAGATGAGACAAGTTCGTATTTGATCGAATTGAAACCGCGATCAAATCTGAATCATTACGGAAGTTCGTGCTTGCGATATAGTTTGAACCAAGGCCAAATTTTACGCGATATGTAGCACCTTGCGTAAGAGGAATATCAAGATGAACTCGTGCAGCATTTTTCACAACTTCAAAGGAATCAACAGTGCCTGCAGTAAAGCCAGTGACCTCGGGTATATTGCTTTCAGAAGCCCGCGCAATCACAGGAACCGAACCCAATTGCTTTAAATCAGCTTTCCCATCCACAGGCGGATCAACCAAAGGCATTGGTCCAAAAACTATTGTGTCTTGAGCATAAACTCCATAACGTGTTTTGAAGCCAATCACATTTGTGGCCATGATCAAATCGGGTGGAAGAGGTGTGATATCAACGAGATTTAAATCCTTAAAGGCCCTCACAGAGCGCACAAGATTATGGCTAGAATTTACTGCATACAAGACCTCTTGATAACCTGTAATGGCACCTGCAGTGTTGTAAACTCCATAGCGAAAAGTCAATGAATCCAAACGATTTGAACCAGAAACTCCGTAGCCAGGGATGAAAGAGGATGAATCAGGGCTTGCTGCCGTTGGATCTATATAAATAGCGCCCAGTTTGGTTAAACCAGCAGAACTAGAGGAAGACCCAGCAGCCACGCTACTCACAGGAATCATATATGCCTTTGCGCCTATGCGACGTGTATCTTCTTCTAAGTAGCTAATCACGTCTGCTGTACCTGTTGTGCTTTCAAGCAGTGTGGCCGTGCGTATACGAAGGCGCGTGGCATCTAAAAAAGCCTGACCAGCAATTCCCACAACAATTGCAGAAATGACAATGGTCACCAACAATTCAATGAGTGTAAAACCTTGCTTACTCATTATTGCACCACCGAGTTAAGGTTGATGGTGTTCGTGTGTCCATTCAAAGTCCAATCCACATTCAAAACAATTTTTTTTGCTCGAACAATATTGATTGGCGATCCATTGACCCCTTGAACACTTGTATCTGGGGTCACAAGCACACGACACGTATAAGCGTAAGAAAATGCTGGTCCAACTGTCATTAAGGTATCGCCTCTAATTGTGAAAGTAGAATCAACAACTTGGGATAACCCCACCGATTGCAAACTATCAATAACGCGCTGCCCAATTTGTGTAGCTTGATTGCGAGTTGCAATTCGCAAAGCGGCGTTGTGATTTGAAATATTCACCATGCAGACAGCAGTAAACATAAGCGCCAAAACGAACATGGACACAAGAGACTCAAGGAGTCCAAAGCCTGATTTACCAAGGCTTGGTGAGTTGTATCTCATAGTGAACTCCAGGTAGCGCCACCATCAATAGAAAGCCAGCGACTTGTGTTATTCATTGAAGATGACTTACTCACAACGGCTTGGTACTGGGGCAAGGTCAACACCTTCATACGTACATAGCCCGTATCTACCAAAGGATTCATGCCTGTTTGACTTCCACCTGGGGTAAATTTAATGCAACCAGTAGCCGCCCAATTCACATTCGGAATTCCTGCAACAGGAGTAGAATACACAACCGTCTCCAAAGTGGATTTCCCATGAAGTCCTATACCGTATAACCCTGTACCAAGACATGCGGATCCTGTATCTACAACCAAAGAATCGTTTGCGATCTGCACTGAGAGATTCGTTGTCCGAGATCGAGCATCAGAGCTGACCCGATCAAAGAACGCCTGAACTTCCATTGCATTGCCTTTGCTCGTTTCCATAGCAACCTTTGCACGTAAACTTACCACCCCAATCGTTGCCAAAATACCAATGATGGCAATGACCACCAGCACCTCTAATAGGGTGAAGCCCTTCAAAGAGCGCCGAGTGAGACCCTTTACAGGGCGTATGGTTTCCAGACGTTGC